>Ga0209039_10004520_pt1 | contig 10121 bp, 7 predicted proteins | sample BogFormECP12_OM1_FD_188238 | JGI IMG/M metagenome (GOLD analysis project Ga0209039, IMG submission 188238) | Bog forest soil microbial communities from Calvert Island, British Columbia, Canada - ECP12_OM1 (SPAdes) (version 2) | ecosystem: Environmental > Aquatic > Freshwater > Wetlands > Bog ... | reverse complement strand
CCGAATGCCGCGAAGCACCGGGGCGAGCGAACCTTTGCGGATCGAGCGGAACTCCTCGGGGTCGGTCGTGTCGACCGAGACGTTCACCCGCTTCAGCCCCGCGTCCCGTAGGGATTCGGCCCGGTGCTCGAGCATCGAACCGTTCGTCGTCAGGGATACATCGGGGATCTGGCGGACCGTCCGGTCGATGATCTCCTCAAGGTCAGCGCGGACGAGAGGCTCACCCCCCGTGAACTTGACCGAGCGGATCCCGAGCTCCCGGGCCACGACGACGAGCCGTTCGACCTCGGTCGGGGTCATCTCCTCCTCGTGGGGGGCCCGAGGCTGGGCGACGGGCCCGAGGCCCTCATCGTGGCAGTAGATGCACCCGAAATTGCACCGCTTGGTCACGCTGATGCGGATGTCCGTGACCTCGCGGCCGAACGCATCGGCGAGCATCGTTCCTTCCTCCAGGCGCGGGCGTCCTTATAGACCACCGACCGCCCGAGAAGGCCAGTCCACCCCTAGGTGACCCCGCCGCGATCGCAAGTTGGACGCACCACCAGGACCGAGCTGCGGGTCAGTCTACAGTCCGTGGCCAAAGAGCACAGGAACCAAAGAAAGAGGGGGGAAGGGGTTGGTTGAGGGGCTCCCCGTTCTTTCGAACGGGGAGTCCCCGGCGCGGCGGGTCGACCTAGGTTGCTCCGCCTCCGCCCGAGGTCTGGCCGCCGGAACCCTTGCGGGCCCGGCCCATGTAGATCGCGGTAGTGATCAGGAAGATCACCGCGAGCACGGCAAGCACGGCGATGATGACCCAACCGGTGTTGCTGATGCTGGACGAGCTCGAGGAACTCGAGCTCGAGCTCACCGCGTTCAGGGTGATCGGGACGCTCGTGGTCGTGCTGCTCGTCACCGTGACGTTGTTGTAGTAGGTGTAGTAGCCGGAGGCGCTCACCACAATCGAGTGGATGCCAGGGGTCGCCGAGGCGGAGTACGCTCCGCTCGTGAGCGTCACCGTTGAGCCGTCGACCACTACGGTCGCGGAAGCCGGCGTGACGGTCAGACTCAGCGTTCCGTCCGCACCGACCGGCGGCGTGACCGGGTGGAGCACTATGGCGACCGTCGTGGTCGCGCCACCCGCCACCGAGACGTTGTTGAAGTAGGTGTAGTAGCCCGAGGCCAGCGCCTCGACCGAGTGCATCCCGGCCGACACGGACACGCTGAACGCGCCGGAGGTCACCGTAGCGGGGGTGCCGTCCACGAGGACGGTCGCCGTCGTCGGGGTCACCGTTCCCGCGAGCGTACCCGAGGTCGCGGTGAAGACGATCAGGACGGTCGTTTCCCCGCCGTTCGCCTGAATCACCACGGATCCCGAGGCCGGGGCCGCCGAGTATCCCGTGACCGTCCCGACCGTGAAGTCGTACGTCCCGTTGGGGACTGTGGTCTGGAGCGAGGCGGTGGTTCCGGTCAGCATGGCGTCACCGACCGGTGCCGACTCGAGCGTCACCGTCACGGACCAGGAGGTCCCCGTCGGCAGCCCGCTTTCCGCGAACACGAGCGTCCCCAAGGATCCCGCGGGGCAGTAGTCGCCGCCCGTGGCGATCAGGGCAAGGCCCACGTTCTCGTCGTACGGCAGGGCCGTGACTCCCGGGAGGTAGTCGTCCCACCAGTTCCCGCAGGCCCACGGGTAGTAGTTGGGAGCCCCCGTGATCCCAATGCCGTTGATCGTGGTCACCGCGGTGGCCGGAATCGGCGTGCTCAAGTTCCAGTTGTTGGTGAACGCGAACGGCGCCGAGGCGTAGAGGTCGTCGTAGGTGTTCTGGTTCGTCTCGAACGCGGTGAACGGCGTGTTGAAGACGTTGTTCCAGATTGAGTCTCCGCCCTCGTTCTCGATGAGTGCCGTGGGGAGGATCTCTACTCCGTACTGGTAGTACGGGAGCAGGTACACAACGGGGTACATCATGTTGTACGCGCTCAGGTCGTTGTACAGGAACGTGTTCCCGACGAACGAGTTCGCCGTCCCTCCGTAGGTGAAGATGGCGTCCGAGCTCACCTCGAACGTGACCCCGGTGATCAGGGTGTTCGTCGAGTTCCAGACCACGACGTTGGCGTAGGGGAAGCCAGCCTGGTTGCCGCTGAACCAGCCCGAGACAACTCCGCCGACGATCGACACGTGGGACGTCTCGAACAGCCAGGTGCTCAGGTCGTTGTACGCCGGCAGGCCCCAGTAGATGGCCTGACTCGCCGTGGCCCCCCAGAAGTCGACTTCGAACGAGGCCGGGGTCGCGATCTCAACGTACGCGTTCGTGCCCCACAGCGAGATTCCCGCGTAGGACGGGAAGGCGTAGTCGTTCATCGAGGCGAATTCGCCCGATAGGTTCGAGACCTCGTTGTTCACGAGCATGTACGGGTCGGCCGAAGTGCCTGTCCCGCCCGAGGAAATGGCTGCGAGCTGGCTATCCGCCAACGCGTAGAGCGGCGTGTAGACTCCTGCCAAGGCATCGGCCGTCAGCGCCTGAGAGTACGTGGTGGTGGTGCCCGCGGTCAACGCCAGGGCGGTGCTGGTCACCGCGTCATAGTTGCTCTCCATCAGCTTCACGGTGTACGTTCCCTGGGTGAGGTTCCAGGCATACGCGCCGCTCACCGGGAGCGCGCCCCACGCCGAGTTCGAGATGTTGTACGTCGCCCCGTCGGTTGCGAACGCCCACGAGTTGGAAGGCGTGATGGTCCCGGCGAGGACCGCCGCCCCCGCGGTGGCGGTCGCGCTCGAGTTCCAGAACGGCTGGATGAACTCGGGACCCGCTCCCAGATGGACCGTGTTGTCCGCGGAGTAGTACTCCGCGACGCCCACGCACGTCTCACCGGTCTCGGAACCCGAGCTCCACGCGGAAGGCTCGTTGACGTAGTGGCCCCCGCTCAGGTGCTGGAGAGTCATCGTGGCGTTGATCGCCTGGAAGGTGGCCGTGCTGCCGCCTCCGGGTCCGCCGAGCATGACCTCCGCATCGTACGGGATGAAGCCGGTCGGGGTGATGTTCGTCCCGTCAATGTGGAAGTGGGCTTGCGGGATGGCCCCGGGGAAACCGGTGTTGTTGAACAGCGCGCGGTCGTACTGGTCGCTCAGCACCTGGGCACCAGCGCCATTGAGGAGCTGGAAGGCAAAGTCGACCTCCGTGTAGTGCGTGGTGCCGTTGGTGTAGGTGGTCGCGTTGATGTAGAACACGATCGAGAACGGCGTTGTCACGCCCGTGAAGGTAGGCGTGCCCGCGGCGTAGTAGCCGACCGATGGGTTGTCGGTCCCGTTGGTGTACCCGGGGGTTACGAAGAACGTGTTCTGGGGCTGGGGGGCCGGGGGAGGAGCGGAGAAGTTCCAGATGTTGTTCTCAACGAATAGCTGGCTCGAAAAGGCATCGTAGAAGAAGACGTTCTGCGCCCAGAAGTTGTAGCTCGAGTTTCCGAACAGCGTGACGTTCTGCAACACGACGTTGAGCTGGGAGGTGAATCCTTCGGGGACGCCGTTCGCCAGGTAGTAGGGCGTCACCGATTGGAGGTCGACGGCGGCGCGGTAGCTGGTGGTGTCGATCGTGAAAGAAGAGGGGGTGCCGGACGAGTTCATGACCCCGTAATCGGCCAGGCCCGCGGGCTCAGGGGCCTGAGGGTAGCTCGGGGTGACGATCATCCCGTTCTTCATGCTGGGCGCGTAGAGCAGATTCGGAGGGTAGATCTTCCGAAGGTCGACGTGGGAAGCTTGGATGGCTGCGCTGAGGCGAGCCGCGGCTCCGGCGGGCGCGGTCAAAGTGTGAGCGCTCGAGGACTTGGCCGGAGCGTGGGTCACCGTGGCCACGGAGGCCGATACGTGGGATACAGGGTGAGCCCCAGATGAGAAAAGGGCTCCAGCGAACGTCATGCTGGATAGGGCAATCACGGCCACGACCATAGCTCCCAGAATTCGGAGTCGGGCGGACATCGGGGGCGGCAGGATGCTGTGATATTTGAGCCTGCGTAGCACGGCATGGGCGACAACACGGCGCGTCCTCGTCGGATACAGGACGTGAGCGCGCGGAAACGAATCGGCGCGCGGAGCGTAGGGCGCTGTGCCCGCCGAGGCGGGGGCGACCGAAGGAGGCTGCGACCGGCTCGGTCGCCCGGAGGGTGGGAAGGGGTTCGGGAGCGGGGAGACCTGTCGCGTCCAATCTCAGCCGGAGCGGCGGCCGGGCAACATAGGTTCCGGCCCCGCCGGCGGATTGGGCATGGGGTGGAGCGGCAGTGGGATCTCCACGGCTCTCACTCCGACAGGAGCTGTTCGAGCCGCCCGTAGAGCTCCTCGAGCTCCTTCTCCTTCTTCCGGCCGCCCTCCCAGCGCGCGTTGACCACCTGGACCAACAGGTCGGCGACCTTGTCCATCCACGGCCCTTCCTGGGCATCGAACCGCTTCTTCACCTTCTCGCGGAGCAGCTCGTTGTAGGCGCGGTAGGCCGACCACATCCAGGGTCCAAAATTCGCTTCGCTCGGCGCACAGTCCCCATCGCTGTCGTTCATGTTCAACCTCGGAACCTTCGTTCCGACTTCTCAAGGAGGGGGGTGGGAAATTGACCGGGTTGCTTCCGCCCCGGTCACACCTCGTGGAAGGTGAGTCCCGTGGGGAGGTTGAGCTGGTAACGAGCACGTTAGCGACGGGCTAAGTGGGTCCATCATGGTGGGGAACGCATGGCGGCACCGCCGGACGACCCATCCCCGAAACCCTCGGGTGGCCTCGACGAGCGGGTCCTGTCCACGCTCCAAGGTCTCTCGGGTCGGATCGCGTTCAGCGGACTCCGTCGGGTTCTGCACGCCCACCCCGAATCCCTTTCCCGCACGCTCCGTCGTCTGGAACGCGAGGGTCTCATCGAACGCCTGGACGGCGGATACCGTGCGATGGGGGTATTCCCGACGGGGATTCCCTCCGCGACATCCGACCTTCGGCGGATCGCCCAGGTAGACCTACCGCCGGGGACACCGCCCGAATCCGTTCTCGGCCGTCTCTCCGGTCGATGGTTCGGCGCGCTCCGCTGGGTCGGCGTCGTGGACGGACCCTCGAATCGCCTCCTCGTCTGGGCCCGTCGAGACGGGACCGGCTATGTCCTCCTCGGGATTCAAGGGAGGGTTCTCCGGGTGTACGTGCGCGGGGACGTTTCGGCTGACGACCTCAATGAAGCCGAGGACTCGGCGTACGAGCTCCTGGTCCACGCCGTGGGCGCCCTTCGCCCGTCCCCTCACGGAGCCGCGGGATCGGTCACGTACTTCGCGCACGACTTCCGCGAGTCAGATCCTCTGCTCGAGAACTGACGCGCGGGCGCCGTTCGGTTCGGTTCGAGGCCCCCGCGGGTTAATGTGCGGTGGGCCGCTTCTATCCCCGGCCGATGGCAGCACTCCCGACGGGCGCTCCTCTTTCGGGGGGAACGACCGATCCAGCGCGTGACGCACGGGGGTCAGCGCTGCAGGTCGACGGTATCTCGAAGTCGTTCGGGTCCGTGCAGGCGCTCTCGAGCGTCAGTTTCTCCGTGGATGCGGGCGAGATCGTGGGACTCCTCGGACCGAACGGAGCCGGTAAGTCGACCACCATGCGGGCGGTCCTCGGGCTCATTCCGACGGACAGTGGAGAGATCCGCTTGTTCGGCAAGAACGTCGGAGTTGACCCCGAGGGGACGAAGCGGCTCTCCGGCTACGTCCCAGAAGCCCCCGCGCTCTACGAATTCCTCACGGGGGCAGAGTATCTCGATTTCGTGGCGGACATGTACGGGCTCGACCCAACGACACGGGCCGGCCGGATCCAGCAGTTCTTGATGGGGTTCGAGCTTGCCGGTCACGAGAACTCTCTCATCAGCGGTTACTCGCAGGGGATGAAGCAGAAGGTCGCTCTCATCGCCGCCCTCGCGCACCGTCCCAGGCTCCTCATCCTGGACGAGCCGCTGAACGGCCTCGACCCGCGTTCCGCACGTGTCACCAAGGACCTCTTGCGGAACCTGGCCGCTCACGACGGCGTGGCGGTCCTGTTCAGCACCCATGTTCTCGAGATCGCCCAGGCGATCTGCGACCGGATCGTGATCCTGCATCGGGGGCACGTCCTCGCCTCGGGAACGGTCGCGGCGCTACGGGACCGCGCAGGGCTCGCCGGCCGGGACCTCGAGGAGGTCTTTCTGGCGCTCACCGGGACCGGCGACCTGAAGGACGTGGTCGACGCCCTGAGCCGGTAGGTGCTCGATGGAGCTCCACCGAGTTCGACGCCTCGCGTCGACCCTGGTCGCTTCGCAGCTGCGCGCGGGACGGAGCTCTTCGGACCCGGCGAGCTTCTTCGGACGGCCCGAGCTGATCGGGCTCATCGACCTCGCACTGTTTCTCGGGGCGGCCGGGCTTGTCCAGGGTGGCGTGGGCGCCGCGTCACTTTCCCGAAGCCAGGTCACCGCCCTCACCAACGGGCTTCTTCCCTTCCTGCCGCTCATCGCGACCGCCGTCGTGCTGGTCGCCGGGGTGATGTTCGAGCTCACGACGACCGCGAAGTTCGCGGCGAGCGATGCGGCGAACTGGCTCCCGATCTCTCCCGGTGAGTACCTTCTCGCCTCGGTCAGCGCGATCGCCTACACCTACTCTCCGGCCATCGCCGCGGCCCTGGGCGGCGTCCTGCCCATCGTGCTGATGGGAGGGACCCTCCCGGTCTACCTCGCGACGGCCGCCTTCTCTATCGTCGCGCTTTTCGAGGGAGCGATCCTGGTCGAGATGGTCCGCTCCGCGACCCAGCGGGCGAGCTCCGTGACCGCCGGGCGGCGAGGTCACGCGAGCCTCCTCGCGCGCGCCTCGGTCCTCATCCTCGTCATCCTTCTCCTGCAGCTCGCTTTCAACCCGGTGTTCCTTCTCGGGATCGCACAACGCCTCGGGACCGTGGCGCTCGCGACGGCGGCGGTCCCGTTCTTCTGGTCGACCGAGGCCCTGACCCAGTGGGTCGGGGGGAATGTTGAGGCCGGAGCTGTGTTCGCGATCGCCCAGCTTGCCTTCGTGGCCGCTCTCGCGTACATCGCGATCGACTTCCGTGAACGCTCGTGGGCCCCCACGCCCATCGAGGTCCAGCTCGAGGCCCACCGGTACGCGACCCGGAACCCCGTACTCGCGCTCGTCGGGCTCAGCGCGGCGGAGTCGGCGCTCGTCGTCAAGGACCTGAAGGGCCTCGTGCGCCGTCGCGAGATGCTGCCCACGCTGGTCGTTCCCATCGTTCTGGTCGTCCTGGTTCTCGTGGAAGGGAGCGCGCTCGGCGGGATCGTTTCCGTGCTGTGGGTCGGGTGGGTCGCTGGCTTCTTCGCGCTCCTGGTCGCGGGGTCCTCGATCGGGCAAGAACGACGGGCCATCCAATCGCTGTACGCGTTCCCGCTGTCGGTCGGGAGCCTCGTCCGGGCGAAAGCGACGTTCGTCCTGGTCCCCTCGTTGATCGTGGCCGCCGCCCTGGCCGTCGTGGTGGGTCTCTTCTTCGGGCTCTCCGCCCCCGACGTGCTGTCCGTGCTGCTCCTCGTGGTGGCCGCCTCGATCGTGCTGACCTTCTGGGGCCTCGCGTTCGCCGCTCGGTACTCCGACTTCCAGGAACGCCCTCGCCCCCAGTTCCTCCGGCCGATCGGGATGCTCGCCGCGACGGGGTCGGGCATGGCGCTCCTGTTCGCGATCCTGGTCCCGGGGACGCTCGCGCTGCTCTATCCCTCGCCCCTCTCCGTGCCGATGGGTCTCCTAGGCGCCGGTCTGACGGTCGGGATCGGGGGCCTCGCGGTGTATTGGACCCGGTCGGGCTTTCGCCAGCTCTTCCGGTCGCTGCCGTTCTGACCGGTCCGGGTTCCCATCTCTAGAGGGGCGCCCCGCACGACGGGCAGCGCCCGTCGACCTCGTTGCCGAGGGTGCCGCAGAACCTGCATCGAACCTTGACCACCTGACGCTCGATCGTGTGCACGGTCCTCCAGGCACGGTCGGCCGGGGGAGGCAGCGCCCGTTTCGCCTGGGCAATCGTCGCGGCCCACCCTTCCGGCTCGAGGACATCGAACGACGGTCGTCCCCGGGGGTGCTCGACCACAAGTCGCGCTCGCCCGACCCGGGGCCGACGCACGGACACGTCCTTCACCTCGTGGAGAGGGATGTCGAGCTGGGTCTCGGTCTCGGTAGGGGGTCGTAGTCCGAGCCGCCGCCGCGAGGCCCGGGCCTCGAAGACGAGGCGATGGTTGGTCACGTACAGGACTCCCGGTCCCTTGGGGGGTCCGTTCGACCGGTCGCCCGGGTCGCCTACGGCATAGGCGCTCCGCAGCACCACCTCACCGTGACCGAGAAGCATCGACCGCGGGAGATGGCCGGGAATCTAATACCCTCGCCGCCCGCCGCTACGTTCGCGTTTCGCGCCTCGGAGGTCCGCCCGGAAGCGTTTCGAGGCGCGCTCGGTCGCGACGGTGATCGTCACCGGGGCGAGGCGTAAAACCTCACGCCGGAGGAATCGCTCCGTGCGGTCCGGATCCTGCTTCCAGCACTCGCGCATCCACGTGCCGACCGCCCGCTGCACCCATCGCTCCGGGTCATCGATCAGGCGTTCGAGAAGCCGGAACGGGCGGTCGAGCTCCCCGGACCGGAACCAGGGACGAAGCGCGTACGTGGAGGCCCGACGCCGCCACAGGTTCGGGGATCGGGTCCAATCCAAAAGCTCCGCGAACCGCTCAGGACGTGCGGCCACCTGCGAGGCGATGGGGCCGGAGGCGAGACTGTCCGAGAGCGCCCAACCGGTGGCCGAGTCCACCCAGCCGGACGCGAGCCGCCAGGTTCCCTCGTCGCGGGCCAAGGGCCTCCGCCGGAGAAGCTCGATCGCCGCCGCCTTCTCCTCGAAGAGGTCCCCCCGCCACAGGGCGCGGGCCAGCGCCCGTGCTTCCGAGGGTGGTCGGTCCACGAGACGATGCGCGGTCTCGGCCACGATACGACGAAACGGCCGGGCCCGCACGCCGAGCACCGGGACGGGAGAGCCGAGGTAGGCCTGGAGGGAGCTGTTCCCCGACCCTCCGGCTTCCCGCCGGAAGGCCCGAACGAGGCGTCGCTGTTCCGCGACGGTCCACACCGTGGGCCGCGTCGTTACCATCCCACAGGGCTCTCGCGGTTCTGCTCGTCGAGCCACTTTTGCAGCGGCGCGAAGTACTCGAGGAGCCCCTTCGACTCCATCCGACGCTCCCCGGTCAGGGACTCGAGAGCGTCCGGCCAGTCGCGGCTCACGCCCATCTCGAGCGTCTCGGCGAGGCGGCGTCCGGCGGCCTTCGAGCCGTAGATCGACGCCCGGTGAAGGGGTCCGGCGACGCCGGCCTCCCGAGCGAGCGCCCGGTGGAACTGGAACTGAAGGATATGGGCGAGGAAGTAGCGCATGTAGGGCACGTTCGCCGGGACGTGGAACTTGGCGCCGGGGTCGAACTCCTCGGCCGCACGCGTCGTGGGCGGAGCGATCCCCTGGTAGCGGCGCCGCATCTCCCACCAGGTCGGGTTGTACTCCGCCGGCGAGATGTCGCCCGAGAACACCTCCCAGCGCCATTTGTCGACGACGAGCCCGAACGGGAGAAAGGCCACCTTCTCGAGCGCCCTGCGAAGGAGGAGGGCGATGTCCCCGCTCGGGTCGGTCGCCCGGTCGAGGAGACCGATCTGGACCAGGTACTCCGGGGTCACCGAGAGCGCGATCGTGTCCCCGATCGCCTCGTGGAAGCCGTCGTGGGCGCTGTCGCGGAACAGGAACGGCTGCCGCGCGTAGGCCCGCTGGTAGTAGTTGTGCCCGAGCTCGTGGTGGACCGTCATGAAGTCCTCGCCGGTGATCTCGATGCACATCTTGAGGCGAAGGTCGTCGACGAAATCGACGTCCCACGCGCTCGCGTGACAGACGACCTCGCGGTCCCGCGGGCGCACGAACATCGAACGCTCCCAGAAGCTCGCCGGAAGGGGGTCGAATCCCAGCGAGAGGAAGAACCGCTCCGCCGCGTGAACCAGGTCGGTCGGGGAGAATCCGCGCCGTACGAGGATCGCCGTGAGGTCGACGTCCGGCGTGCCCGGAGGAAGGGCAAGGAGAGGCAGCGTCCCCTCCCACGACTGGGCCCACATGTTCCCGAGAAGGTGCGCGGGGA
>Ga0209039_10004518_pt1 | contig 10128 bp, 10 predicted proteins | sample BogFormECP12_OM1_FD_188238 | JGI IMG/M metagenome (GOLD analysis project Ga0209039, IMG submission 188238) | Bog forest soil microbial communities from Calvert Island, British Columbia, Canada - ECP12_OM1 (SPAdes) (version 2) | ecosystem: Environmental > Aquatic > Freshwater > Wetlands > Bog ... | reverse complement strand
CTGGATACCAGCGTGCTGGACGAGCTTCCGCCGGGACGCACGCCGATCAAGACGCGGCGCGTGACCGACGATGCGGCTCCCCAGGTGTGGGACTTCGTGCGCAAGCAGGTGGCGGCGGGGCGGCAGGCGTACGTGGTGTATCCGGTGATCGAAGAGGGAGCGATGGAGGGCGAGTTGAAGGCCGCCATCAAGATGTACGGCCAACTGCGGCAGCATGAACTGGCGGGTCTGCGCGTGGGATTGCTGCATGGGCGCATGAGCGCCGACGAAAAAGACGCGACCATGGCGAGCTTTCAGCGGGGCGTGATCGACGTGCTGGTTTCGACCACGGTGATCGAGGTGGGCGTCGATGTTCCTAACGCCAGCATCATGGTGGTGGAACATGCCGAACGCTTCGGACTTTCGCAACTGCATCAGTTGCGTGGGCGCATCGGGCGAGGCACGGCGCAATCGTTCTGCGTGCTGATGACCGGAGGCAAGGTTTCTCCCGAGGCCGACCAGCGGCTGGAAGCCATGGTGCGCACACAAAACGGATTCGAGATTGCGGAGTTGGATTTGCAGCAGCGCGGGCCGGGTGAGTTCTTCGGAACGAAGCAGTCGGGTATGCCGAACTTTCGGGTGGCCAATTTGCTGCGTGACCGCGACATCCTCGAACTGGCACGGAGTGAAGCGCGCCTGGTCCTGGAAGGACCGAATGAACAAATCTCGAAGGAAGACATTGGACGCGCGGTGCAGCATTTGCGCTCGCATTGGAATCGAAGGTATGGGCTGGTGGAAGTGGGCTGAGCGAAGCAGCTAACAATTAGCAATTGGCAACGAGCCGTCGAGTCTAGTAGGAATCGCGGATTACATAGAGACGCGGACAATGTAAAAAGCTGGCACACATTCAGAGTTGTCATTATGAATGCCCGGTTCTTGAGCGCGAGGCCTTTGCTTTTCGCCGGTGCTGGCAAAGAACAGATCCCTCGCCTTGCTCGTGATGACAAACCTTAGCCGTATCGGCGGAGGAAGGTGTGTAGCTTGCGCGGGCCACCTGCCCGCTATCTCATTGTTTCAAGTATATTGGCCCCCACTGCTTTCCATCAGGAAGCTCTTTGCGCGGATCACTGTCGTTGAATGTTGGTATCGCTTTATCGCTTGTCACGATATACAATCTGAAGAGAGTGTGCGGCAGATCGTCCGAAACCGCGGGCCAAAGTCGGAGGTCTCCTTCAGTAGAATTTGTTATCGCTAGCCTGCCTTCTTGATTATAAAAGCTCCCCCAAGCTTGTAAGTAGGCAGAGGCATATCCTTTGGTCTTCAGTTTTATACTCAGAGTGCTACCTCTCGTCAGACCAGAACAAGGAGATTCTATTGTGCACTTGGAAGGAGAAATACTACCAACACCCTCGAGAACAGCAACAATCTCTGTAGAAGCGCGTACGCAAAAAATCCAGCCGGAGATTAGGATCAATGCCACGCCGACCACAATAAATATGAACGAAAACCGCCGGTTCGAACGCGTATCCACACGTTCCTCTTTTCGATACGTCTTGATCGCAAGGAGAAACGCAGCTAAGCCGCTCAAGAAAGTGCTGACCGCGACCAGAAGACCTGTTAACCCAACAAGAAGACGTAGGAAGAAGTTGATGAATTCAGAACCATCCACGGTGAGCCCCATAACTCGTCATTGGCTAAGAGAACCTTCTAGCGCCTAAGGAAAACCTGTTGGTATGGAACGCAGCGGGATACCACTCAGATCCATCCTTAATTTGTTGGGCAAACAGTTCCGCCGTCAAGCGTTTCTTCACCTACGACCCCCAGGCCGCCCTATGGGGAATCTGTCTGAAACGCCTGATCACCAAATTCCATTTCTAGCTCCTAATAACCCCACACTATACACCCGTCGAGAGATTCCAGCGTACTATTCGTTGGCCGGGCGCAGGGCCTTAGGCCAGGGTTCCGTGTGCACCAACCCAAGTCCGAAACTTGGCGGGTGGCGCGGGCAAGCGATATCCGCGATTCAAGATAATTCTTCAGGGTGTTCTTCGTGTCGTTCGAGATTCGTAATTGATGTCCGCGCAAAGAGGGTGCCTCGGCCACGCGGCGGGGCAATTACTGAGGGGTCGCCGCCGGGTCGCTTGACAGGCGTAGTCACGATTAGTAATACTTGCCGCCGAGTAAGTCTGTGAGCCTGGGCCCTGGCATTGATTTACCTACTGTTGGTTCAGAGGACGGTGTCGGGACGCTGAGACATCGAGTGGTTACGGTCCGCAACCAGGGCCAGTCGGGACGTGTCGTAGTACCCGATCTCCGTAGCTCGCGATCAGCGACCTCCATCCGTAACGAACCCTTTTAGCCGTCAATTTTGGAGGAGACAAATGCCTGAAGAGCGCGTCGTGAAACCGGGCGATGTCACCCAGCGCGTAGGAGTCGAAGTGATTCGCGCGCGTGGCGTCGATGTGGAGAAACTGATTCGAATGCTGATCGCGAATGCGGCGGCAGAATTCGCAAGCACCTACTACTACTACACCATCCTCCGCATGCACCTGGCAGGGCACGAGGATTACAAGGAGATCTGCGAGGACGCGCGGTTGGAGGACCGGGCGCATTTCGAGCTGATCGTACCGCGCATCTACGAACTCGGTGGCGAACTGCCCAACGATTTGCCGGCGTTCCACGACCAGGCCGGCTGCCGGGCCGCGAAGTTGCCGGACCCGCCAACGGCAGTAAATATTTTGACTCTACTGTTGGAGTCAGAACGTTGCGCAATTCGCAGCTGGATCGCGATCTGCGACATGACCTTCGGCAAGGATCCGCGTACCTACGATATGGCGGCGCGTATCCTGAACGAAGAGATCGAACACGAGGCGTGGTTCATCGAGTTACTGGCCCACGAGCGCGATGGAAAATCGGTGCCCAGCGGCCACTTCCGCCGCGGCGAGCCCGGCCACGCTCCCTACAGCAAGAACGCTTCGTTCTATATCGGAAGTTAGGCACACCAGCCTCGCAACCCTCGGATGCTGCCCGGTGAAAAGCCGGGCAGCGCTGCATGAAGCGGCCTTTGTGAACCACGACACCAGTCCGCCGAAGGTTTTTACCGTCACGCTGCTGGCACCCCGGGAAGAGCGTTCCATTCGAGTGGCAAGTGACCAGCACATTTGGGATGCGGCATTCGAACAAGGGGTCGAGCTGCCCGCGCTTTGTCATCAAGGCTGGTGCCTGACCTGCGCGGGCCGAATCGAAGGACCGGGCGAGGTCAACCAAGCCGATTCCTTGGCCTTTTTTCCCCAGGACCGCGAGGCGGGATTTGCACTGCTGTGCACGGGAAGACCCTGTTCGGACCTAGGCATCCGCACTCATCAGGCAGTTGAAATGCGGAAGCAACGGCTGAAGCATGGTCTGCCTTCGCCATACTCGCAAGGTCTCAAAACCAAGGCCTAGGAAAGGGCGAGTTCTAATGCTGGGTATTGGAGAACGATTTCCCCGCTTCTCTCTCATCGCAAACGTAAGCGCCGAACAGCGCCATGCCTTCCAAACGATTACGGGCGAGGATTATGGCGACGATTGGAAGGTGTATTTCTTTTGGCCCAAGGACTTCACTCCGCTCTCGCTGGCAGAGATTGTTGACTTTGGCGCTTTGGAATCCGAGTTTCGAGCGCGCGAAACGCAGCTTTTGGGAGGCAGCGTCGAGTCGGAGCTCGCACATCTTGCCTGGCGAACAGAGGAAGAAGATCTGAGAGAACTCTCCCTGCCAATGCTGTCGGACCTCAAGCGCGAGCTGTGCGGAGAGCTGGGCATCCTCGATGAAGACGCAGGCGTCGCACAACGCGCGACTTTTATCGTCGATCCGCAAGGGCTGATTCGCTTCGTCTATGTAACCGACGTTAACGTCAGCCGCGATCCCGGAGAGGTGCTTCGGGTTCTGACTGACTTGCAGGAATCGAATCCTTCCTGAATCGTCGAAGAAATCGGCGAGTAACCAAAGACTTCGAGGGCTGGTGGCGCATCGAAGAATTGATCAAGTGGGGAGAATCATGAATCACGCACAAGAGATTCTGCAATCGTTGACGGAACGTTTTGCGCTGACCGCGAACGTGAGGCAGGTTTTTGGCGAGCCGATCGAGGCGCAGGGAAAGACGATCGTGCCCGTGGCGCGAGTGATGTATAACGTGGGCGCGGGCTGGGGCGGACGCAAGGCTGAGTCGGCCGAAGGCGGGTTCGGCGGAGGGGGCGGAGGCGGAACCGTCGTAGCGGCCCCGGCGGGAGTGCTGGAGGTGACTTCGGAAAGTGTTCGATTCCTCCCGTTCTTTGATGCGAAGCGGGCGGGAGTCTTCCTCGGCGCGGGGTTTTTGCTCGGGCTTGCGGTGCGAAGACTTCTTTCATCAAGGTAGGAAGGGATCCCTGGCTTGCAAGTTGAAGTCGCAACCAGCAAACTGAATATCCTTGAATACCTCAGCAAAATCTGGGTTGTACCGCCTGTTGCCGTCGGTCGATGACCTAATGCGCCGCAAGGCGATGCAGGCGATGGCTGCGAGCGATGGGCATGCTGCGACGGTAGAGGCGGCGCGCGGGTTTCTCGATCAACTTCGGGCCGGGATTAGTTCAGGCAGTCTCGATGAGGAGCGATTGAACGCCGCCATCGAGACCGCTGCAGGAGAAATCAAGCGGCGATTGCACGAATCCCTGGCTTATTCGCTGCGGCCGGTGATCAATGCGACGGGCGTGATCCTGCACACCAACTTGGGACGCGCCCCACTTAGCCAGGGGGCGCTGGAGCGCGTGGCTGAAATCGCGCAGGGCTATTGCAACCTGGAACTCGATCTGGCGACCGGCGAGCGCGGCAAGCGCGACGGACATGTGGACGGTCTCTTTGCCCGGCTCTTCGGAGAAATCGGGCGTGAGGTCGCGACCATTGTGGTCAACAACAACGCTGCCGCGGTGCTGCTCGCTCTGAATGCGCTGGCGGACGGCGGAGAGGTCATAGTCTCGCGCGGGGAGCTGGTCGAGATCGGAGGGTCGTTCCGCATCCCTGACGTGATGGCGAAATCGGGCGCGGTGCTGCGCGAGGTGGGGACGACCAATCGCACCCGCATCGCAGATTACGAGCAGGCGATCAACGAGCGGACAAAGCTCTTGCTGCGGGTGCATCGGTCGAATTTCCAGATGGTGGGATTCACAGAACAGCCTTCCCTGGAAGAGCTGTCGCTGCTGGGGCGAAAGCACAAAATTCCGGTGATGGAAGACCTGGGCAGCGGAGATATCTTTGACCTGCGGTCGGTGGGAGTGCATGGTGAGCCAACCATCGGGGCCAGCCTGCGGGCGGGAGTGGACGTGGTGACCTTCAGCGGCGACAAGCTTCTGGGAGGTCCGCAGGCTGGAATGATCAGCGGCCGACGCGAGCTGATTGCGAGAATACGCGGCAATCCTCTGTTCCGCGCACTGCGGGTGGACAAGATGTTTTACGCCGCGCTGGAAGCCACGCTGCTCGCGTACCTTCGCGAGGATTACGACTCGCTGCCGGCGCTGCGCATGCTGCGTTTGACCGAGGATGCCATCGGCGAGCGCGCCGAACACCTCATGCGCAAACTGCATATCAGCAATCCGCGGCTTAATGTTGAAGTGGTGGCATCGCGCTCGGTGATTGGCGGAGGGTCAGCCCCGGGCTCGACCCTGCCCACGCGAGCGGTGGCGGTCTCGAGTCCGGATATCAGCGCGGAGGCGATTGCGCAGCGCTTGCGCGCGTGGGTGGCGCCGATCATCGCAAGAGTGGAGGATGGGCGGGCGCTGCTGGATCTGCGGACGGTTTCGCCCGAACAGGATGCGGTGATTGCGGAAGCGCTGGTTGTGTTGTAGGGCGGGTTTGTCGCGGTGGCTCCCACCCTATCGCCAAAGGCGGGGGACAGAGTGGGGTACCCCAAAAGGCAGTTTCCAGTTTCGAGTTTCGAGAAAATGCAGGTCCCTCCACTCCGCTGCCGAAGCGGCGGCTCCCGTCGGCACGACGAGGCTTAAAGTCGGATTTTCAGAGCGAAAGGGGTCCTTCGACTGTGCTCCCTTCGGTCGCTCCGCTCAGGATGACAACTTGCGTGTCATAGTGATGTTTCCTGTTTGCGCTGTGCGCGCGAATCCCGCTATGCTCGAAAAATACCTATGAAACAGGCCGTCTTTCGGGAGCGCAACAAGGGCTACTACCGCGTTCTCCATACTCCCATCTGGATCTGGGTTTTCTGGGTGCTCCCCGGATACCCGCTGACATATGACCTGTACACGCACGGGCCCGATCGACGGCATTGGATCTGGCTGGCGATGGTGCTGGCCGTTGTGGCGTGGAGGGGATGGATGGGGCGCATGCCGGGCTGCGAAGAGCGGCCGTACATTCATTACTACGGCGTGCATCAGCCGAACCTGCCGTACCGTGTCGTGTGTTACACCGCGGCGTGGGTCGACATCCTCGTGCCGTTTGCGCTGAACGTCGGTGGACTGATGATTGCGTCGGTCACAGGAACATGGATGCTGAAGGAGATGTACACGTACGCCTACTATCCGCTGGCGCTGGCCGTGGTGGTGGGGACGGCGCTGAACCTGACGCCGCGCGCAAAGCGCGACACCTTCGGGGAAGGGGCGGAGCGGGCGTGGTTTTACATTGCGATCTGGACGGTGGTTCCGACACAGGTGGTCAACTGGGCAGCGTGGCGGATGGGCAAGTACATGAATCTGGCTCCGTTGCCGCTGGCGCGTACTCGGCTGGCCGTGTGCCTGGTCTCGACCCTGTTGTTCTTCCTGCTGGGGTACGCCTCGAAGCTGCCGCGAACGCAGCGGTACTACTCAGGTGTGGCGGCGGCGGGGGTGTAAGAAAGCAGCTAGCAGATAGCAAAGAGCGGGCGGGAATCCGAATTCATGGAGAAGAGCCGCGGCGACCCTGTTCTGATCCAAAGACACAGCAACAAGAAAAGCGGTCCGCCGTGGCGAACCGCCTTCAAACCGAACTTGCGCTCGAGTAGTTAGACAGCCTGTACGTTTTCGGCCTGCCAGCCCTTCGGTCCCTTAACTACGTTGAACTGAACGGTCTGACCTTCCTGCAAGCTGCGGAAGCCGCCTGCCTGGATGGCAGAGTAGTGAACGAATACGTCTTCGCCGTTCTGACGGCTGATGAAGCCGTAGCCCTTCGCGTCATTGAACCACTTAACTGTTCCTTGTTCCATGGTGATGCTTGTTCCTTCAAATTGATGTAGCTACAATTCGACCGGATTGTGGTGCAGGCAGGGATACTGCGGTGCAGGAACTGCTGCGTACAACGTCGATCAATCGAGCAACTTAATGATAGCAAAGCCCGTGCGAAAGGCCAAACTGTTTTGCGAATCCAAACCTCAGGGGATGATATTGTCAGACCCAAAAGAGGTTCAGAATCAGTACCATAGAGTGGTTTTCGGCGGTTGATAGTAGCACCATTTTCAATGCGGGAATTGGGCCGCCTCGATGTTATATGGTGATGCCATGATCGTGGGAACGGGAATCGACATTGCGGAAGTGGAGCGGATTGCACAGTCGATTGCGCGCTTTGGAGGCCGCTTTAAGGAGCGGGTGTTCACGGCGGACGAGATCCGATATTGCGAATCGAAAGCTAACCATGCGGAGCGCTACGCCGCGCGCTTCGCGGCCAAAGAAGCGGGCATGAAGGCGATCGGGACGGGATGGAGCCGGGGAGTGACATGGCGGGATATTGAGGTGCGACGACTGCCCGGAGGAAGGCCGACGATTGTCTTCCATGGAAAGGCCGGGGAAATTTTTGCCAAGCTGGGCGGAGTGCGCGTGCACCTATCGATTACGCACACGAAGCAGACCGCGATGGCAGTTGTGATTGTTGAAAGCGAGTAGCGTGGTGACAAAACAATAGTTTCGAGTTTCAAGTTTCAAGTTTCGAGCAAAAGCAGGTCCCTCCACTTCGCCGCCGAGGCGGCGGCGTCGGTCGGGATGACGAAACACGCGGCAGATCGTTCGACGGCGCTTAACTCCTGTTGCGATTTTCAACGGCAGAAGCGCTGCAGACTCGCGAATTTACGCCGGAAGAAAGCAACGAACACTCAGATTGGAATGAGTGCTTGCAAAGCTGGTAACCTGAATTGTTATAATCACCGACTTGGGTGATATGCGTCGCACCCGATCAGTAAGTAAGCTTCATAACTGCACGAGCCTGGCGCCGAACGGGGTAATCGGCTCCTTACCCGCAACACTGGAAAGCTTCGTACATGGCACAAATTTTTCATCGTAGTGCGAATAGTTTTTCGCGGCTGTCGATTCTCGCGGTGCTGGTCGTGGTGACCGTGCTGCTGTGGGCGGCGCTGGAAACGCAACGGGCACCTTACGTCACCTACCAGGAAGTGGCCCAGTCGCAGCCGGTGCCGTTCAGCCACCAGCACCACAATGCGGGGCTGGGGATCGATTGCCGCTACTGCCACACCTCGGTGGAGCAGTCGAGCTATGCCGGAATTCCTCCCACCAAGACCTGCATGAACTGCCATTCGCAGATCTGGACGAATGCTCCGATGCTGGAGCCCGTGCGGGAAAGCTACCGCACGGGCAACTCGCTGCTGTGGACTAAGGTCACCTACGTGCCTGATTACGTCTATTTCAACCACAGCATCCACGTGAACAAGGGCGTGGGCTGCCTAAGCTGCCACGGCCCAGTCAACAAGATGCCGCTGATGTACCAGGCGTCGACGATGCGGATGGAGTGGTGCCTGGAATGTCACCGCGCGCCGGAAAAGTTCCTGCGTCCACGGGAGCAGGTTTTCAACATGAACTATGAGCAGCCGTCGGAGCTCCATCCCGTGAAGTTGGCCGATGGCACGGCGTACACCGACCAGCTTGCGCTGGGGTCGGTGCTGAAGACGCAATACAACATTCGCACCGTGCAGGACATTACGAGCTGCAACACCTGTCATCGCTAGAGAGAGCGGCGTAAGGGTGGAATTCGACAAACGTTTTCATACCGGAACCGACGAGAAGATGGATAAAGAGAGCCAAAACAAGTCCGAGGCGGTCTGTCCCAGCAAGATGGAGCTGGCGGATGTTCGCGACAAGCTGGCGCGATCCAAGAGCGGCCCACAATACTGGCGGAGCCTGGAAGAGCTGTCCCAGAGCGAAGGATTCTTCGAGATGGTGCACCGCGAGTTTCCCCGGCAGGCGTCGGTGTGGCCGGATGGAGCATCGCGCCGCGACTTCATGAAGCTGATGACGGCTTCGATGGCGTTGGCCGGCCTGTCGGCGTGCGTTAAGCAGCCGCTGGAACCTATCGTCCCCTATGTGCGGCAGCCGGAGCCGATCACGCTCGGCCTTCCGTTATTTTTTGCCAGCGCCATGCCGTTCGCCGGGTACGCCACTCCCGTGCTGGTGGAGAGTCACGAAGGACGCCCGACCAAGGTCGAGGGGAATCCGGACCATCCAGCGAGCTTGGGAGGCAGCGACGTTTTCGCGCAGGCGTCGATTCTCGACATGTACGATCCCGACCGCTCGCAGGTGGTGTCGTACACCGGTGACATTCGGGCGTGGAGCAACTATACGGAGGCCATCAAGGGGCCGCTGAACTCGCAGAAGGCGATGAAAGGTGCGGGACTGCGCATCCTGACCCGGACGGTGAGTTCGCCGACCTTGGCGGCGCAGATCAACGCGGTGCTGGCGGCGTATCCCGAGGCAAAGTGGGTGCAGTACGACCCGTTGAGCCGTGACAACGCTCGCGCGGGCGCGCAACTGGCGTTCGGGCAGTACGTGGAAACGCGCTACAACCTTGACAAGGCGGAGACCATTCTTTCGCTCGATGGCGATTTTCTCTCCAGCGGGTATCCGGGATTTCTGGGGTATGCGCGGCAATTCGCCGGGCGACGCAATCCCGAGCTGAAGGAAAAGATGTCGCGCTTCTACATGGTGGAGAGCACTCCGACCAACACCGGCGGGAAAGCCGACCACCGGCTCCCGGTGCGGGCTTCCGAAGTGGAGCAGGTGGCGCGGGCCATCGCAGCGGGATTGGGCGTTGGCGGCGGAACAGCCAAGGCGGAGCAGCAGAAGTTCGTGGCCGCTCTGGTGAAGGACCTGCAGGCCCATAAGGGCGCGGCGGTGGTGATCCCCGGGGACAATCAGCCAGCCGCAGTTCAT
>Ga0209039_10004517_pt1 | contig 10129 bp, 12 predicted proteins | sample BogFormECP12_OM1_FD_188238 | JGI IMG/M metagenome (GOLD analysis project Ga0209039, IMG submission 188238) | Bog forest soil microbial communities from Calvert Island, British Columbia, Canada - ECP12_OM1 (SPAdes) (version 2) | ecosystem: Environmental > Aquatic > Freshwater > Wetlands > Bog ... | reverse complement strand
TGAGCGTGCACGCATGTTCTCTTGTTTTCCAAATCGAAAGTGTGTCCTTAAAATGGGTCGTTGTGCCTTAAGACTTATTAAAGATATAGTAAATGCATTACCTAAAAGCGCGCGCTAAGGAATTGATCAGAATCACTTCAGCAAAAAGGAATCACAAATCTGCGCAGTAACCGAAGAGAAATTAGGTGCCTCTTAGGGAGATTTAAGGTTTGTTTTCGACTTTCATGGGGAGGGAATCCATGTGGGAAAAAGTGATTGTTGGGTGGAGCGGGGGAAAAGACAGCGCTCTCGCGCTTTACGAAATTCTGAAAGCAGGCAAATATGAAGTCCTTGAACTGTTAACGACCTTGACGAGGGATTATGATAGAATTAGTACACACGGGGTTCGACGAGAACTGCTTGAGCAACAGGCGAAGTCCATGCGGTATTCGATTAAGAAAATGTTCATCTCGAAAAGTGCTTCAAATGAAGAATATGAACAGGAATTGTTGAGAATTTTAGTAGTGCATTGTGATAAGGGAGTGATTTCAGCGGTTTTTGGAGACATCTTTCTGGAGGACGTGAGAAAGTATCGAGAACAATTGCTTTCGAGAATTGGAATGAAGTGCATCTTTCCCTTATGGAAAAGGGATACTCATGAGCTGGCACGGTCGTTCATAAACAACGGATTCAAAGCTGTGATCACAAATGTTGATTCAAGTTTCCTAGGAAAAGAATTTGCCGGAAGAGAGTTTAATGAACAATTCCTGCTAGACATACCTTCCAGCGTTGACCCGTGTGGCGAAAACGGCGAATTCCACTCATTCGTTTTTGATGGCCCACTATTCCATGAGAGGATACTATTCACGAAGGGCGAAATCATACTGAGAGAAAAACGTTTCTACTATTGCGACTTGATACCTGCCTCCTAATGGCTTTTAAGGCCATGCACAGCGCGCGCTCTCTTGTTTTCCAAATTGGAAGTGTGTCCTTAAAATGGGCCGTTGTGCCTTAAGACTTATTAACGATATTGTCAATGCTGTAGCTTTCCGCGTTAGATATTTCACATATCCTTTTCATGGGATTTCATAGAGTTTTCATCATATTTCCTTGCTTCTTCATAGCTTTTTCGCAAATCTCTTTCGAAGAGTTGCTCAAGTCGTTTCATTGCCTTTTTCTTGAAATCCTCGTAAGAATCTCCACGTTTGTAAGCGCCTACTAGTGTATAGCTTACTGGTGGATCAGGACCATAGTTCGCCATTGCTCTTTCTAATCCCTTTTTGTCAAGAACATAACTTGTGTTTTGATGGCCTCTTACAAGTCTTCTTAGAAATCCGCCTTTTACCAGTTTGTTCAGACTTCTCTGTAATTTAACATTGAAAGTGTTTTCATTGTATTGAGGTGGTATCTTCATCACTAACCAAAGATGATCTCTTATTTCTGACCATCTGAATTCAAGGTCTGGGCATAGTGCAAACATTTTTAGGATTTCTGTCTCGAAATCATATCTCAATTCTCTTCAACCCTGTAATTACTCAACGTGAAATTATTACACATGTCGTTACTGACAATTTGGGACTTTGACTATATCAGCTTGCCGTCGTGTCTCTTGGGTGGTTGTTTCCTTTGGCCCCAATCACCATGAGACTGATGGCTAAACAAATAGGAAGGTGAAATGTATAATGGAAAAAGAAAACATGACTATCCACACTCCACTTTCAGAGCGTAGACGCCCACTGACACCCGAGGAGCACCAATACGTAGAGCAATACCTTGTACCAAAATGGAGACGCAAACATCTCCTTAGACAGTTTAGGACACAACTTGATGAATTCTTTGAATCTTCAGAAGAGAAATGGGATGCCCAAATCTCTGAACCACTTGATGCTTGGAGCGTATTCAGAAGCCTCTATTGGCGTCTTCAAAGACGTGGACTTGAAAACAAAACTGAGATCAAGATTGTTGGTGGCAAAATAGTGTCCATCTGCAAATTGTAGGTTACTATTCAATCTATAAAAACCCCCCTTTTTTTCTATATTTTAGTCTCTGTTGCAATATCTGGTGTCGCCGTTATATTCTTCAGAATGTCAGAAGATTTATTCAACTGCTTCCTTGATTGACCCATATATTGTCCCAGTACAGCTACGCTCTTGATACCTGACCTCGACTTTAACATGACGATAGACCCTTCTGGAGAACTTCCAATAGTTGACAATGACCACAGACGGCCATAATGTGTGTAGAAGTTATTTCCTAGAGTTTTCTTGAATATCCTCAATGCAGTGCCTGAAGAAATGCTGAACATCCATCTATCAATCTTTTCTATTCTAGACGTCGAAACAGTAAATGCCTTCTTATCTCCATCAGGATGAACACGCTTGTATCTAACAATAACTTTCTTCGTCGGTTTCAATTCTGATCGTTGTTTATGATATGCGATGATGTCTTTCATGTAGTCCATTGTCAAATCTATAGGCACAGGTTCTGTTTGCTCTGAATTCTTCTCACGCAAAATATTGACATACATCTTCTCATTGTCAAAGGTAAGATCATTAACTGTTGTCTGCAACAACTCTTGACGACGAGTTCCTAAATACATCGTCAAAACAAAGTAGACCTTATGCTCAAGGTCGAGATATGCAGCTTCAAGTTTCTGTTTGATTTCAGACCATTCAAGTAGAGATGTTTGCTTACCAGCCTTATAGTGGTAATGTCTACCCGTTGGACATCCCCGTCTATCATATATTGCGTGTTGAGTTGAAGCCTTAAGGACATCGTCCTTTAGTTGTTCAATCTCTTTGACTGGTTCTACTACTGATGGCATAGGTGCTATGTTAGAAATAATGGGTGGAGATATTACCACTAGTTTAAGATCAAGACACCTTAGTCCGATCTTTTCATACACACTGTACTTCGTGTCCTTAGCTAGGCGCTCGTACTCTTTAGTAGACATGCGTTGGATGTTCCCATTAACTCTCACAAGAATTTTGTCTTCAATCGCTTCTACCTTCTCATACTTGAAGTAGATGTCAGACATAAGCATCAACGATAAATTATATAGTCGGTGGTAATATGAATCTAACCCATGAAACAACGCACTCTGATACTACGTAGTAGAAATGTTTGATTATCCATGGGCTTTGAATGTATCCATGGGGTTCAGAATGTTGAAGAGCGCAAAAATTGATGGCTTCACAGAGATTTATGAGGACAAACATGTTCATTTTCCCATTCTATCCTCAATTTTTTGACGCGAGCAAGAGACTTTATAATGATAGGTATAGATACGAGCCTTGTGTGCGACAAATTGCAGGTGACACATACTCCAGCGAGCATTTTCAGCAATGGTCTTGAGAAAAGTTCTCGTCTCAGAATTCTCTAGAAGGTTCCTTCACATCTCTGTGGTTAGCGGTTAATCTCAAAGCAAGGAAGTCAAGTTCTAATGTTCCTCACAACATTTGACCTAATGACTCAGCACACCTATGGTTCTCGATAACGCCTTCTCTGATTACGTCTCCACTGACGTTTGGATATTGTCTGCATTGGTGGATAATGCGTACGAACATAGACTCTACTATCATGATCAGGATTGATGTATTGATTACGCAACTTAGCAACAACATCTTCTGAAGCGATAGCGTACCAATGTTTGACAACAAACTTATCGTGACATGATGACAACAGAAGAACATCGCCATTCAGGTCGAAGCCCATTAAATTACCATGGATATTGTAGCAATCAGTTTTGACAATTACCTCATGACCAACAAGATTATTCAGTGTTGTCGGTGCTCTTAATTCCATTGACATGGACAACCCATCACCCGAGCACCATGGAGAACGAGTAGGCAATCAGGGAAAGGAGAAAAGATTTCCATGGTGCTCAATTTAATTATTGGTTGAAGTCTACATTTAAAACTTCAAGCCAACAAACATAATTGCAGAACCTATACATCTTTATGTTAATTTGAGCAGCTTCTGTAACGTTGTGTAAACATTGCATAAATACCTGAATAGCAAATAATGGATATCATAATAAGCCCAATTAGAAGGGCTCCCCGAAGGGAGCATTGCTTGATAGAAACTAGGTATCATCCCGTTAATAAAACTTCACCGCCTAGCAAACAATACTCTTCTCAGCCCAAAACACTAAGCAATTATGAAATCGGATTATTCCTCGAAAATGCCACAGAAGCAGCTCTAATCGCAAAGCACAAGCCATACATCTACAACCATCAGACTGGTAAGGGCGCAGATTTTGAAACAGACACAGAAATAATAGAATGCAAAAACCACAACGAACTATCCTATCAAACAGTTCCATGGATACTTGAGCATGTGCTTCAGAGATACCTAGACTCAGACCCAGAACACCTAAGAAAATGGATTCTAATCATCCCAAAATTCTGGTACATAAATCCACACGTGTTATACCTACTCAATGAGCATAGCATAGAGATAGTAGAAGTAGACATACAGCTACTAGACACAGCAAAGAGCAACATCATTACCAGAAAAATAATCAAAGCGGTATATTCCAAAGAGCCCGACGACCATGTATTAGAGCCAGAGTCCAATGTATATGAGCCAGTGTTTGATTCTATAGATTCGTCGATGCCATCAGTTCCATTGTCTTCCTATACTCTCTTAGTCTATCCAGAAGAATGTTCACTGCAACATGAGTTGTTTTCATAATAATCTTCACGCTTTCTGTCAAGTCGCTGTAACTCACTTAGCATGATCGCGAGTGCTTCAAAAATGTTGTTGGCTATGTTGTTGCAAAGGGTTAGCTGAAAAGAATCGCTGTAGAAATCAGGCGCACGTCAGCTCGCACGACCTAGGTTTTTGAGGTAAGATTTTGCCGAACACACACGACGTGAGCGTGCGTCGACCATAGTTTCAATGCGATAGGCAAGAGTGAGTACCGTTCCAGAAATCTTAAGAATAGCGAACGCAATGATACTAATTATGCCATCACCTGAAAGAATTCCCCTCATACAAAAACTCGAAGAATTGAGGGGCTCCAAGGTCATTACGCTTTTTTTGGGAACGAAACCTAACATGATCACACAGATTGGTAGCGATGCTGTTCGCTATATCTATGACCATCTAGAAAAGATCAAAAAATGCGAAAACTTGGACCTATTTCTCTACACGATTGGTGGTGATACACTAGTACCCCACCGACTAACAAGACTATTAAGGGAGTTTTGCGGAAAATTCTCTGTTTTGATTCCATCGAAAGCCGCAAGTGCAGGAACACTTCTTTGCTTGGGTGCTAACGAAATTGTCATGGGAAAGATGGGCGAGTTATCACCAATAGACCCGACTACGTCCAATCCGTTCAATCCCGCAAATCCATATGATAAGACCAAAGTCATTCCCATTTCCGTTGAAGATGTCAGTTCATTTCTCGCTCTTGCCAAAGAAAAAGCGCTGCTCAGAGGCGAAGACAAAACGCTTGAGGTTTTCAAGGATTTGACTGGCCCTAGAGAAATGGCGATACACCCTCTAGCATTAGGGAATGTGTACAGAGCTTTACGTCTCATACGCGATATTGCCAAGAAGCAACTGCTTTTACACTTTGATCAGAAAGAGATTGCGAAAACTAATCGAATCGTACAGCATCTAACCCAACTCATCTATTCTCATCAATACTTGATAGACAGGACTGAGCTGAAGGAAATGGAATTTAACGTTGTGGACGCTGAGAGCATCGCTACGTTGGACGAGGTTATGTGGTCTCTCTACAAGTCTTATGAAACTGAAATTGATATGTTGAAACCTTTCGACCCTAGTGAAATCGTCGCAGCTCAAGCAGCCCCTATTCAACAAGCTACGCTTCCAGCGGATCTTAACCTTCAAATTCCTCAGGGAGTCAATGCTCAACAAGTTCAGCAAATACTTGCTCAAGTTCAAGGTCAGCTAAATCCCGCACCTATTCAAGTTCCTTTCTCCAATTATGCTGCATTCATAGAAAGCGCAGAAATGGCGCATGGTTACAAATACACTGGAAAGATTATTGAAATCAGAAAACCTGATGGAACAAAGGAAATAAACGTCGATATCAAAGGTAGCTGGGAGAAGATCAGATAGAATGGCCTCAGAAAGTTCAGGCTCTCCTTACGAGGTTTTGGAAAGACTTGGCAAGTCTCAACCTAGTACTCTTTGCTTCAGAAAGGCAGGGATTAGTTATTGCTCCACTAGCGATAATACTGCAAACATATCTGAAAACTCCGTCGCAATAAACACGGATTACGGCAACATAGTGAAAGTAGTTTTTGTCAAGCCGAAAAAGCTCCACTGCAATAGTACATAAGCTTATCTTTCAGGCTGGCAAACCTTTCAGAACCTTATAGCGCGCGCTCGCGCACGTCAAATAGGCTACTTATGGAAAGCCCATACATTGGTCGTTGACTCGTATTCCATATCCGTATAATAACGGCTTCTGTCAAAATAGGTACGGGGCATCTGAAAGCTACAAACACAATCTCCAAAACATTCCAAGGCAACATCATAGATTTTTCATGGCAATTAAAGAAGAATGGTCTTAGTGATGCGACTATTAGAGATTATTCGGTGTCACTTGAAATATTAGTGAAAAGAGGCACAGATCTCTCTAATCCAGATTCTGTTAAAGCTGTCATCGCATCTCAACCATGGAGTAACGCTACTAGATCTCTGATGGTTGCTTCTTACAACAAATTTGCTGGATTCAATAATATCTCTTGGACTCCACCTAAAATCAGAGTTTCAGCGAAAATACCAAACATTCCATTAGAGAAAGACATTGATGAACTCATCGCATCATGTGGAAAGAAGACAGCGACATTACTTCAATTGCTTAAAGAAACTGCTATGAGAATAGGAGAAGCTCTTAGACTAGACTGGAATGACGTAAACTTAGCAAAGAAGACTATTACACTTAATGATCCAGAGAAGAATGGAACTCCAAGAATGTTTAACATTTCCGATAAGCTCGTAGCTATGCTCAATACATTACCTAGAGATAGTGGCAATATCTTTGGAACCTCATGGAGATTTGCATCAAACAACTTCAACGCTCAAAGAAAACGCGCTGCTGCAAAGTTGGGTAATGAGAAATTATTGAAGATTCATTTCCATAGTCTAAGGCATTGGAAAGCATCACAAGAATATCACAGAACAAAAGACATCCTATACGTGATGAAGTTATTGGGACACAAAAACATCGCTAATACGCTGATCTACACCCACTTACTAGATTCTGAAGAAGATGACAAATACTGCACTGCTGTTGCTAGGAATGTAGAAGCTGCTCAGAACCTGATTTCTCTGGGCTTTGAGTATGTCTGCACGTATGGGGATGTCATACTATTCAGAAAAAGAAAGTAGGAATTGTTCTGACTACGTGCACTTCTAAATAAAATTCATAGGCATAATTACTTAAGATGGATAAGACAACAAATGTGGACATTGATGGTGCAAGCAATGATTGAAGATAATGATGATGAGTTTGAACCAGACGAAGATGGCGAATCTCGCATAATAGAAAAGAAAGAAGATGAAGATGACAAAGACTGAGCCTATTGAATCACAGCAAGAGGCAATCGAGAAGGCTCGTTTCCTCTTTGATGTCGCCGTAAAATCTGATGAGATGATACAGAAAGCCAACGAACGCATAAATGACAAAATAAAAGGTTTCATCTCAATAGCTGCAACTCTTGTGCCCATCATTGTGGGCATAGGCTATTTCGTTCTAAAACAAGAATCAGGACATTGGACGTCTGTCTTGTTCGTTTTCTTCTTCTTGAGCTTAGGAACCCTGATTGCCGCCATAGGTGTTGGAATTTACATTCAGCGCCCTCTCGAATATCGAGTATTCAATCCTTACATAATGATGAAGAAATACCATAAGAAGAATCAGCGTTTCCTAACTGACAAATTTGCTATTACTTGGTCACATACAGTGCACAGAAATCTGAAGAAGATAGAGTACAAAGAATACTACATTAGATTAATGCTGATGTTGATATTCTGTTCTCTTGCATTGTTAGTCACCACATTCTTTCTAATGGGAATGATTCCAGTTTGGCAATCATAGTTAGTTCGTCTAATCTATTTGCCTAAGTAAAATCAATGCGCACGCAAGATTGTGGGGCAGTTGGCAAATGCATAAAAATGATAATTCCAATGAAAATCTTGAAAAGATCTCTTAAGCCAATACTTATATCAGCGCCATTGTATTGCTACGTCTGACACATCAATCCTGAATGAGAGCCTGTCAGGAATTGTGTACGCAAAACAAACGAAGATACTCAGGAAAGAGAACAGTATTCGCACTTACATTTGCTGTTTTTATAATTGGGTATTTATTCTTGGGGCTTTCGGTGATTGATATTTCGCAGAGTAGCCCAATTCTTAAACAGATTGGAATTTCGGACACACCTGACAAGACTCAGTTGTCAATATATTTACCAGAAAAGGGTACATATTATTTGAACAGCACTAGTGAAATCCAGACCAATGAGAGCTCAATGATAGAAGTTTTTAACAGCAATGAAAACCTCATTTTTGGTTTGCCCGTAGCTAGTCTACCAATAGACTTTGCCATTAATTCAGCAGGCTACTACTCCATTTCTCTTGAAAAGGTTTCTATGCAAGGAGCGAGATTAGAGGTTGTAGAATATGCTCAAAACATCACATATTTTGCGCCTTACTGGTACCTATCGACACCCAGCAAAGTAATGTTGGTGCTTGGGGCAGTCGTTCTCAGCATCATATTTGTGACTTACGTTGCTAAAAGAAGCGATGAACAAAAGGCTCAATTGCGAAGATATCGAGAAATTGTGGAAATTTCTTATGGCTTTGAAGTTGTATGTGGAAGCTTCTCTCTGTTTCTTAGTCCTTTAGCATTTTACTTGATACTGACTTTCATTTTTGGTTCTTTGCCCAATTCATATCTAGCAGTGTCATTCACAGTTGTTTTGCCTATCATCGCAATCTATTGGCTCAAATTCCGTGATGTTGTTGGACTGTTTTTGTCAGTTCTTGGATATCGGGCTCTCCTATCAATGAGAAAGGTCTTGATTAGTCTCATGGTTTTGGTATTAATCACATATGTTCCTGTCTATGCAACATCAATTTGGCCAATACCCCTACTAGGATATAATGGAGTAGCGATTTTCCTTTTGTTTAGCATACCTCTTTCCGCACTTCTTACTATGTTAGTGCCTTTCATGGATCCTCTTACTTCTATTGGAGAGGCTAGACTAGCTTTGCAAGAGTTTCTGTCTGCATACCGACAAAATTCTCAAAATGTCGATTTCAGGTATATCAAAGAGGCTTCAAAGTGCCTAGCTTCAACTATTGGAGAATATTGCAGTCAGATTTCTTCTCAAACTATTGAAAGACACATTACATCAGACCTTCTTTTCCAAACAAGAAATAGAAGTGTTGACAGATCTGACCTACTTATACAGCGTATTATAGTAGCACTAAATCCATTCAATTCAACAGCACTAATTGAGACTATTGGCGAAACTATTGATGAAGAGGACAAATATGCAAAGCCCAAATTCGATAGGACTCTAGAAGTGGTTGCCTTGCTAGTTTCAATCTTTAGCATAATCGCGTACTTTTTGAAATAAGAGAGCGCACGCTGTTCAATGTGCATAAGTTTTTTAGCTAAATCATGATTAACGTGAAATTCGTATGAGTTGAGTATTCTTGAGACTCACTAGCCTTTTTACTCTGACGATTTTAACTTTGGTTGCAGTCGTTTGTATGTTTGTCTTTCCTGTCTTTGCAGACCCTGCGCCAGAACCGTATTCTTCTTGGTTTCTCTATTCTGAGGAAGTGTTTTTTGCTGAAGCAGTAGCTTGGTTCATAGGCGCAACGTTACTGTGGAATTTGTTGAAGAAGAGAAAGAATGAAATTTCAATGTCTGAGACTTACGGAATCATGCTTCTAGTCATGATTGTCAGTTTCCTAATAGGATTGGTCTTCTGGATATTTTACGGATGGATTTGAGCAAGCTCCTGAACCCGAGAGTGTGTCCTTAAATGGGCCATTGTGCCTTAAGACTTATTAACGATATTGTCAATGCATTACCTAAAGCGCGTGCTGCATTACCTTTTTGCGTCTGACATTTAACAAGTTACGATTACAT
>Ga0209039_10004516_pt1 | contig 10134 bp, 8 predicted proteins | sample BogFormECP12_OM1_FD_188238 | JGI IMG/M metagenome (GOLD analysis project Ga0209039, IMG submission 188238) | Bog forest soil microbial communities from Calvert Island, British Columbia, Canada - ECP12_OM1 (SPAdes) (version 2) | ecosystem: Environmental > Aquatic > Freshwater > Wetlands > Bog ... | reverse complement strand
AAACGTAGCTGTCCCTTCGGACCTTTCCTTCTCCCTCGCGATGGTCGAGGTAAATCGTTGGCTCGATGTTCGCCTTGCGTAGGATGACCCTTACTGTGTTCAGCAGTGGCAGGTCAGTGTTCGATATCACAACCATTCTGATATTGGGATACATCATAGAAGAGTGCTGAGCCTGGTGATAGTACAGTCTGGGTCCGCCCTCTCCATCCGCAAACCCACGGACATACTTCAGTTGCTCAGCCACTGGCCATGTCAGCGGCTCGGGATATGTTTCTTCGGCGTCGACTTTGGTCATCGAGGTTAGAACGAGACAGAGGATATGACCATCACTCTGAAATAACCAGACCACAGAGGCATGATAGGCTGGGACAGAATGCAAAGACGACTTCTCGACATCCTCGCATGCCCGATTGACAAGAGGTACCCCCTCCAGCTGTTCGACTTCGAACTCAGAGGGGACATCATTGTCAGCGGAGTCCTAGTCTGCGAGGAGTGCGGCCGCTACTACCCCATCGTGGATGAGATCCCCGTGATGCTCCCCGACAACCTGAGGAGCAAGCGAGACGACCTGGCCTTCCTTGAGAAGTGGAAGGGCAAGATCCCGGAGAATGTGGCGCACGGCGGGAAACCCTGGAGCCTCTAGGGGCGCAGATTGGGGCTCGGCAACGTCCCCGCAGGCTGAGAGACGCGATTCGGGAAACCAGATATAAGGACTAGGGCGAGGCCCCCCTCAGGTCCTAGTAATTGGTAAAGAACTCGATTATCCTGGGCGCGGCCGGCCGAGACTTCCACAACTTCAATGTCTTCTTCAGAGACAACCCGAACTACCGGGTCGTGGCGTTCACCGCGACCCAGATCCCGTACATCTCAAACAGGACCTACCCCGCCTCGCTGGCGGGGAGGCTCTACCCCACTGGCATCCCTATTCATCCCGAGGAGAAGCTGGAGGAGCTCATCGCCTCTGGGAAGGTGACCGACGTCTTCTTCTCCTACAGCGACGTCTCGAACCAGTACGTGATGAACCTCGCGTCGGTGGTCCAGGCCAAGGGGGCAAGCTTCCACCTTCTGGGGCCCGCCGACACGATGATCAAGTCGAGGAAGCCCGTCGTCGCAGTGGTGGCTGTGAGGACAGGGGCAGGAAAGAGCACCATAAGCAGGAGGGTGGCAGACGTGCTTCTCAAGGCGAAGCTGAAGCCGGTGGCCATCAGGCACCCCATGCCGTACGGAGACCTTTCGATACCCGTGCAGAGGTTCTCGACTCACAAGGACTTGGACAGGTTCCACACCACCGTGGAGGAGCGCGAAGAGTACGAGCAGCACATCGACAAGGGAGTGGTCGTCTATGCAGGGGTCGACTACCAGGCGATTTTGGACCAGGCGGAGGAGGAGGCGGACGTCATTCTGTGGGACGGGGGGAACAACGACTTCAGCTTCTACCGCCCGGACCTGAACATCGTCGTCGCTGACCCGCTGAGGGTCGGGGACGAAATGGGCTACTACCCAGGAGAGACGAACGTGAGGATGGCAGACATAGTGGTCGTGAACAAGGTCAACATCGCGAGCAAGGAGGCGGTGGAGAAGCTTGTGAGCAACTGCAGGAAGCTCAACCCCAAGGCGAAGATCGTGAAGACCAGGTCGGAGGCGGTCATCGACAAGCCTGAACTCGTCAGGGGCAAGAGGGTCCTCGCTGTGGAAGATGGGCCGTCAGTCACCCACGGCGGACTGTCGACCGGGGCCGGTGCCGTCGCGGCGCAGGCGGTCGGAGCCACGCTGGTCGACCCCAGGAGCAAGGCGGTCGGCTCGATTCGGGCGGCCTACGACAGATTCCCGAAGCTGGGCAAGATGCTCCCCGCCCTGGGCTACAGCGTCGAGCAGCTTGAGGAGCTGGAGGAGAGCATCAACGGCGTCGACTGCGACACGGTCGTTCTCGGCACGCCCTCAGACCTGACCAAACTCATCAAGATCACCAGGCCCGTCGCCCGGGTCAGGTTCGAGGCGTTCGAAGTAGGCAAGCCGACACTGGAAGAGCTGATCGACCCGGCCAAACTGCGCAAGCTCGGGAAGAAGCCATAAAGCCACCGCAGGTCGGCCTTGCTGACCGTGATGGGGACGTAGCCCAGCTAGGTGAGGGCGGGTGTACAACTTCACCCTGGAAAGGCAGGGCGACAGGCTCCAGTGGTCAAACAACAAGTTTGATGACACGGCAGCGTGGATGATTAGGCATTGGAGCTGCACGGGGAAACCTGTAGACCGTCGGTTCAAATCCGACCGTCCCCACACACTCTGAGAAAGAGTCAGCCCTCCGACAGAGAGGGGACGCCGTAGACGCCGTCGTAGCCGGGCTGGAAGGCCAGACGGTCCCCCCTGACGGCCATGATAGCCGAGGCCACGTTGGACGAAGTGTGCTTCAGGATCTCGGCTTCGGGCGCGTCGAGCAGCACGGTCAGTTCGCTTCCGAAGGCTCTGATGAGTTTGTCCTGTTCTTCGATGACTGCCCTTGCGTAAAGCCGGTTGACCCCGAGAGCGAAGGAGACGACTTCGTAGAGGGGGAGCAGCCGTCTGTATGGGATGGTCCCCGCCGGCCTTGCTCCCTCGGGGCGGTCGGCGAGCTCCTCGACCCTCTGCAGGACGCCCACTGTGAGCTTCCTACCGCACCTCGGACACTTGTTGCCCAAGTCCCGGGCCTCGCTTGGCGGCAGCGAAACGCCGCATTTCTTGTGTCCGGTGAAGTGATACTTGCCGTAGGCGGGGTCTACTTCAATCGTGTAGAGGAAGCGAGATTCATCCCGCAGCCTAATCGCGTCGAAGACAGCCCTGTATGTCGGCTTGTCGATGTCGAAGACGTTCGCCTCCCTTCCTAGGCGCCAGGGATTTGGCGAGTGGGCATCCGAGTTTGAGACGAGTGACACCCCGTCGAGGGACGAGAGTCGCCAATTCATCGGCGGATCGGAACTCAGCCCCGTTTCGATTGTGAATATCTTCCCAACTTGGTCCTGGTAGCACTCCTTGAGCGAGTCGAAGCCCGACTTGCTTCCGAACACGCCGAACCAGGGGGTCCATGCGTGCGCGGGAATCACGTTGACGGAACTCGAGACACTCGTCACGAGCTCCACGAGCTCTGCGGAGTCCATCCCCTTCAGGACGGGGCGTCCGTCAGAGGAGAGGTCGCCGAACCTCGAGAGCCTGTCATTGATCTGGGAGACTGACTCGAAGTCGGGGGAGTACAGTAGGTGGTGCACCTTTCGTGTTTTCCCTTCCTGCTGGTAGACCGTGCTGACCTCGCCCGCAAGCATCCAAGTCATCCCATGATACGTGAAGAGCCCCTCGCCCTCGGCGGGTTCGAGCTTGGCCTTCAGTTCCGCGAACCATTCTGGGTGGGTGAAATCTCCGGTCCCGAGCAGTTGCAGCCCCTTTAGCGCGGCGCCCGCAGCCATGTGTTCCAGGTCCATGTCCTTGCTCGTCGCTATGGCGTGCTTAGAATGAAGCTGCAGGTCGGCAACGACACGCATTGCCCACGGATGTGATGGGCGGGATAGTTAAGTGGTTGAGATGACGCCAAGCGGGCGGCCGCGGCGTCCTCACGTCTTGTGATTACACTTGGTGAGCCAACTATAATACCGAAGGGGGAGGACTCCTAGCTGTGGAAGAGAGGCCGTTGTCTGCCGAACCTCAGGCGAAGCGAGGCGTGTGGGCGTCGGTTCCCCCAAAGGTCAGGCTTCTCATCCTCGCCCAGATTCTGAACGGCTTCACCTTCGGCTACTTCGGGATATTCATCACGGCGTATCTTCCTCAAACGGGGATGAGCGCCTTCCTGGTGGGTGTCCTCCTCTTTCTGGAGGGATTCGTGGCGATCCTCGCATCGATACCCCTCGCAATCCGTTCCGACAGGAGGGGAAGGAAGGGGAACCTCATTCTCGGGAGCGTCCTGTTCGCCCCATCGGTCCTCGTCTTCGCGTTTACCAGAGACCTCATCCTGTTCGGGATTGCAGCCGCAGTGCTCGGCATCGGGGAGGCGATGGCGATTTCGTCGTGGAATGCGCTGATTGCGGACCTTACCGACCTGGGGAACCGTGACTCCGCGTTCTCGCTCTCCTTCCTCGTTGGGATTGGGTCGGGAGCCCTTGGGGCCGTGCTCCCCCTCAGTTTCCCGGCCGTCGAATCACTTACTGGGATGAGCTCGGCCGCGGTTCACAGCAGCGCACTTCTCGTGCTCGGGGTTGCGAATTTCGCCACCCCGGTGATGCTCTGGGCTCTGCTGAGGAACCACCAGGAGACCTTGAAGCCCCAGGCCGGCGGATTCAACCTCAGGGGGATGAGTAAAATCCTGAAGTTCTCCGCCTGCAACAGCGTAATCGGATTCGGCGCGGGGCTCATCATCCCGCTTCTGCTGACTTGGCTCTGGCTGAAGTTCGGAGTGCCGGACTCCTACAGCGGGCCTTACTTCGCCTTGGCCGGCCTCACTATCGCGTTCGCGGCCGTGGCCAGTCCCAGGCTCTCGAGGAAGGTGGGCCTCTTTCCTGCCATCCTGACGACTCAGTTGAGTTCGACAGTATTCATGCTCAGCCTCGCGTTCATCCCCAACGTCTTCGCCGTCGGTGGGGTTTACCTGATCAGGGCGGCGCTGATGAACATGAACCAGCCGCTGATGGACTCTTTCCTGATGGGAATCACGCCTTCCGAGCGCAGGGGGATAGCGAGCACGCTGAACGTCATCATCTGGCGGGTCCCGAACTTCGGCAGCACGCTGATCGGCGGGTATATCCTCCAGACGGCGTCCTTCGGGATACCGGGGCTCGGCCTCTCCCACCTGGACGTCCCCTGGGTCCTTGCCACGGTGTTCTATGTTGTTGGGGCGGCCCTCCTCTTCATGAACTTCAGGAACGTAAAGCCCAACCAGTAGGCGGCCGTTCGGCTAGAAGCCAGCCGGAAGGTAGTTGTTCTTGGCCAGGTACTCCTCGTGGGCCTTGATGTAGCGCCAGAGGACGTCGGCCCTTCTGTCGTCGAAGTCCCAGGGGGCAACCAAGACGATGTCGTGCTCCCTGATCCAGACCCGTCTTTTCATCTTCCCCCTGATTCTACAGAGTCTGACCTTCCCGTCGGTGCATTTCACAAGCACGTGGTCCCCGCTGGAGATTTTGTTGACCCTGCCCAGCATTTCGCCCTCCTGAGGCAGGACAAGCTCCTTCAGGTTCGACTCGCTCAGTACCTTACGCTTGCCCAAAGTATCTCTCCTCCGATGTCGGCCTGTCCAATCTTGTTAGCTCCTGTATGCAGACGGGCCGTAATCCCCGCCTTGAAGTGAAATTCGTTGTGTGGTGTATATAAGACATCTCCCCCGCCGTGGTCCCGATTTGGCGAGGCTCGGACGCGTCTTCTTCGAGGAGGATGCGCCTCAGGTCGCCAGGAAGTTGATCGGTAACCTGCTCGTAAGGGCGTCTGACGGGAAGAGGCTCTCGGGGGCCATCGTCGAAGCGGAAGCATATAGAGGGTCGAATGACCCCGCGAGCCACGCTTATCGCGGAAGGACGAAAAGGAACGATGTGATGTTCGGGGACCCCGGGCACGCCTACGTGTACTTCACATACGGCAATCACTTCTGTCTCAATCTGACCTGCGAGCCTGCGGGCGTCCCCGCGGCTGTCCTAGTGAGAGCGATTGAGCCCCGTGAAGGGATTGAAGAGATGAAAGCCAGAAGGGGCGTGGAGAAGGTCCAAGACGTGGCCAACGGGCCTGGGAAGCTGACCAAGGCCCTTGGTATAGGAAGGGAGCTCAACGGGGAGGACCTCGTGACTTCTGAACGGTTGTTTCTGGAGGAAGGAGAAAAGCCGCGGAGGGTCGGGTCAAGCTCGAGGGTCGGGATAAGCAGCGGAACCGCGTACAGGTGGAGGTACTTCGCCGAGGGGAGCCGGTTCGTCTCTCCCGGGAAACCTTCAAGGGGATAGCCCAGAACCCATAACTACCGCAGCCACCCACGCAACCAACGTGGGGTCGTCGGCTAGGCTTTGAGTGCGGTCATTCGCAGTCAAGGGGCTAGTCTGGTCTAGGCTTCAAACCACGCGGAAGCGGCCTTGGGATCGACCACAAGAGCGCTTGAGACCCCCGGTTCAAATCCGGGCGACCCCATCCAGCTCGCATTAGCCTCTAGCCGGACATTCCGCGAATGACGAACCTCAGGATGGGGATGCGATTGGCCCTAATGAAACCCAAATCAGATTTGGAAATCACTGGCCTGCCATAGTAATTCACTACCGCGAGGGCAAGTATTCGGCCCGGGGACAATTTGCGCCACCTAAGGGCATCTGTCAATTGATCTTCTAGTGTGTCACCACTCGCACCTTGGAGGCAATGACTGCCGTATGTCTTCACTTCCACAGCCAGGGTTTCGTTAGTGGTGACAATTTCGACCAGCCTGAAACGTCTCAGGGACGGAAATACATCAAGCCCGAAATCTTCAGCCCTGATGAGCAGGGGGTGGTCTCTGATCTTGTACCCAAGTAACCCAAGCCACCCCTTGACTAGCCCTTCGCCAAAGGCCCCCCTCACATGCTTGGACGCCGACATGGTAGGATTGCCGACAAAGCTGCCCCGTCTGGAAAGGTCGATTGCCTCGCTTTTGGTTATTCTGACGTTTCGGGATTCCATCACGAGTTGGTCGACAACTCCAAATTTTAGCGATTGCACATGGGCGAGGTAGAAGATTGGAGGGGCTAGTGAAACTGAGTTGTCCAGCCGGATGTTGCCGAGCCGTTGATTTCCCTCAATTCAGCGGTCGGCCCGAGTGAACAAAAAGCTTGTGCCATTCTCTCTTCCTCACACCGCGCAGTTCAGATTCTCAGCGCAACAGAACTTCTTTTGACTAACTGTCCACATAGCTTGATATAGTTTCTAACAGGAAGTCTCCCCCGGACTTGCAAGCCGCTCCAAGAAGGGTAAAGACGATTTACAGTGTCATCGCGTCCCCGCAGAGGCTGGAGATCCTGAGGATTCTGAACATCAAGGGGCCCCTGACCTACAGCGCGCTGAAGACCCTCGCGGGTTTCAAGTCGAAGAAGGAGTCGGGGAAGTTCGCCTACCACCTGAGGAAGCTCGTCAAGCAGCTCCTCATCCAGCTGAACCGGCAGGAGAGGAAGTACACGGTCACGAACCTCGGCAGGCTAGTGCTCAACCTCACCCGCCAGATAGAGGAGCAGTCCCTGGTCGAAAGCGGCAAGCTCTATGTGAGGACCTCGCACCAGACGATGGAGGAGTTCAACGCGAACAAGATCCTCCAGTCCCTCGTAAAGGAGGCAGGGATGCCGGTCGAGCTTGCGCAGAAGATAACCAGCGAAACCGAATCGAGGCTCTACAAGTTCCAGACGCAGTATCTCACGGCCCCCCTGATCCGCGAGATCGTGAACGCCCTCCTGGTGGAGCACAGCCTTGAGGAGTACCGCCACAAGCTCACCCGCCTGGGGATGCCCATCTACGACGTGACCCAGCTTCTGAGCAGGGCGGGGGACGACGGGGGGAGCGTTGAAACCCTCATCCACCAGACGGGGAAGCAGGTCTTCTCAGAATACCTTCTGCTGGAACAGCTTCCGAGGGACGTGGCCGACGCCCACCTGTCCGGGGACATCCACATAACGAACGCCGGGACCTGGGGGCTCACCCCAGACACCGTCTTCGTGGACCTCCTGTCCATGAGGAGCGCCGGACTGAACCCGAAGGGGAAGATCGTGAATGCTTCGATGATACCCAGCCCCGAGAGCGCTGAAAGGGCGCTGAACATCGTCCTCAACATGTCGTCCATGCTCAGCAGGGAGGCCTCCGACGAAGTGACGTTCAGGAACTTCCTCCAGTACATCGGGCCCTTCTGCAGGTCGAGAGGGAAGCGGGAGCTGGAGAACCTCTTCCTGCGCTTCTTCGAGACGATGAGCACCCCGATCGTGGGGGCGGGGGCGCCGGCGGTTGGGATCGAGCTGAACCCCTACAAGCACGACGACGTGCCGCGGGAGGTGACTGACAAGATCCTGGACGCTGTGCTCGGCGCGTACAGGAGCTTCGTGGAGGAGACGCCGAGGCCCGACGTCAAGCTGCTCCTGGCGAAGCCCAACCGGGTCGATGAAACCCAGACGCTGAAGGCCGCTGCGGGAATCATCTTCAGGGGCGGCCGGATTGCCTTCTTCTCATCCGACCAGCGGCGGAGCTTCCTCGGGCTGAATGCGAACGTGCTGCCCCAGGAGTTGCAGGCAGACAACGTGAGCGTGCTGCACGGGCTGAGCCTCAACCTTCCCAGGCTCGCCTACGACTCCAACCAGGACGAGACCTACTTCAGGGCGAAGCTCGCCATGCTGATAGCTGTCGCGGCCGACGCCCTCTCGACGAGGAGGAGGCTGATAGAGAGGACCCTCAAGAGGGGGCTCCTCCCCTCGCTGGCGGGGGGCTCCGACGCCGTAACGACGGACACGATGCCCCTGGTGATGAACATGGTCGGGCTCGAGGAGACCCTCGCGAGCCTGATCCGCGACCCGACGACGGCCTCGAGGTACGAACTCGCCGACAAGATAGTCCAGACGGCCAGCCAGGTGGCCCTGGACAAGTCCACGAAGAGCGACAAGCTCGCTGTCGCCATGCTGGACCTCGACGGCGCCATGAGAATGGCGACCCTCGACTCCGAGAAGTACGGGAAGGCCAACATTCAGCCGCTCCAGAAGGGGGCATACAGCCAATCGCCCAGGCTCGTCCTGTCTGACCTCGAGAACCCCGAGAAGATGGACTATGTCGGCAAGCTGTCGTCAGGCCTCATGGGGGGGCTCTCACTGACCCTCGACGGTTCGGCCGAGGAGGTCAGGGGAGTCTACAACCTGATCCTCAACGCGACCCCGAAGCTTCCGTGCTTCAAAGTCGACAGGACCATCTCCGTCTGCAGGAACTGTGGGGCCAAGCTGCCGCAGAAGGCGGTCCGCTGCAACAGGTGCAAGTCCGTGGCCTCGGTCCAGTATTCGACAGCGGTCTGATCCGAACGAATCGAGTTAACATCCTGTCAAAAAGAGTTCACAGTGGAACGTTTCATGCTGCTAGCGCCAGAGGGACAAACGCCCCAATTGTCAACTGAGCATTAGCCAAGAGCGAGATATATGTCGCCGAACATGGGTTCAAGGTTAAGGATTATGACGTCAATCGCTGAGAATCCACGTGACTCTGCGGACGCCGCAGAGCAGACCAAGGGAGAAGTGAAACTCCCATCCGAGACTCTCGCAGCATTCGGCGGAGATGAACTGCGGGCGAGAGTGTTCTATGAGAAATACGCGCTACGGGACCAGTACGGCAAGCAGGTCGAGAAGACACCAGAGGAACTGTGGCGGCGGGTCGCCACGGAGCTGGCGTTGCCAGAGCTGGATGCCGAGAAGAGGAAGGAGTGGGCGAGCAAGTTCTACTGGCTCCTGCAGGACTTCAGGTTCGTGCCGGGGGGAAGAGTCCTCTTCGGCGCAGGGCAGTCAAGGAAGTCGACTCTGCTCAACTGCTACTTCTTCAAGATCAAGGAGGACTCGATCGAGTCGATCTTCGACTGGTGCAAGGAGGCCGCCAGGACCTACAGCTTCGGCGGAGGCGTCGGGACCGACATCTCCGTGCTGAGGCCCCGGGGGGCGCCGGTCAACAACGCCGCGATATACAGCTCGGGTTCGGTTTCGTTCATGGAGCTCCTCTCGACCACCACAGGGACCATCGGTCAGGCGGGCAGGAGGGGGGCGCTGATGATCACGATAAGGGTGGACCATCCGGACATAATGGACTTCATGACAGTCAAGCGCGACCTGAAGAGGGTCAACTACGCCAACATCTCAGTGAAGATCACGGACGACTTCATGAAGGCCGTCGAGACCGACGCGGACTTCTTCCTGCACTTCAAGAACGAGAAGGTGGAGGTGTCCAGGACGGTGAGGGCCCGCGACGTCTGGAAGTCGCTCATCAAGGGGGCCTGGCAGACGGCGGAGCCCGGGGTCCTGTTCTGGGACACCATCAAGAGAGAATCCACGACCGAGTACAACGGCATGGAGGTCCAGGGGGTCAACCCCTGCAGCGAGCAGACCCTCGAAAGCTACGGCTGCTGCTGCCTAGGTTCCGTCAACCTGAGCGCCTTCGTGAAGGAGCCGT
>Ga0209039_10004515_pt1 | contig 10137 bp, 4 predicted proteins | sample BogFormECP12_OM1_FD_188238 | JGI IMG/M metagenome (GOLD analysis project Ga0209039, IMG submission 188238) | Bog forest soil microbial communities from Calvert Island, British Columbia, Canada - ECP12_OM1 (SPAdes) (version 2) | ecosystem: Environmental > Aquatic > Freshwater > Wetlands > Bog ... | reverse complement strand
CATGCAATTGGCCGCCAGCTTGCGCCTGGTGTAGGCGGCGGCGACGATCTCGATCCTGGGCAGCCACTCGACCAGCCCAGGTGACTGGACGGCGGCGACCTCGGCGAGGGACTGCCTGGTATTGAGAGCGAAGCTGATCAGGTGCTCGACCTCGGCGGACTTGGGCGCAAGCTTGTCCTTGGCGGCAAAGCCGGCGTCCTGCATGGCCAGCCTGATGAGGTCGAGCTGGTCCTCGCTGTCCAGAATCGTGAAGTTGGGCTGATAACCGAGGAGCCTGGCTGGCCGGCGGAGCAACCGGTTGCCAACGTGGTGAAACGTCCCGGCCCAGACCCTGGCGGCATCTTTGCCTATGAGGGTCTCCAGGCGATGCACCATCTCCCGCGCCGCGCGGCGGGTGAACGTGGCCAGCAAGATCGAATCGGCCGGGACTCCGCGGGCGATCAGGTACGCGACGCGATAGGTGATGACCCGCGTTTTTCCCGACCCCGGCCCGGCCAGGATCAGGTTATACCCGTCAGGCGCCATGACCGCTGTACGCTGCGCGTCGTTCAGATCCTCGCTGAAATGCTTGTCCAGCCGTGCCGGCAACGAGTGCTTGAGCGTGATCTTTCGCATGCGGCCATCCGAAAAACGTCGCTGGATGTTTCCTGCCATGTACAGGCTCGATTGTATCAGCCTTCCGTGCTTTTCTCACGGGTCGTGACGAGCGCTGGATCAGAAGACCGCGAGCTGCCGAGATGCCGATCGAATCATTGACTTCCCGCCCGGTACCTCGTAGCCTGAAAATTGGGGGTTGTCCGAATCATGGAACCCTGGGCGATCGATGTCGGGTCTCAGGCTGACGGTTCGTCCGTGCGGACCGTGACCGATGCAGGAGGTCCCGAATGCGGATTGCAATCCTGACCAACGAATACCCGCCCCATGTTTATGGAGGCGCAGGGGTCCACGTCGAGTACCTCACCAGGGAGCTGACCACCATCGACGACGGAGCCCACGAGGTCACTGTCATCTGCTTCGGCGACCAGGACATCCGCGAGGGGAACCTCACAGTCCGGGGGATCGACCCCAAGTTTGTGCTGCCCTTCCAGGACCCCAAGCACAAGCGGTTCCAGGAGACGATGCTCCGCGACCTGGTCATGGCGGGGATGGTCCGGGACGTCGACATCATCCATTGCCACACCTGGTACAGCCACCTCGCCGGCTGCCTCGGACGGCAGCTCACCGGCGCCCGCCTGGTCCTCACGACGCACTCGCTCGAGCCCCATCGCCCGTGGAAGGTCGAGCAGCTCGGCGCTGGCTATCACGCGAGCTCCTGGGTCGAGAAGACCGCCTACGAGACCGCCGATGGCGTGGTCGCCGTCTCGGCCGCCATGCGGGAAGACGTCCACTCGCTCTATGGGGTCCCCTACGAGAAGATCCGGATCATCCACAACGGCATTGATTTGAACCAGTACAAGCCTACGCCTGACCCGGAGGTCCTGGCAAAGCACAAGATCGACCCCGCCAGGCCTTACGTCCTCTTCGTCGGTCGGATCACCCGTCAGAAGGGGATCATCCACCTGGTCAGCGCCCTCAAGGACATCCACAAGGAAGTCCAGGTCGTGCTCTGCGCCGGGGCCCCGGACACCGCGGAGATCGGCCGGGAGATGGAGCAGAAGGTCGAGCAGGCGCGCCGCGAGGCCCATGTCCCGATCATCTGGATCGCCCAGATCGTCCCCAAGGAAGAGATCATCCCCCTGTATTCCCAGGCCTCGGTCTTCGTGTGCCCATCGGTCTATGAGCCGTTCGGGATCATCAACCTGGAGGCCATGGCGTGCGCCACCCCCGTCGTCGCCTCGGCCGTCGGCGGGATCAAGGAGGTGGTGATCCCCGGTGAGACCGGCCTGCTGGTCCCGTTCCAGCCGGTCAGCAGCATCAACTTCGAGCCCAGGGACCCGGTGAAGTTCGCCCATGACCTGGCGACCGGAGTCAACCAGCTCCTTGAGGACCCGAAACGGCTCCGCGAGATGGGCCAGCAGTCCCGCAAGCGCGTCGAGGAGTTCTTCAGCTGGACCAGCATCGCCCGGCGCACCGTCGATTTCTACGAGGAGCTGCTGAACACCCGGGTCGGGCCGGCATCGCACCCGTATTGAGCTGAAGTGTGAAGCAGCCGCCCCACCTTCCCGGATCGGGCGGGATTATCCGAAAGCACGCAGCAGCACGGTCGCCGGGCCCGCGAACTCAACGATCGGGGCGATCCCGCCGAGGTCGACGCGCGGCGGAGATGCTACGGGGGCGAACGGTGCGTCTTCCGTCGTCAGTACCAACTCCCAGCGACGGCCATGGGCGGCGGGAAGGCCGCGCAGCGATGCCGTCCCGGTGCCTCGAAGCCGGATGACGGCCCAGAGCGACGGGCCGGGCGCGGCGTCTCGCCGCAAGGTCAGCGAGTCGGCGTCGAGGGCCACGGCCTCGAAGCTCCCCAACCGCGACGAGCGCAGGGCGGGCTCCGTCCGTCGGAGCTGCAAGAGGGCCTGGTAGAGCCGCCGCGTCGCCGCATGGGGCTCCCGCTCCCGTTCCGACCAGTCGAGCTTGCAGGCGAGGAAGGTCTGCTCGGACTGGCAGTCCGGGATCCTCTCGCGCTGGGCCGGATCAGCGAATGCCGCATAGTCCCGGAACTCGTGCCAGCGGCCTTCCTTCACAAGCCGGCCCAGCTCTTGGGGATGGTCGGTGAAGAACAGGAACGGTGCACTCGCCGCCCATTCCTGGCCCATGAAGAGCAACGGGGTGGCTGCCGCGGTCAGCAGCAGTGCCGAGGCGGCGCGGTAGGTGGCCGCGTCCACCTGATGGTTGAGCCGCTCGCCCAGCGCCCGGTTGCCGATCCGATCATGATTCTGGATGCAGAAGACGAACTGCCGCGGCGCGAGGCCGGTCGGGTCGGTGCCCCGAAAGTAGCCCCGGTGGATCGAGTACTCACCGCAGAACAACCAGCCCCGGTTTGCGGTCTGGACCAGGTCCGCCACGCTGCCGCGGAAGTCGCGGAAGGCCCCCTCGGAGTCGCCGACCAGGTAGCGGCGCAGCTCGTGGTGGAAGTCGTCCGACCAGAGCCCGTCGAGCCCCCAGCCCCCCTCCGCCACCGGGCGGACGATCGTCGCCAGATTGCGCGCATCCTCCGCGATCAGGTGGACGGTCCGGTCTCCGATGGACTCGCGGACCACTGCGGCAAGCTCGGCGAGGAAGTGACGCGGGCTCTCGTCGAACAGGCGGTGGGTGGCGTCCAGGCGGAGGCCGTCGATGTGGTATTCCCGCAGCCAGTGCAGCGCGTTCTCGAGGAAGCACGCGCGGACGCCCGCGCTCCTGGGGCCATCGAGGTTGATGGCGGGTCCCCACGGGGTCTTGTGCCGGCCCGAGAAATAGTCCGCGGAGAACCTGGCCAGGTAGTTCCCGTCGGAGCCGAGGTGATTGTAGACCACGTCGAGCAGCACGGCCAGCCCAAGCCGATGGGCCTCGTCGACCAGCCGACGCAACTCGTCCGGCGTCCCGTAGCACCGCGCCGGGGCGAACAGGTCGACACCATCGTAACCCCAGTTGCGGCGGCCCGGGAAATCGGCCACCGGCATCAACTCAATCGCGGTCACGCCGAGCCTGGCCAGGTCGGGCAGCCGGCGGGTCACCCCGTCGAAGGTCCCCTCGGGCGAAAACGTGCCGACGTGGAGCTCGTAGATCACCAGGTCGGCCGGCGCGACCCCGCGCCAGCCGCTATCGGTCCAGGCGAACCGCGCAGGGTCGACGACCTCGGATGGACCGTGCACGCCCCCGGGCTGGAACCGCGAGGCGGGATCGGGGTAGGGGCCCTCGCCGTCGATCAGGTAGCGGTAGCGGGCACCGGAGGCAAACCCGGGCACAAGCACCTCGAACATGCCGTCAGGTTGTTTCGCCAGGGGGATGACGCGCAGTCCGGGCTCGCGCCCCTCGAGCACGAGGTCAATCGCCCGCCTGTCGGGGGCCCAGACCCGGAACTGGACGCCGTCCGCGCCGGGCCGGGCACCCAGGGTCAGTTCCCGGCTCATTCTTGCCTCACTTGAGTAACTGCTTGAGGATCAGGATCGACAGGGGCGGGATGATCAGGTTGAGCGACTGGGGCTGCCGGTTCCAGCCGATCGGAGCGGGGGTCAGGTTGCCCATGTTGCCGTGACCTTTGCCGCCGTAGATGAAGGCGTCGCTGTTGAGGATCTCCTGCCAGCGACCGCCCCGGGGAACCCCGACCCGGAAGTTGCGATACATCTCGGCGCTGAAGTTGCAGACCACCAGCGCCAGGTCAGCGTCGTTGGACCCCTTGCGGAGGAAGGAGAGCACCCGCTCCTTGGCGTTGTCCGCCTCGATCCAGGTGAAGCCATCAGGCCGGCAATCCAGCTCATGGAGCGCCGGCTCGCCCCGGTACTGGGTGTTGAGGTCGCGCACCCACCGCTGGAGCCCGCGATGCCGCGGCTCGTGCAGTAAGTGCCAGTCGAGGCTTCGGTCAACGGACCATTCCGCCCACTGGCCGAACTCATCGCCCATGAACATCAACTTCTTGCCCGGCAGGGCGAACATGTAGCCGTAGAGCAGCCTCAGGTTGGCCCGCTTCTCCCAGTCCTCTCCGGGCATCCTGGCCAGGAGCGACCTGTTGCCGGGGCTGGTGTCATCGTGCGACAGCGGCAGCAGGTAGTTCTCGTTGAAGGCGTAGTGCATGCGGAAGAGGAGCTTGGAATGGGACTCCGGCCGCAGCTCGGGCTCCAGCGGCATGTACTCGCGGAGCGTGTCGTGGACCCAGCCCATGTCCCACTTGTAGTCGAAGCCGAGCCCGCCGGACTGCGTCGGCCGCGTCATGTTGGGGCGGGCCGACGCGTCCTCGGCGAAAGTGAGCGTGCCGGGGAACCGCTCATGCACCTTGCGGTTGACCCGCTTGAGGAAGTCGATGGCCGCGAGGTTCTCGTTCCCGCCGAACCTGTTGGGCTCCCACTGGCCCGCCTTGCGCCTGAAGTCGAGCCGGATCATCGACTCGATAGCGTCCACCCGCAGGCCGTCGAAGTGGTACTTCTCCAGCCAGAACAGCGCATTGGCCGTCAGGAAGTTGACCACCAGGGGATTTTCATAATTGAATGCATATGTGTTCCAGACGGGGATCTTCCGCCTCCTGGGATCGGCCGGCTCGAAGAGCGGAGTCCCGTCGAATTCGATGAGGCCGTGCGGGTCAGTGGCGAAGTGGCCGGGGACCCAGTCGAGGATGACCCCGATCCCCCTGCGGTGGAGGGTGTCGACGAGGAACATCAGGTCCTGGGGCGTGCCGTACCGGCCGGTCGGGGCGAAGAAGCCGAAGACCTGGTAGCCCCAGGACTTCATGGCCGGGTGCTCGGAGACGGGCATCAGCTCGACGTGCGTGAAGCCCATCTCGGAGACATAGTCGGCCAGCTTGGGGGCGATCTCGCGGTAGCTCAAGTAACGGTTACCCTCCTCCGGCACACGCATCCAGCTGCCGAGATGGACCTCGTAGATGGCGATCGGCGCGGTGATCGACTGGCGGGCGGGACGATGCCCCATCCACTCCTCGTCGCCCCACTCGTAGTGCGAGGGGTCCCACACCTTCGAGGCATTCCCCGGCGGGACCTCGGCGGCGAAGGCATAGGGGTCGGCCCGGTCGAACCGGGAGTAGCCGTCGGGGGAGAGGATCGAATACTTGTAGACGGCCCCCTGGCCGATCCCCGGCACGAAGCCCGCCCAGACTCCGCTCACGCCCCGCGGAGTCAAGGGATGCACCAAGGCGTTCCACTCGTTGAACTCGCCGATGACGGAGACCCCGCGCGCGTTCGGCGCCCAGACGGCGAAATGCGTCCCCGACGAGCCGTTGAGGTCGAGGAAATGGGCCCCCAGCTTCTCATAGATGCGATCGTGCGACCCCTCGCAGATGAGCCGCAGATCGGTCTCGCTCAGGATAATCATCGCTCCCCCAAGTTACTCACAGGGCCTCGCCCTGTGCTGACCTGTTTCGCCCCTACGGGCCATGATTACCGCCCCGAAGGGGCATCACACCCTAGCACGGGGCATCGTCCCGGGCTCACATGAAGTAGTCGAAATCCTGCTCGGTCCGGATCTTGCGACGGACGCGGAGGATGTGCGCGGGGTTGACCTTGGGGTCGAGCTCCACGTAATTCGTCAACCCGTGCCAGAGGAAACGCTCGTCGCTGATCAACTCGTGGACCTGATAGGACCCCGCCAGGCCCGACCCCAGGTGCAGCTCATGCACCGGGAGCTTCAACCAGCCCGATTGCTTGTGGTAAGGATCGAGGTTGACGACGACGAAGATCAGGTTCGTCATGTCCGGCGTCGACTTGCCGTAGCAGAGGATCGCGTCGTTGTCGATCTCGAAGAACCTGAGGTTACTGTTGTGGTGCAGGGCCGGGTTCTCCCGGCGGATCTCATTCACCCGGGTGATGTAGTCGCGCAGGCTCCAGGGGACATCGAGGTCCCAATGCGTGATCTGGTACTTCTCGGAATTGAGGTACTCTTCCGAGCCCGGCCGGACCGGAGTGCTGACGCATTGCTCGTAGACCGGCCCGTAGATGCCGTAGGTCGCGCCCAGCGTCGCCGCCAGCACGAGGCGGATGATGAACCCGGGCCGGCCACTGATCTGGAGGAACTCGGGGTTGATGTCGGGCGTGTTGGCGAACAGGTTGCCGCGCATGTACTCGGCCGACTCGGACCGGTTCAGCTCGGTCAGGTACTCGGTGAGCTCCCACTTGGTATTCCGCCAGGTGAAGTACGTGTAGGACTGCGAGTACCCCCCCTTGGCTAGCCGGCGCATCACCTTTGGCCGGGTGAACGCCTCGGACAGGAAGATGGTGTCGGGATGCCGGTTCCAGACTTCCTGGATGACCCAGTCCCAGAACTTGAAGGGCTTGGTGTGGGGGTTGTCGACCCGGAAGATCGACACGCCATGGCCGATCCAGAACAGGAAGACGTCGCGCAGCTCGGCCCAGAGGGCCTTGGCGTCCGCGCACTCGAAATCGATCGGGTAAATGTCCTGGTACTTCTTCGGCGGGTTCTCGGCGTACTTGATCGTGCCGTCCGGTCGGTGTCGGAACCACCCGGGATGGTCGCGCACGTAGGGATGGTCGGGCGAGCACTGGAAGGCGATATCCAGGGCGATCTCGATGCCCAGCTCACGCGCCTTGAGAACCAGGCGATCGAAGTCCTCGAACGTCCCGAGCTCGGGATGGATGGCCTTGTGCCCGCCCTCCGGCCCGCCGATGGCCCACGGGCTGCCTGGGTCGTTCGGCCCCGGGACCAGCGCATTGTTCGGCCCCTTGCGGAAGGCGCGACCGATCGGGTGGATCGGGGGCAGGTAGAGCACATCGAAGCCCATCTCGGCGACATAGGGCAGCCTCGCCTCGACGTCACGGAAGGTCCCGTGGCGGTCGGGGTCCGGCGACGCCGAACGGGGAAACATCTCGTACCAGGCCCCGAATCGGGCCCGCTCGCGCTCCACCATGATCCGGAGCGTCCGCTCGTAGTGACAGGTCCCAAGGCGGTCGGGGTAGCAGGTCATTCGCTCCATCAGATCCTGCTCCAGGCCCGCCCGGACGCGCGCCGGCTGGCTTTCCGATCCGACCAGGAACCGGGCCCGCTCGCGGAGCCACTCCGCATCCTGCCCCGTCGCACGCTCGGCCGCCTCGCGGACGAGCTGGGCCCCTTCCAGCAGCTCGCTGTTAAGGTCCTGCTGCCCGGCCTCTTGCTTCTTGATCAGCTCCTTGTGCCAGGTCACGTAGCGGTCGATCCGCGCCTGGATCGTGTACTCATGCCACCCCTGCCGTTGGACCGTGAACCGACCCGTCCAGCGGTCGTTGGACAGCAGGGTCATCGAGATCTCGTCCCATTCGAGGGCCGCGGCGGGCTTGTGCCGGAGGACGGCCGCGATCGCATCATGCCCGTCGGTGAAGATGTCGGCCGAGACCACGACCTCCTCGCCGACCGTGCGCTTGATCGGAAACCGCCCACCATCCACCTCGGGAGACACCCCCTCGATGATCACCCGGAACCAGCCCCTATCTCGGGGCCCATCCGACCGCCCCTCTCCTGCCAATGTCATGACTTCCCCTCCACTGCGGCACCGCCGGCGGTCCGCGGCAAGACTTCTCGCCCTCATCGGCCACGAACAGACCACCGGCGCGGCGATGATCCAGCCCCCCAAGACCCGGATTTCGTCAGGATTTGGCCGATCATCCCGGGGCCGATCGATTCCACGCCGCCAACAAGGGTCAATTCACAACCACTCCTGCCAGAAGAATCACATCCGTTCCCGAATGTCCATGGCCTGCCGGCCCGATCTGGAGAGAAGAGCGAAGAGTCACACGGGGGCGACTACGAGGAGCCGTTCACGGTGGAGGAGGACCCATCTCTGAGATGCGGAATGCGGAATTCGGCACGGGGAATGAATTCCATTCCGCATTCCGCATTCTGAGTTCCGCATTCAAGTGAGGCTCCCCATCTCGGCTCGATGATCCACAATCCCTGCGGTCGTGGGCGCCAGCATGGCCGCCAGAAGACCGCCAAGAATCAAGTCTTGCGACAAAATGGGTAAGATAAGTACTGGCTCCCGGAATACTGGTTGTAAACAGGTCAACAAGCCCATGCCGCGGAACTGCGTGGGGTGTCATAATCAGGGAATTCGCCGAGGGCACGATCACGACGACGACAGTTCCTCGCGGAATCAGCAGATCGTCGATGATCCCGCTCGACCGCGGCTGTCCGAGTCAGTCGCCAACGTTTCGGGCCTGATCCGGTCCGGAAATGTCCGGAGCCACTGCCATGGAGCGTGCTTCTCGACCCGTGTCCTTCCAGGATGTTCAGAAGCTTGCACACCGGTGTCAGTTTTACCTGCTGCGCTGGGAGACCGAGTTCACGCCATGTACGGGCATCACCGCGGTCGTCCGCCAGGAGCGGCGGTTCTTCGGGCACCAGGGGATGATGATCGCACCTTGGGAGTCGCGGATGCCCGCGGCCCAAGCCGCACTCGATCAGGGGCAAGTCGTGGACACGGAATCGCCATTCAGGATCGGCGGGCCCTGCGCCCATGGCACGCGGGTGCAAGTGCTGATGACGCCGCCCGGCGAGTTAATGCCGGTTGTGTACCTGGCCGTCGAGGGGGCGTTTCAAGGTTTGCCCACTCCTTACGATACGCCCGGGCTGGCGCGCGACACCCTTGTGTTCGGAGCGGCGGTTGCAGAGTTCCTTTCCAAGGTTGGTGCCACGGACCGCCAGTTTGTGTGGGGAGCTGACTGGCAGATGGTTCCCGCCCTGACCCGGTTGCGCTCCCGTCACCACACAGTTCTCACCCTGCACAATGAGTTCGATGCCTGGCTCGCTCGGGATGTGTCCGAATTTGGCGGTGGTTTGTATCCGCTGTTTCGCGGTCAGGAAACGGCGCTCCGGATCGGACTGAAGCTGGCCGATGTCGCGACAACCGTCAACCGGGGTTATGCGCGAGGGCTGCGCACCGAACCCATCCACACGCAGGTGATGGCCCAGCATCTCCAGGACCTGGTATGGAGGATCGTGCCGGTCGAGAACGCCAATTTTTCGCCGCTGAGCCCGGAACAGGAAGAGCTCGAGGCGCTCTTGGCGCGTGACCCGTCTGCGGGCTTGAAGCTGATCGAGGAGACCCAGCGGCAAGCACGGGCCGCGCTGCCGGAAGTGATGAGAGCTCGGATCGGCGATCGTGTGCTGGTCGTGGCGATGGGCCGGCTGGCGGCTCAGAAGCTTCATGAGGTGATCTCCGAGGGCGTTCGTATGCTGCTCCGTCAGCACCCAGACTTGCCTCTGTTTGTTTTCTTCGCGACGGTCACTGGAGAATCCGGGGATCGGAGCCGGCTGGAACGAATCCACTACCTGGTGCATGAGTTTCCGGACCGGGTGTACTGTACGGACGGAAGACTTGAATATTATGATACGTTAATGCGTGCCGCCGATTATAATGCGATGACCAGCCTGTATGAACCTCACGGCGGGGCCTTCGAGGGCTCCGTGGTTCCGATCGTCCGGTTGATTGACGGGCTGGCCCGCCAGGTGAACGCACTGGAGCCGACGGGGCGCGGCGTTCCGCTCAATGCGATCTGGCATGATCAC
>Ga0209039_10004514_pt1 | contig 10138 bp, 6 predicted proteins | sample BogFormECP12_OM1_FD_188238 | JGI IMG/M metagenome (GOLD analysis project Ga0209039, IMG submission 188238) | Bog forest soil microbial communities from Calvert Island, British Columbia, Canada - ECP12_OM1 (SPAdes) (version 2) | ecosystem: Environmental > Aquatic > Freshwater > Wetlands > Bog ... | reverse complement strand
TTAAGCGCGTCTCCCATGCGGATTCTGACCCGCTATATCCTGCGCGAAGTGACGGCGCACGCCCTGATCGGCGCGGCGATCTTCACCTTTGTCCTGTTCACCCGCGACCTGGGACGCATACTGGAACTGGCCGTGCGGGCCAGCGCGCCGCTGCCCAGCGTCGCCGAGATTTTCTTTTTTACGGTTCCGCTCGCCCTCACCTACACGCTGCCCATGAGCGTGCTGGTAGGAATCCTGATCGGTTTGAGCCGCCTGGCCGCCGATTCGGAAATCACCGCCATGCGGGCCAGCGGCATGGGCGTCTGGAGCTTCCTGCGCGTGCTCTCGATTTTTGTCCTGGCCGCATGGCTTCTCGCGTTGGGCAACGGCGTCTACATCGCGCCCCGATCGCAAGCCGCACTGGGCCGCCTGGAAGACCGGCTCAAGGGCTCGCAAGTTTCGTTTGAGGTCCAGCCGCGAGTTTTCTACGAAGGATTCCCCAAAATCGTCCTCTACGTGCAGGACGTGCAGAGCGCACAAGGTGCGGCGCTGTGGAAAGGCGTCTTTATGGCCGATCTCAGCGACGCCGCCAACCCGAAGATCACGCTGGCCAAGGAAGGCATCGTGGTGAGCGAAGGCCTGGACCGCCTGCACCTGCACCTGATCGACGGTTCGGCGCACGAAACCGATCCGAAAAAAGCCGACCACTACCAGATTTCGACCTTCCAGCAGACGGACATTCCCATCGAACTGCCCGCCGCAGAAAACAAATCCGACGAATCACAGCCGGCCGCTGTCATGGACACGTGGGCCTTGCGGGAAAGAGCCAACCGTGCCTCGCCGGTTTCTGCTCGTTGGTATCTCATCGAATTTCACCGGCGGTTTGCTCTGTCCAGTGCGTGCCTGGTGCTTGCCCTGGTCGGAATCCCGCTGGGCTTGTCGTCCAAGAAGAGCGGCAAGTCGGGCGGGTTCGTGCTGACCATCCTGCTGGTATTCGTGTATTACGTGGTCTCGTTAATCGGAGTCTCGCTGGCCAGGCAAGGTACAGTGTCTCCGTGGTTTGGGGCCTGGCTCGCCGACCTGGTCTTTCTGGCTCTGGCGGTGTTGCTGCTGTGGCGAGCGGAAAGGCGTCCGTTTGAGCTGGCCTCGCTCCGCCTGTTCTCGAAGCGGGATGCGACCTCGCCGCAAGCAGCAATGGTGCGCGGGCGCCGGGAGAATGCCTTCGAGCGCGCTTCGACCCGGCGCCGCGTCTTCAGCGCCAGCTTTCCTACGCTGCTCGATGACTACGTACTGCGCGACTTCTTCGTTTACCTGGGGATGATCCTGGCCACCTTCCTGGTGCTGGTGGTTGTGTTTACGCTATTCGAGCTGCTGGGAGACATTCTTCGCAACCAAGTTCGGGCCATAGTGGTGGCGGAATATTTGCTTAGTGTGACGCCTTACCTGCTCTACAAGGTCGCTCCGCTGGTCATGCTGCTGGCGGTGCTGATCACCTTTGGTGTGATGAACCGCGCCAATGAAATCACTGCCATCAAGGCGACGGGAACCAGCATTTACCGTATCGTGACGCCGGTGATCGTGGCTGCGGCCGTGCTGGCGGCTGCGCTGTTTTTCGCAGACCAGCTCTACCTGCCCCGCGCCAACAAGCGCCAGGAGGCGTTGCACAACCAGATCAAGGGCAAGCCTCCGCAGACTTACTTGCGGCCCGACCGCAAATGGATTTTCGGCCAGAACAACGACATCTACTACTACCAGTTTTTCGATCCCGACCGCGACCAGTTCGGCAACGTCACGGTATTTCAGCTCGATCGGGCAAGCTTCACCATCACCCGCCGCATTCACGCCGACCGGGCCCACTGGACCGACAATCTGAACCGCTGGATCTACGAGCAGGGATGGGACCGCTCGCTCAACGTTTCGGCCATCGTCAATTACCGCCCATTCGATGTGGCCACCTTCCCCGACCTGCCGGAGACGCCCTCGTATTTCAAGAAGGAAGTGAAGCAGTATACGGAGATGAATTACGAGGAATTGCACAGCTACATCCGTGATCTGCAGCAGAGCGGATTTGACGTCGTGCGGCTGCGAGTGCAGCTCCAGCAGAAGATCTCCTATCCCCTGATCACGCTGATCATGGCAGTGCTGGCCATTCCTTTCGCGCTGGCCGCAGAGAAAAAGGGAGCGGTGACGGGAGTCGCGGTTGCGGTGGGCATCGCGGTGTTCTACATAGTCGTGTCGCGGTTGTTCGAGGCCATGGGCGACCTGAGCCAGCTTCCTCCGGCACTGGCGGCGTGGTCGCCGGATTTGATTTTTGTCCTGGTGGGCGGCTACTTGATTTTGAAAGTGCCGACGTAGAACAACAGACCTCGGATCTCAGACGTCAGACTTCAGCCGGACCTCACGTTTCTGAATGCCAACGTCTTAGAAAGCCGACAGGAGCCGACACCGTCAGCCAAATAGCCTCAGGTCTGAGGTCCGAAGTCCGAGGTCCGACGCCCAGCGCCCTACTTCACCGCCACGCCCCAGGGATAGTTGTCGGTGGTCGTCGCCGGGAGAGGCGACAGCGCGCCGGTGGCGGGCGTGACCGAGTATTGCGACAGCGTGGCTGACTGGAAGTTCGCCACAAAAAGCCAGTTGTCGTCGGCCCGAATGGCCATGGACTTAGGCTGGTTGCCGGTCGCTACGACCGCGGGGTTGCCCGCCGACAGACTGCCTGCCACTGGGCTGATGTGAAAGGTCGAGATCTGGTTCGAGAGCAGATTCAGAACGTAAAGATAATTGCCGAATGGGTCAGTCATCATCGGCCCCGGGCCATTGGCGCCGCCGGTAAGGCTGAACGGCGAACCGGCTACAGATCGCAGGCTGCCATCCGGAGGCAGCGGAGCCTGCGGGCAGGTTGATGACTGACTTGGCCCCCCGTTGCAGATGGTGTAACTGCTGACGTTGTTCGACAGATTGTTGGCCACGTAGACGAACCGATCACAAGCATCCACGGCGACGCCGGAGGGTGTCGAACCGGCGAGAAAATGTGGTACCTGGCTGGTGCCCGGAGGATTCCCCAAAGCGCCGGTCGACGTGTCCACGGAGAATTCCCAGACCACATTGTTTACCGAATCTGCCGCGTAAAGGTACTCCGACGTCGGAGGGTTATTGCCCGGAGAAGAACACACTGCCTGCTGCAGTCCGTTGACGAGGGGGGGGAGAACCATGGGCGTAGCTGCCACGGCTGTGAAATTCGGCGTCTGAAATCCCAACCCCGATGGAAGTGCAAAGTTGAAGGTGCCGGGCACCGGCGTCAAGGAGCCGGCGCTTACGGCGTAGACGCAAACTCCGTATTGCTGCGTCGTACCCGGACAAGGCGTCGGTTGCGCCGGCGGAACGGGGGGAAGTGTATTCAACCCCTCCGCCACGAACAGAAACTTGCCCGTCGAATCCATAAGCAGTTGCATCGGATTCGGATCGGTCACAAGCGGGCCTGTCGCCGTCATCGTTCCGTCGGATTTGACCTTGAACGCCTGGATGCCGGTTGTTGTGCTCCCCGAACCGCAGGCCGTCACATTAGCGGTGATGATCGTGTAAGCGTACTTCCCCGCCGGGTCCACAACGATTCCCGACGGTATGCCGTTCAGAACACAGACCTGGCTGGAAGTGTCTCCGGGCGGATTGTTGACGGCAAAGATGCTACCGCTGCTCAGGCTGAAACTGAAGCTCTCCAGCAACCCCGATCCCTGACTGCTAATCAGCACCAGGCCATCCGACGCGGAGTTGTACGTGTTCCCGCAAGCTACCAGCAGGCCGATTGCAACCAGAACCATCAGTCCGAACAGCCACGCGAATCGTTTCGACATTCTCTAGTTGATCTCCATTTTGTACGTGAGGGGTCTTGTGCGCGCACCCCGGCGCCCCGTCGGCCGGGACCTGTCCATCTGGAAAAAGCGGGAAAATCTCAACCCATTTATGTATCAGGAAACGGCGGGAAGAGCAAACTCCCGGCACGACCTATTGGAACCCTGGGAGCATCCGGGAGTTGCCTGGGGGCAGAGCTCAGACCTCGGACTTCAGACCTCGGACCTGAGACCTCACGCAACGATCATGCTCAGGCGGCTATCGCCGAGGTGTGGGATCTCACGCCTGAGGTCTGGGCGCTGAGGTCTGACGCCCGAGATCCGAGGTCTGGTTCTACGCTTGCGCCGAGGCCACCGGCTCGGGCTGCGGCTGCGCAACCCCTGGCCCGCCCGCGATTAAAGGCAGGCGGATTTCCACCCGCAATCCCCCTTCCTCGCGGTTGTGGGCGGAGACTCGCCCGCCGTGGAAGCGCACGGCTCTCTCGGTAATGGCCAGGCCCAGCCCAACTCCTCCGGTGAGGCGCCCACGGGCATCGTCGATCCGGTAGAACGGCTCGAAGAGCTTTTCCAGACTGGCAGCGGGAACGCCGGACCCGGAGTCACTGACCTTGAGCACAACCTCGGGTCCCTTGATCCCTTGCTCGCGAGTCAGTTCGATTTCAACCGATGTTCCCTCCTGGGTGTAGCGGATGGCATTGCGAATCACGTTTTCCGCAGCGCTGTGGAGCAGCGAGGCGTTGCCGCGCACTTCCCAATCGCCTTCGGGGATGGCGGTGTGCACGTGGCAATGCCGGGCCTGGGCTTCAAACTCTGCATCTTCGGCGACGCTTGCCACCAGTTCGTCAAGCGGCACCGGGGTCTGCGGCACAAGTTGTTCACCGTCCTCGAGCCGCGCCAGAGTGAGGATCCGGCCGATGAGTTCGTTGAGGCGGCTGGCTTCCAGTTCGATGCGGTCCATCATCTCCGAGCTTTCCGCACCGGAACGCTGCCGCGCCAGCCCCAGGGCGACATTCAAACGTGCCAGAGGTGAACGCAGCTCGTGCGAGATGTCGTTGAGCAGGCGGGACTGGGCTTTGACTAAGGTCTCCAGCCGCTCGGCCATGCCGTCGAAATCGCGCATGAGCCCGGCCACTTCATCCCGCCGCCGCTTAGCCGGAGCGCCGCTGCGGGCGGTCAGATCGCCCGCCGCCAACTGGCGGGTGGCCGCGCGCAGCCGGACGATGGGCTTGGTCAAATACCACGACAGGAAATAGCAGACCAGCCCCGAGCAGATGACCGCGATGATCAACCAGCGCACCGGCATTCCGCGGGGACCGAAGAATACCCGCGGGCCCGGCGGCAATCCCATCACCAGCGTGTACAGGTGGAGTCCGTCAGACGATGAGCGTGAGTCTCGCTGCACCGGGGGTGCGGGAATCATGAATCCATCGCGCGGCATGCGCGGTCCGCCCGATGCGACCCGAATGGCCCAATCCGGAGGCGTGCGGTGCGAGAGCTCAGTCCCCTGCTCGTTAAACAGGTACGCCCGCACATGCTGCGTGGAGTCCAAATCCTCCAGGTATTTCCGCAGCTGAGCGTCACCGCCCTGCTCATAAGCAGTTACTGCATCGTTCAGCGCGGTAGCGCGTAGGGCTTCCCACGTCGAGCTTCTCGGCCGGAGCGCCAGCGTCACTAGGACGGCCAAGACGATGATCAACGCCTGCGCCACCCAAAACGACAGGAAGATTCGGAGAAAGAGACTTTTCATGCCGCGCTCGCTGGCCTGCCTGCATTATTCGTGAAGCTGCTTTGAAAGGGCGCGGCTTCGAGCCGCGCCGCCGTGGCGCCCCTGAAAATTGGGGCTTCAGCCCCTGGGGACAAACGCGCCGCCATCTTCCTTCCCAACACCGCCGGATGCTGCCAAACGGCTCACCCCGGCGGCTAAAGCCGGACTTGTTCTTGCCCGTGTCGGCGCGGCTGGAAGCCGCGCCCTTTCAAAACCGTAGCAATCCTCATGAATAATCCGGCCTAGGAGACGTTGGACTTCTCTCTCGGCCGGACAAAAATATACCCTACCCCGCGAATAGTTTTGATGTGTTCATCGCTGTCGGTATCGCCCAGTTTCTTGCGCACCTTGCTGACGTGCATATCAATACTGCGGTCGAAGGGCGAGAACTTGCGGCTCAACACCGCATTAACCAGGCGCTCCCGCGGTACCACGCGGCCGGCTTCCCGCAAAAGGACCTCGAGCAAGTTGAACTCGACTGATGTCAAGTCAACGGGTTGGCCGTGGAGACGAACCATGCGCGTCGCGGGATCGAGTTCGACATCGCCGACACGGACCATATCTGGCGCCGATGGCGCAGCGCTGCCGTCGGCGCGGGTACGCCGCAGAATTGCACGGATGCGCGCCACCAGTTCGCGCGGATTGAAGGGCTTGGGAAGGTAATCGTCAGCGCCGATCTCCAGCCCGACGATGCGGTCCACGTCCTCGCCGCGCGCCGTCAGCAAAAGCACCGGCAGCCGCGAGGTAGCGCGAATCCGCCGTAGCACTTCAAATCCATTGATTCCGGGCAGCATGACGTCGAGCACGGCCAGCAGGTACTCTCCCGCAGTGGCCTTTTTCAGACCGCTCTCGCCTTCATGCACGCATTCGACGGCGAATCCCTCCGCCTGCAGATACTCCCCAACCAGGTGGCAGAGTTCCACGTCATCGTCAATGACTAGAATCCGTTCCATTCCCTACACTATTGTGCACCAAGGACAAAACGTCCAGAAGTAAAGAATTGTCAACCCACCAGGCGAGCGACGACTCCCGCGCGTAGCGGCGAAGGCTTACCCATGCTTTTGACAAAACTTTACTCTGGTTGACCGACTCTTTACTGCCGTTTCCCGGCCAACTGTGTTTGTATGAGGGAAAGCAAAGTCCCCGGAATAACCCCGGGAGAACCCATAGGAGTTACAAATGAAATCGCTCGGTCTCCGTTTTTTGATGGCTGCCCTGGCCGTACTGCTGGGCACCGCCATTGCCAAATCTCAGACTACCGCGGACGCACCTCCGCCTCCACCCATGCACGGTCCCGGCCACGAATTCGGCATGGGCGAACACATGATGGAGTTCCTGGCCAGGTCTCTGAACCTGACCGATGACCAGAAGACGCAGATGAAGGCCATCATGCAGAAAGAACATCCGGCTATGAAGCCGCTGTTCGAGCAGTCGCGCCAGATCGAAAAGCAGCTTCGGCAGTATGCCGAAGGCACGTACGACGAAGCCAAGGTTCGCACCCTGGCAGCGCAGAAAGCGCGGGTCGAGGTCAATCTCACCGTGGCGGAGACGCGCATTCACAACGAGCTGTTCCAGTTGCTGACAGCCGACCAGCAGTCGCAGTTGAAGCAAATGGAAGCCGACCACGACGCTCGCATGCAAGCTCGCATGGACCGGCGCATGCACGACACGCCGCCCGCCCCTCCGGAAGAGTGAGTTCAGGGAGTGCGTTCAAGGAGGGCCGGATTCTCCTGGGGAGTTTTATTTCCGACGGCGCGAGGTGTTCTTGACCACTTCGCGCCGCTGGCGGAGGAACACTGGTGATGGTGGGTGATTCGTTCTTGTCGGACGCCGGATGGGTGTTCTTCGCTGCCTGGAGTGTAGTAATCGCCGCCGTCAGCTTGGCGGCCTTCGGCCGCGACCTCCTCCCTTCCCAAATGCGCCTTCAGCCGCCTCCTGAAGCTCGCCCAAGCGATCCGGCACAGGCGAGAGAGTCCGGCGTACGCTAACAACCTGCCCGCGAAAAACCTGCACCCAGCCTGTTAGAATTTCATCTACTCAGCTTGCATGTTTCCTAAGAGCCTGCGCCCGTTGCTGCCTTACATGAAGCGCTACCGCTGGGGCTACCTGGCGGGCACCCTGTGCGTGTTTCTGACCAACGGGATTCTGGTTCTGATGCCGCTGGTCATCGGGCGGGCGTTCAACGATCTTAGCCATCGCATCTACAGCCGCATGCTGCTGTACGCCGGCCTGCTGCTTGCCATTGCCGTGGGCAAGGGCACCTTCCAGTTCCTTCTGCGCTGGATCGTGATCGGCATCTCGCGCGACATTGAGTTCGACCTGCGCAACGACCTGTTTGAGCACCTGGAAAGCCTGTCTTACTCTTACTATCAGCGCAACCGCACCGGCGACATCATGGCGCGGGCCACCAATGACTTGAGCGCGGTTCGCAACTTGTTAGGGCCTGCCATTATGTACACGGCCAACACGGTCGTGTTGATGGCAGGAGCGCTGGCGTTCATGATCTCGATCAGCCCCAAGCTGACCTTTTACACGTTCCTGCCGTTGCCCGTTGCCAGCATCGTAATCCAGTACTGGGGGCGGCAGATTCACGATCGTTTCGAGCGAATCCAGGCCATGTTCTCGGACATTTCCGCCCGCGCGCAGGAGAATTTCTCAGGAGCCAGGCTGGTCCGGGCCTATGTGCAGGAAGATGCCGAGATTCGGGCCTTCGAATCGGACAACAAGGAATACATCTACCGCAGTCTGAAACTAGTGCGGCTGATGGGCATGCTCTGGCCCACGCTGGAGTTGATGCTGGGCGTGGCCATGGTGCTGGTGTTGTGGCTGGGAGGACGCGAAGTTCTGCTGGGCCGCATCGACGTCGGTCACTTCACCTCCTTCATCCTCTACATGATGCAGCTCATGTGGCCGATCATCGCTCTGGGTTACGTCATCAATTTGTTCCAGCGCGGAACGGCGTCGTTGGGACGGCTCAACGAAATCATGCAAGAGCAGCCCGAGATCAAAGATGAACCGGGCGCGCGGGACCGGGAGATCGAAGGCGAGATCGAATTCCGCGGGCTGAATTTCAGCTACAACGGGAAGCGAGTTCTGCACGATCTGAACCTGCTCATACCCGCAGGCAGCAGTCTGGCGATCGTCGGACCGACCGGCTCCGGCAAAACGAGCCTGGTGAACCTGATTCCACGCATCTACGATGCGGAGCCGGGAATGGTCCTGGTTGACGGCCGCCCGATTCGCCAGTATTCCCTGGCCTCGCTGCGCAAGAGCATTGGATTCGTCCCGCAGGAGACGTTTCTGTTCAGCGACCGCATCCGGGAGAACATCGCGCTGGGAGTGAACTCCGCCACGGATGGCGAAATTCGCAGCGCGGCCGAGGCGGCGAACATCGCGGCTGACATCGAGAGCTTCCCGGAGGGCTACGAGACCCTGGTCGGGGAACGCGGTCTCACGCTCTCCGGCGGGCAGAAGCAGCGCACGGCCATTGCCCGCGCCCTGATTCGCAATCCGCGAATCCTGGTTCTTGACGATGCGCTCTCCAGCGTGGATACGCAGACCGAAGACAAGATTCTGAATCACCTGCGCGACGTCATGCAGGGCCGCACCACGATCTTCATTTCGCACCGGGTCTCGACTGTGCGCAATGCGGACCGCATCGCCGTGCTGCACGGCGGACGCATCGTCGAACTGGGCACTCACGACGAACTGCTGGCCTTGAACGGCTACTACAGCGACCTGTATAACAAGCAACTGCTGGAAGAAGAACTGGCGGAAGTTTGATCGAGGTAGGCAGATTCCAAGAAAAACATGTGGGGACAGCCGCCCCCGGCTGTCCGGTCGAGCGAAGCTCGACGGCCTCGGCACCCTACTACCATGCGGCGCATTAACACGCCGGAAATTCTCGACTCGGACGATTGTCCTCCCCTCGAAATCGCGGGATCGCTGCGCGACTTGTCACGCATCAACCGCTGGTTCGGGGGCGTGGCCACCACGCGCAGGCTGATCGAGCGCGCCGCCGCCGTGACCGGAAAAAGGCGCTTCTCGCTGCTGGAGGTAGCGGCGGGATTCGGCGAGGTACCGAAAATCGCCGGCGAGCAACTAGCGCACAAGGGAATCACGCTGGAGGTCACTCTGCTCGATCGCGTGGGTTCGCACTTGCTGCCGGGAAACCGGGCCGTAGTGGCCGACGCGCTGGCGATTCCCTTCCCGGACTGCGCCTTCGATCTGGTCAGTTGCAACCTGTTCGCGCATCACCTGGAGCCCGCCGATCTGGCGCGTTTTGTTCGCGAAGCATTGCGCGTGAGCCGTTGCGCAGTCTTGATCAACGATCTGATCCGGCATCCGCTGCATCTGGCACTGGTGTATGCGGGATTCCCGTTGATGCGGAGCTATGTGTCGCGATTCGACGGAGTGGCGTCGGTGCGGAGAGCGTATGTGCCGGAAGAGATGCGGAAAATCATTTCCGACGGACTCCAACCTGCCCGGAAGGTGGAAATCTCGCGGCATTATCTGTTTCGCATGGGAGTGATCGTGTGGAAGTCAGCGG
>Ga0209039_10004513_pt1 | contig 10138 bp, 11 predicted proteins | sample BogFormECP12_OM1_FD_188238 | JGI IMG/M metagenome (GOLD analysis project Ga0209039, IMG submission 188238) | Bog forest soil microbial communities from Calvert Island, British Columbia, Canada - ECP12_OM1 (SPAdes) (version 2) | ecosystem: Environmental > Aquatic > Freshwater > Wetlands > Bog ... | reverse complement strand
CCGGAACCGAGGCTGCCACTGCGCCCGTGGATGGAATCGCGATCCCGCCGGTTACCTGTATGGTCGCGCCAACACGGCTTACTGCACCGGTTGAAGGATTCACCAGCGCTAGAAAGCAGTTATTGGAACTATTAATAACGAAAGCATACAACTTCCCGGAGACCGGGTCGAATTTCATCCTCCTGACTTGGGGGCTGGTCCCGAAGCTTGGATCAAACGCCAGAGCAGCCACAACTGTCAAACTCGCGTTAGATTGGTTGACAGTGTACAGGTTGGTGGCGTCGGCGAGGTACAGCACATTGGCCCCGGAAAACGCCAACGCGGTCGGCGACCCAGCCGTACCCACGAGGGTGGCCGCTCCACTTGAAGTGTTGATCGTGTAAATGCCGCCTACAAGCGATACGAACAGCACCCCGTCGGAGCGAAACGCAAAATCAGTGGGGTTGTAGCCGCTAGGGAATCCCGTGATCGAAGCAACCTTGGTTGCCGCGCCAGTGGAGAGGTTGATGGTTATCAAATCCGGGTTGAAGAGAGGATCGGATCCAAACCCGTAGAGCACGCCACTTGGGGCAAAAGCGATCGCGTTAATGTTGGTAAACCCAAAGATCGGGCCAATCAACGTCCCCGCTCCAGTGGCCGGGGAAACCGTGTAAAGAGCATATGGAGAAAGACCACCGAGTCCCACACCGTAAATCCCAGGGGCCGGGGACTGGCATAAGGCTAAGCTCGACCCCGCTAAGGCGGCGAGCACAAGGACCAGTATCCTGTTCATTGAGGCTTATTATGCCATAGTCCCGAGCCGCGTAGATACAAAAATCGCCGCGTGTCCACTCTCGGGCAGGACAACGCATCGCTAACTGGAGGCTAAGTCTATCCGAGCGCTGCGTAACTTGAGTTAGGCAGAAAGGCGCGTGTAGTCAGGCATGGTTGTTACTTGATTTCGATAGCGCCGGGTTAGACGATACGGAGGAGGCGGCGACGGCGCCGGCGCGATGCAACTCCCCGATGGCCGGAGATTCGCGATCCGCTGGATTCCGGGCGCAACGTGAGGAGAATGCTGCGCGATCATCCGCGAATTGACGGCGCACGCCGCCCAAGCCGGTGTTCCCTTCCCGCCGGAACGCGATCCTGATACGATGCATATGAGCCGATGCTGGAGCTGACCGCCAACGACCCGCTGATCAAGACGTACCTCAAGGACCTCCAGCATCTAAAAAGTCAGGCCGTCGCTCACGAGTTGGGGCTGCGGGCGCCATTCCAGAACCTGCTCGACAAAGCCGCCAGGAAACGCGGATGGACGCTGGCGCCGGAGCTTTCCACTTATTCCGGCGGCAAGCGCGTGGTTCCCGACGGCACCGTGCGCGACGAGTTCCGCCTGGCGCGCGGCTGGTGGGAGGCGAAGGACACCTCCGACAAACTCGCCTCGGAGATCCAGAAGAAGATCAAGGCCGGATACCCGACCCGCAACACCATCTTCGAGGACACGCAAACCGCCGTCCTTTACCAGGACCGCGGCGAGGCCGGCGAATACGCCCTCGGCGAACCGTTGAAGATCGCGGAGCTGATGAACCGCTTCTTCTCCCACGACGAAGCCGACGAGCGCGAGTTCCAGCGCGCCATGGACGAGTTCAAGAGCCGCATTCCGGACCTGGCGCAGTCGCTCCGCGAGCACATCGCCGAGGCCCACCGGAAGAACCGGAAGTTCCGGGAAGCCTTCGCCGCATTCATGACCTTGTGCCGCGCGTCGCTCAACCCGGAGCTTACCGAAGGCCACGTGGACGAGATGCTCATCCAGCATCTGCTCACCGAGCGGTTGATGCGCAACCTGTTCCAGAACCCCGAGTTCACCAAGCGGAACGTGATTGCCGCGCAGGTGGAGAACGTGATCGAAGCGCTGGCCTCCGCCAGCTTCTCGAAGCAGGAATTCCTCAAGAAGCTGGACCCATACTACACCGCCATCGAGCGCGCCGGCGCCAACCTGAGCCACTTCACCGAGAAACAGGATTTTCTCAACTCCGTCTACGAGCAGTTCTTCCAGCGATTCTCGCCGGATGTGGCCGATACGCACGGCATCGTTTACACGCCGCGCGAAATTGTGGACTACATGTGCAAGAGCGTCGAGGACGCGCTTAAGGAGGAGTTCGGATACACGCTGGCGTCGCCCGAGGTGGTGATCCTCGACCCCTGCACCGGAACCGGGAATTTCATCGTGAACCTGATCGACCGGATGCCGGGCAAGGCGCTGGCCGAAGCCTACCAGCACCGGCTGTTCGCCAACGAGGTGATGCTGCTGCCCTACTATGTGGCCAGCCTGAACATCGAGCACGCGTACTATGAGCGGATGAAGCAATACGAGCCGTTCCCCGGCCTGTGCTTCGTGGATACGCTCGACATGGCGGAGGCGCAGCAGATCGGCCTGTTTACGGCGGCCAACACCGAACGGGTGGAGCGGGAGAAAGAGGCTGCCATCACGGTGATTATCGGGAATCCGCCGTATAACGTGGGGCAGAAGAGCGAGAACGATAATAACAGGAACCGGAAGTACAAGGTGGTGGACGGGCGGGTGCGGGAGACGTATGCCAAGGACTCGAAGGCGACCAACAAGAACTCCCTGTCGGACATGTACGTGAAGTTCTTCCGATGGGCGGCGGACCGGCTGGAGGGCCGCGACGGCATCGTGTGCTTCGTCTCGAACAATAGCTTTGTGGACCAGTTTGCGTTCGACGGCATGCGCAAGCATCTGTTACAGGACTTCGAGCGGGTGGACCACATTGACCTGCATGGCAACGTGCGGCGGAACCCGAAGCTCTCCGGGACGACGCACAACGTGTTCGGCATTCAGGTGGGCGTGGGCATCACGCTGGCGGTGAAGAGGAGCGGGCTGGCGAGGCGGTTGCGGTATCACCGGGTGCCGGAGATGTGGCGGAAGGGCGAGAAGCTGCAATTCCTGGCGGGCGGTGGAGTGCCGTGGCGGCGGCTTTCGCCGAGTTCGGAGCACGCGTGGCTGGTGCCGGAGCACGCGGGCGAGTATCGCAAGTTTCCGGCGATAAGTGAACTGTTCGGCCTCCATTCGAGCGGACTGAAAACGAACCGGGACGATGTGGTCTACGACTGGGATCGCGACAAGCTGTCGGCGCGAATCCAGAGCTTCATCAAGATCTACAACGCCGAGGTCCACCGGCACACGGCGGACCCGGGCGCCGACTGGCCCGACCAGGTGAATTGGAGCCGCGACCTCAAGCAGGACGCCACGCGAGGACGCCTCGCGCAGTTCGATGAGGAGAAGATAGCCCGCGCCCTCTACCGGCCATTCTCGAAGCGGTGGCTGTTCTTTGATCGCATCTTGAACGAGGAAGTGTATCAGTGGCCGAGGATCTCCGGCCGGACAATCGTCATTTCCGATATTGGCTTCCGGGCGCCGATGATCAGTTCCCTGATGACGGATTCAATCGCCGACCTGCATCTCTGCGCGGCGATCGACGCCCACCAGTGCTTCCCCCTCTCCCACCTGAAAGACACCGCCCTCGCCCAATTCCGCCAGCACTACTCCGACCCCTCCATCACGAAGGAAGCCATCTTCCACTACCTCTACGCGCTGCTCCACCATCCGGGCTATCGCGAGCGCTACGCCGCCAACCTCAAGCGCGAGTTGCCGCGGATTCCCTTCGCCCCCGATTTCGCCGCCTTCGCCGCTGCCGGGAAAGAGATGGCGCGGTTGCATGTCGAGTATGAGTCGCTCGAACCGTGGCCGCTGCGGGAAATCGAAACCCCGGGCGTCGCGTACTCGCTGCGCGTCGAGAAGATGAAGCTGAGCGCGGATAAGCGATCGCTTCGCGTGAACGAATCGCTGACGCTGGGCGGCATTCCGGCGGAGGCGCTCGAGTACCGGCTGGGGTCGCGGTCGGCGCTGGAATGGGTCATCGACCAGTACCAGGTGAAGGGCGAGAGCGACCCGAACCGCGAGGACGATCCCGGCTACATCGTGCGGCTGGTGGCACAGGTGGTGCGCGTCAGCGTGGAGACGGTGCGGATCGTCGGGGCGCTTCCGGATTGGCGGTAGGGGCGGCGGGGGCCGAAGACGGCAAAACATAAATGGCCACCGATAAACACCGATGAACACCGATAAGCAAACGAGGGTTTTATCGGTGTTCATCGGTGTTTATCGGTAGCTGGATTTATTCCGCCGGGGGCGGAACCTCAATCCGGCCGGAGTGTTGAAATCCGTTGATGATCCGCTTCCATTCGACCTTGGGTTTCTGAAAATTGACCAGTAGACACAGGCCGAGGCCGGAGGCTCGCAGGTAGTTCAGGCATTGCGCGATGTGCTCGGCGCCGAGGCGCTCCACGCACTTCAGCTCGACCACCAGTACGCCCTCGACCAGGATGTCCGCAAAGTACTCGCCGACAGGGTGGCCCTTGTACGTGACAGCCAATGAAGCTTGGGCGGTGGCCCGGATGCCGCGAAGGGCGAGTTCTTGAAGCAGGGCGCGCTGATAGACCTTTTCGAGGAATCCGGCGCCAAGGACGTTGGAAACCTCGAAGACAGCGGCGAGCACGCGCTCAGTCAGCGAATCGAGGTATCCGTGTTCATCGGTGTTCATCGGCGGCTAAAGTTTTTGTGCGGTTTTGGAATGGCGTTTCTCAAGACAATTGGCCACCGATGAACACCGATGAACACGGATAAGCAAAAAGCGCGGGTGTTCTGGCTCTTTCGACCATGCTATCCTCTCTCCGATGGCGCCGCGCTCCGACTCCGCCCGCCGCTGGTTCGTGCGCGGACGCGTGCAGGGCGTCGGCTACCGCTGGTTTGCGCAACGGGCGGCGGATTCGCTCTCGCTCACCGGCTATGCCCGCAACCTCGACGACGGGCGCGTCGAGGTCTATGCCGTGGGGCCGGCCGCCAAACTGGAGAAACTCGCCGCCTTGCTCTATACCGGGCCGCGCTGGGCCGAAGTCCGCGGGGTTGAAGAGCAGGAGGCCGCCGTGCAACAATACGGTTCGTTCCTGATCGGACCCTGATGGACAACCTTAAGTCTCTCATCCGCGAGATCCCGGACTTCCCCAAACCCGGCATTCTCTTCTACGACATCACCACCCTGCTCAAGGACGCCGGCGGGCTTCGCGGCGTCATCGACGGGCTGAAGGAGCGCTACCGCGACGCCCAGGTGGACCTGGTTCTGGGCATCGAAGCGCGCGGTTTCATCTTCGCCCCGGCGCTGGCCTATGCGCTGGGCGCGGGCTTCGTGCCGGTGCGCAAGCCCAAAAAGCTGCCCGCCGAATGCCTCACGGTCACCTACGACCTGGAATATGGCAGCGACAGCCTGCAGATGCACAAGGACGCCGTCGGGCCGGGCAGCCGCGTGCTGATCGTCGACGACCTGCTGGCTACCGGCGGCACCGCGGCGGCGGCGGCGCGCATGGTCCGCGAGGCCGGCGCAACGGTCGCCGGCCTGGCTTTCGTAGTGGAGCTGACGTTTCTCAACGGCCGCGGCAGGCTGGCCGGGTACGACGTCTTCTCGCTGCTGCAGTACGACAAATGAGCGCCACCCGCAGCGCCCGCCTGCGCGCCTTCGCCAAGATCAATCTGGATCTACGCGTGCTCTCGCGGCGCCCCGACGGTTACCACGAGCTGCGCACCATCTTCCAGACCATTTCGCTGGCCGACCGGCTGGAGATCGCCTTCACGCCGGGCCGCAAGTCGTCGATCGAGCTGGCCGGCAGCACCATTCCCGATAACCTGGTGGTGCGCGCAGCCCAGGCCGTGATGGACACCATCCGCCGCGCCGGCCGGGTGGAGATGCGCCTCGCCAAGCGCATCCCCATGGGAGCGGGGCTGGGCGGAGGATCGTCCGACGCCGCCGCCGTGCTGCTGGCCCTGCCGGTGCTGGCCGGGGGCGAAGTGGACCTCGCGGAGCTGTGCCGGATGGGCCGGGAGTTGGGCAGCGACGTCCCGTTTTTCCTGCTGGGCGGAACGGCCGTGGGGATTGGCCGCGGCACGGAGCTGTTTCCGCTGCCCGACGCCGCGCCGCGCCAGGGCGTGCTGGCGGCTCCCGGCATCCATGTTTCCACCGCCGAGGCGTACCGTCTGCTGAGCGCCAGTTTGACAACCGAGTTACAAGAAAATAAAATGGTTAGTTTCCAGTCGCAAGCGTGGGAGTGGGGGTGTCGGCAGCCGGCGGCCAACGATTTTGAGTCGGTTGTTTTTCAACGGCACACCGGGCTCGCGCGCCTGAAGAAACGCCTCCAGCAAGGCGGGGCGGTCTCCGCGATGATGACCGGCAGCGGTTCGGCGGTATTCGGGTTGTACCGGACGGCGGAAGAGGCCTCCCGCGCAATGGCTTCCCTGCGGGAGGGTGAGATGGCTGGAGGAAGGGGTTTTCGATTTAGCCTCGTGAGCCGAGCGCGCTACCGTTCCATCTGGCGGCGCGCCTTGCACGAGCACATAGGCGCGAACGTATGGCCTCTCCGAAGCCGATACTTGCGATGACCCACGACCGTCTCCAGATCTTCACGGGCAACGCCCACCCCAAACTGGCCCGCGAGATCTGCCAGACCCTCGGCGTCAAGTTGGGTGCAGCCACCGTGCGGCAGTTCGCCGACGGCGAAATTCACCTCCAGATTCAGGAAAACGTTCGCGGTGCGGATGTTTTCATCATCCAGCCCACCTGCACGCCGGTGGACCGCAACCTGATGGAGCTGCTGCTCATGATGGACGCGCTGAAGCGCGCCTCAGCGGAGCGCATCACCGCAGTGTTACCCTATTATGGGTACGCCAGGCAGGACCGCAAGGACCGGCCGCGCGTTCCGATCTCCGCCAAGCTGGTGGCGGCCCTGCTGGAAACCTCCGGCGCCACCCGGGTTCTGACTCTCGACCTGCACGCGGCGCAGATTCAGGGATTTTTCGATATCCCGGTGGACCACCTGTTCGCCACGCCGGTGATGATCGAGTATTTCAAGGCTTCCCGCGCCACCGGGTTGACGGTGGTGTCGCCGGACGCCGGTGGTGTGGAGCGCGCGCGGGCTTTCGCAAAAAGGCTCAGCGCGCCGCTGGCCATCATCGATAAGCGCCGCGAGGAAGCCAACGTCGCCGAGGTGATGAACGTGGTGGGCGACGTGGCGGGGAAGCATTGCCTGCTGTTCGACGATCTGATCGACACGGCCGGCACGCTGGTCAAGGGAGCCGAAGCGCTCATGGAGAAGGGCGCGGCCACGGTTTCGGCCTGCGCCACGCACGCGGTGCTGTCCGGCCCGGCCGTCAGCCGGATTGAAGCCTCGTGCCTGAAGGAAGTAGTGGTAAGCAATTCGATCCCGCTGTCGGAAGAAGCGCGGCGGGCGACCAAGATCCGGTCGCTCTCGGTAGCCAGCCTGCTGGGAGAGGCCATCCGGTCCATCCATGAGGGCGGATCGGTAAGCAGGTTGTTCGTTTAGAATGTCGACCTTCGAACCCACGGTAGCCGGCCGCTGGAACCCAGTAGCCGGTCAACGGACTTCGAAAGCGTCTAAAGGAGATTTCGAGTGAGAAAAGACATAACGGTTTTCGCCGAGGTGCGCACCTCGCGCGGCAAGAATGAAGCGCACCGCACGCGCAGCGCCGGGAACATTCCGGCGGTGGTCTACGGGGCGTTCCAGGACCCCGTCGCCATTGCCGTCAATCCCCGCGAGATTCTGAAGATCGTCCGCGGCAAGACCGGCTACAACACCATTTTCAACCTGTCGGTCGCGGGTGTTGGATCCACCCCGGTCATGGTGGTGGATAGCCAGGTGGATCCGCTGAAGGGCACCCTGCTGCACGCCGATTTCAAGCGCATCGATCTCAGCAAGCGCATCCGCGTCGCCATCCCGGTGCATACCGAGGGCGAGCCGGCGGGCGTCAAGGTGCAGGGCGGATTGCTCGAAATCGTCACCCGCGCGGTGGAAATCGAGTGCCTGCCGGACGAGATCCCCGAGAGCTTCACGCTCAACGTCAGCGAGCTGATGATCGGCCAGAGCGTCCGCGCGTCGAACATCGTCCTCTCGGGGTCGATGAAACTGGTCAGCGCGGCCGATTCGGTGGTGGCGCACTGCGTGGCGCTGCGCGCCGAAGAGGTTGCCCCGGCCGCCGCCGAGGCAGCCGCCGCTCCGGAAGCCGCCGCTCCCGGCGCCGCCGAACCCGAAGTGATCAAGAAGGGCAAGAAGGAAGAGGAAGCCCCCGTCGAGGAGAAGGGCAAGAAGAAGTAGCACGCCATGTTCCTGGTGGCCGGTTTGGGGAACCCGGGCGAAGAGTACGCGCATACGCCGCATAACCTGGGCTTCCTAACCGTGGACCGGTTGGCCCAGCGGCACGGCATCCGCGTCACCCGCCGGGATTCCCGGGCGCTCTGCGGGGTGGGCGAAATCGAGGGGCGCGAGGTGATGCTGGCCAAGCCGCAAACGTTTATGAACCTCAGCGGAGGGTCGCTTGCGCCGCTGATGGAAAAGCACTCGATCGGGCCAGCCGACCTGGTGGTGGTTTACGATGAGTTGGACCTGCCGTGGACGGCGTTGCGCATCAAGCCGAAAGGCTCCGCCGCCGGACACAAGGGGATGAAATCGATCGTCGCCGCGCTCGGCACCGGCGACCTGGTGAGGGTGCGAATGGGAATTCATCCGGGCCGTCCCGTGCGGGATGGCGCGGAGTTCGTGCTGGCCCCGTTGGGCCGGGCGCGAATGAAGGAATTGGACGACTTCGTGGGCTACGCGGCCGACGCGGTTCGTTCCATAATCGCCGAGGGCGTCGCCAAGGCCATGACGAAATTCAATCGTCGCGCCCCAGGCTTAAACGAAGAGGAAGCATGAGGATTTACGAAGAGTTGTTCATAGTAAAACCGGATGCTCCGGAGGAAGAGGTCGACCAGTTCGTAGAGAACCTGCGAACCCAGTTGACCGCTGCCGGGGCCACCGTCGACAAGGTGGAGAAGTGGGGAAAGCGGAAACTGGCCTACCGGGTCGGTAAGTTCCGCGAAGGCTATTACGTGCTGTTTCAGTTCACCGCCGAAGCCACTTCCGTCAAGGAACTGGAGCGCCGCCTCCGGGTTTCCGACGTGGTGCTGAAGTTCCTCACCGTGCGCATCGACCAGACGCTGAAGCGCCTGGAGAAGCGCAAGAAGGATCGCGACAAGCGCTCGGCCAAACGCGCCGCTTCCGCGCCCTCGTCCCCGGCGCCGTCCCAACCCGCGCTTCCCGGCGCGCCCCAACATACGGAAGGAGCGCCGGCGATGCCCGGCGTGCCCAAGGAGGCTTAACCCATGCCGGAACCCAAAGGAAGACCAGGCAGCGCCGCGCAGCGGCCCACCGGCGGCGACAAAGCCGTCGCCACCCAGAAGAAGCAATATTTCCGCCGCAAGAAGGTTTGCCGTTTCTGCGTCGAGAAGATCGACGACATCAATTACAAGGACGTGAAGCTGTTGCACGCCTTCGTCGCCGAGCGGGGCAAGATCGTTCCGCGCCGCATTTCGGGCGTGTGCGCGCCGCACCAGCGCCGCCTGACGGATGCCATCAAGAAGGCGCGCAACATCGCCCTGCTGCCGTTCGCGGCGCAGTTCTGACGCGGGGAGGAAATCATGGAAGTCATTCTGAGAGAAGATATCGAAAAACTGGGCGCCCGCGGCCAGGTGGTGAAGGTCGCCCCCGGTTACGCCCGCAATTTCCTGCTGCCCAAGCGCCTCGCCGTCGCCGCCAGCGCCTCCAATAAGAAGATCGTCGAACAGGAACGCCAGGCCCATCTGCGCAAGGAAGCCAAGCTCAAGGTGGATGCCCAGGATCTGTCGAAGATGCTTACTGGCGTCAGCGTCACCATCACCCAGAAGGCCGGCGAGAACGACCAGCTCTTCGGTTCCGTCACGGCTAAGGACGTGGCCGAAGCCCTGGCCGCCAAGAATTACACCATCGACCGCCGCAAGATCGTCCTGGACGACCCCATTCGCCAGTTGGGCGAGTTCAAGGTCCAGGTGAAGTTACACCACGAAGTTAGCGCCGAGATTACGGTGGTGGTGGCGAAAGAAGAGTAAGCCGGGAGTTACTCCAAAAGCGTTTTGAGCCACAGATGAACACCGATAAACACGGATAAACCCATTTTTGCTTATCGGTGTTCATCGGTGTTCATCGGTGGCCATTTGTGTTT
>Ga0209039_10004512_pt1 | contig 10138 bp, 8 predicted proteins | sample BogFormECP12_OM1_FD_188238 | JGI IMG/M metagenome (GOLD analysis project Ga0209039, IMG submission 188238) | Bog forest soil microbial communities from Calvert Island, British Columbia, Canada - ECP12_OM1 (SPAdes) (version 2) | ecosystem: Environmental > Aquatic > Freshwater > Wetlands > Bog ... | reverse complement strand
CTGCGTCGGTGGCAGCGGCACCGGCGATCCGCCAATGCCTAGTTCCTGCGTCGGTGGCAGCGGCACCGGCGATCCGCCAATGCCTAGTTCCTGCGTCGGCGGCAACGGCACCGGGGACCCACCAATGCCAGCTACACTCCGCCGGATCGTAACACTGCTCAATACTACTAAGACTGCCAGGGCAAATGATAAAAAGTAGTTTTTCACGGCTCTCCTCCAAAGTCAATTTGAAAATTGGCTATCTAGAGGAAAGCCTAAGCGATCAATTATTCGAAGTCAATAGTTTTATAGCTAGAGTACCGATGGGACATTATGTCCTTTTAGACTGTACCTTAGGGCAAGTGTTTTGACCCAATCGGCCTATAACTGTCAAGCAACTTCTGTTAAGCTCAGATACCACACCTCACTTTCACGCGTAACTGTAATGTCTTCTCGACCCTTTGGCAATAGTACAATGGTACGCGTACTATGGTACGTTTCCAATAGAAAACCAGGCAATCAACTCGAGTCCACAGAGGGTCGGTGATCGGATTGAGTTGCATTAGGATGAGGCGCCCATAAGTCTCTGTCACCTTTGAGTTGACCCAAACGGGTGCGAATGGCATCATACACAATAATGCTTTGGGGCATTGGGGAGCGTGCAGCATGAAGATCAGGAAACAGTATTGGCCGATTACTCTGGTGGTGGGAGTTGTTGGGGTGCTGGTTCTGGCGAGCTTTCCGCCCAAATGGTTTGCCCAGTCCCAGGAGCCCTCGCCAAGTGGGCAACAGCAAGCCTCGGGCCCGCAGCCGGACGTGGGCGAAACAGTTCTGGTTCCGAAGAAGACCCAGCCGAGTCCATCGCAGCCGTCCACTGTCCAGCCGGAGAAGAAGCCCGAGAAGATCAATCCCAACGAGGTCTACACTCTCTCGACGACCACCAATCTGGTCAACGTGGATGTGATGGTCGTCGACAACAATGGAAGCCCGCTCCAGAACCTGGATAAAAAGAATTTCCAGTTGTTCGACGATGGTGTTCCGCAAGCCGTCACCAACTTCGGAACCGGCGAAGCCCCCATGACTATTTGTATGCTGATTGAGTTCGCCAACCGCTGGTGGCCATACCTGGTTATCGCGCTTCGATACAGTTACTCTTTCTTGGAGGTCATACATCCCAAAGACTGGGTGGCGGTCGTCGATTTTGACATGAAACCTGACATCCTCACCGATTTTACCCAGGACCGCTCCGAGGTTCGAGCCGGTTTGGATCAATTGCGCATCCCCGGTTTTAGTGAATCCAACCTTTACGACGCGCTGGCCTTTGTGTTGGACCGAATGAAAGAGGTGCACGGGCGCAAAGCGGTAGTGGCTGTTGTCACCGGCGTGGATACCTTCAGTAAACTGACCTACGACCAATGCCTAAAAATCGTGAGGGCATCGGACACACCCATTTACCCCGTCAGCATCCTGGAATTCATGACCGTTCGCAGCCCCAGAGGCGAGAACATCACGGCATTGCAAGCCGAAAATGCGCTCAAAACCATGGCCAGCTATTCCGGCGGCCAGGCCTATTTTCCGAGGTTCGAGCAAGAGGTGCCCAGCGATTACCAGCAAATCGCGCAGCAACTTCGCATGCAATATAGCCTGGCCTTCGTTCCCACCAACGCGACTAAAGACGGCCGCTTCCATAAGCTCAAGGTTGACGTGGTAGACGAGCAGGGGAATCCGCTACAGATTTTCAACGACAAGGGCAAGAAGGTGAAGTACCACATTGTCGCGCGCGATGGCTATTACGCCCCGAAATCCTAATGCGAGAAGTGCCGCACACCGGTCAGAACCATCGCCATGCTGTGCTGGTTGGCTGCGGCGATGACTTCGCTGTCGCGAACCGACCCCCCGGGCTGAACAATCGCCGTGACGCCTACTCGCGCCGCTTCTTCCACTCCATCGGAAAAGGGAAAAAAGGCATCGGAAGCAAGCACCGAGCCTTCCAGTGCGTGCTTCAAATCGCGCGCTTTAACGGCTCCCAGCTTGACGGAGTCCACCCGGCTCATTTGGCCGGCCCCCACGCCCACCAGCACTCCAGGCCGGGCGAAAACGATAGCGTTGGATTTGACATGCTTCACGACTCGCCAGGCGAAGATCATGGCTTCCATTTCTTCCGGCGAAGGCTGGCGTTCCGTGACACATTTCCACAAATGGGGTTGTGCCGGCAGAGAATCCGGTGTTTGGACAAGCAACCCTCCACCCACGGGCTTGAACTGGAGCCCGAAGTCGTCGCCGGCCGTCGCCGACATATCGAGCAGGCGGAGGTTTTTCTTGGCGGCCAACCGCTCGAGCGCGGGCGGCTCAAAGCCCGGTGACACGACGGCTTCCACAAAAAGCTTTGACAACTCTTCCGCCGTGGGTCCGTTCACCGCGCGGTTGAAGGCAATAACTGATCCAAAGGCCGAAACCGGGTCGACTTCCAGCGCGCGCTGGTAGCTTTCCACCAGCGTCGCGCCCGTGCCCACTCCACAGGGGTTGGTGTGTTTGATGATGACCGTCGTCGGTTCTTCAAATTCCTGCACCAGACGCCAGGCAGCCTCCAAGTCCACCAGGTTGTTGTAGGAAAGCTGCTTGCCCTGGAGTTGCGGAGTCGCCGCCAAGCCTCGTCCGGCTGTGGTGGAACTTCGATAAAGCGCAGCCTTCTGATGCGGATTCTCGCCATACCTCAAATCCATTACTTTCCGGTAGTTTAGGTGCAGCGTCTCCGGAAGTTCTCCATTGGCCATTTTCTGCAAGGTAGTGGAGATAGCACTATCGTAAGCCGCCGTCGTCGCGAACGCTTTGCGCGCCAGCCGTGCACGTGTTTCCCGCGAAACACTTCCGCCATTTCTTTGTAGTTCTTCCAGAATCCCGGGATAATCGGCGGCGTCCACAAGAACTGTGACATCCTCGAAATTTTTCGCAGCGGAGCGCAGCATCGAGGGACCGCCAATGTCAATGTTCTCGATCAACTGCTCCAAGGTTACGCCGGGCTTCATCGCGGTTTTTTCGAAGGGATAAAGATTCACCACCGCCATGTCGATGAACTCGATGCCGTGTTCCTTGACCTGCGCCTGGTGCTGGGGGTTTGAGCGGATGGCCAGCAGGCCGCCGTGGACCTTAGGATGAAGGGTTTTTACCCGGCCGTCGAGCATCTCGGGGAATCCGGTCAAATCCGAGACATCCCGCACCTTCAGGCCCTTCTCGCGGAGGAGTTTCGCGGTGCCGCCTGTGGAGAGCAACTGGACTTCGAGCGACGTAAGACTGGAGGCCAGTTCGAGGATACCAGTCTTGTCGCTGACGCTGATCAATGCCCGGGAAATTTTTCGCATGGAAACCCCTTGGGAAGGAGACAGTCATTCCCCTTTCGCGGCTGTGAGCTTAACCTTGCCATCCTCAATGGAGACCGTGAACAGCACCTTGTCGCAGCGGAACGCCTCCTTCACCTGCTTGGTCTTTTTCTTGATGAATTGATGGAAGGCGACGGCGTCAAGGCTGTCGGCGGTCTCCCCAACCCGCTTCCTGGCCTCCTTCCTAGCTTGCCAGAGTCGGCTGACCTTTTCCGTCTCCGCGTCCGGGTCCGAACAGACCACGCGCACCGTGCCATCGTCCACCGGCAATTCGAACATGCGTTTCTGCGAACCGGTCAGGCTGCGGCCTTCTTCCTTTTCCTGAAGCTTGCGCCGCCAAAGATTCGAGTTGACGGCGTACTTCTGCGCCAGACTGGTAAAGCGGAAGCGCTGGCTGAAATTCAGCTTCGACTGATCGCTGGAAAATCGCTTAATCGTGTTTTCCACTCGGTACAGGGTATCGTGCGGAGGGCGGGGAGCCGCGCCGTTAAAGTAGATTTCGTACTCAATCTTGAGACGGCGGAGATCGTCTTCCAGCTTATTGAATTCTTCGTCAACTGTCACGCGAGCGCCTCAAGTCCATCCCAGGAGTCGGAATTATACCGCTTTTGAAACGAGCCGCGTCAACCGGAAAGTTGACGGCATTAGCTGACTGTGTTGGAATGTCGCGAGGAGGCACAGAAGTGGGCGCCCCGCTCTTATGATGTCTTAAGTCATAGATCGGATATGGACTCTTCCAAAAGTGGCCCCGAACCCGCAGCCGGCAGCTTACTCCGCCAGATTCCCGCGGTGGATGAGTTATTGAATCGCCCCAGCTTGCGCGAGCTCGAAGGGCGGGTGGGCCATCGGCTGGTGGTGGAGGTGACGCGCGAGGTCCTTCAAAGCCTGCGCGAAAGAATTTCCCGCGACGGTCTAGCCAGCATTGCGGCCGAAGGGCTGGAAGAGGAAATCCTCAGGGGAGTGGAAGCCGCAACGGAGTTTTCACTCGCGCCCGTCATCAACGCCACAGGGGTGATTCTCCATACCAACCTGGGACGCGCGCCGCTGGCGCCGGCAGCGCTGGCTCATCTGGTCCAGGCCGCCGAAGGCTATTCCAATCTGGAGTATGATCTGGAGCGCGGCGAGCGCGGCCAACGCGACGTCCACACGGACCGGCTCTTCCGCCGACTGCTGGGCGCCGAGCGGGCGCTGGTGGTCAACAACAACGCCGCCGCCGTCTTCCTGGCCCTGAACGCGCTGGCCGAGGGTTCGGAAGTCATCGTCTCGCGCGGCGAGCTGATCGAAATTGGCGGCTCCTTCCGCATTCCCGACGTTTGCGTAAAAAGCGGCGCGGTGCTGCGCGAAGTCGGCACCACCAACCGCACGCGTGCCAGTGATTACGCGGCGGCTATCAACGAGCGCACCCGCGTGCTGTTACGAGTGCATCCAAGTAATTTCCGGGTGGTAGGTTTCACGGAGCGGCCCAGGTTGGAGGAGCTGGTGGAATTGGCCCACCAACACAAGCTATTGCTCGTGGAGGATTTGGGCAGCGGCTGCCTGGTCGACCTCACTTCCTGCGGCGTGCGCGATGAATTGCCCGCCGGCCTCAGCGTGCAAGCCGGCGCCGATGTCGTAACTTTCAGCGGCGACAAGCTGCTGGGGGGGCCGCAGGCGGGAATCCTGGTGGGGAAACGCGAACCCCTCGAACGCGTCCGGAGGAATCCGCTTTTTCGCGCGCTGCGTGTGGATAAACTGACGATTGCCGCGCTGGAAGCGACCGTCTCCCTTTATTTGCAGGGGCGGCTGGATTCGATTCCGGCGCTGCGAATGATGCGTCTTTGCAAGGAGGAGATTGCTTTGCGGGCCGAGCGTCTGGCAAAGAACATCTCCGCGCGGCCGGGTTTCACGGCTATCCTCCGGAATGGCGAATCCGTAATCGGCGGCGGCTCCACGCCCGGCCAGACGCTCGACACGGCTCTTGTGGCGGTCCGGCATAATCAGCACAGTGCGGCAAAGCTGGAGGAAATGCTCCGTCACCAGAAGCCCGCCATCCTCGGCCGCGTCGAGCAGGGCGAGTTGGTCATCGACCTGCGAACAGTTAGGGAAGACGAGGATGATAAGATTGCTCAAGCTTTTGAAAGAGTTGTCAGTGGTCGCTAAAAGCCAACATGAAGGCCAATGGCAACCCCCGAAATTGTTATACTCATCGATTCGCATTGTGCTTTGCCTAGCGAAGCATTTTTGACTGACAACTGACGACTGACAACTGACAGCTTCTTTTCTATGAAAGCGCTCTATTTTGACGGCAAGCTCACCCTGCGCGAAGTGGCGAAGCCACAACGGGCGCCGGGCGAGGCGTTGATAAAAGTTTTGCTGGCGGGCATCTGCGGCACCGACCGCGAAATCCTGAAAGGTTATTCGGGGTTTCGGGGCATCCCTGGCCATGAGTTCGTCGGGCGCGTCGTGGAATGCGACGACCCGCACTGGGTGGGCGAGCGCGTGGTGGGCGAAATCAATCTTGCCTGCGGCCATTGCCCATGGTGTGCGAAGGGTCTGGGCCGGCATTGCCCCGATCGAACGGTTCTTGGGATCGTGAATCGCCCGGGAGTATTTGCGGAGTATGTGACTCTGCCGGTGGTGAATTTGCACAAAGTCCCCAATGAGATTTCTGACCGCGCCGCGACCTTCACCGAGCCGGTGGCAGCAGCCTGTGAAATCCTGGAGCAGATGACTCTCGCGCTGGGGACGAAGGTGGCCATCATCGGCGACGGGCGCTTGGGGTTGCTGGTGGCTCAAGTACTGAAGCATGCTGGAGGCCAAGTCACGTTGATTGGCCGGCATGGTTGGAAATTGGATCTGGCGCGTGCCTGGGGCGTCCGGGTTTTGAGCGAAGGCGATGAGGAGCTTACCCCCGGCAGCTTTCCCGTGACGGTGGAAGCAACGGGCTCGCCGCGCGGCATCAACGAGGCGCTGCGCCTGGTCGAGCCGCGCGGCACGGTGGTGATGAAGTCGACTTTTCACGGCGCAGCGAACTTTGATACCACCAAACTGGTCGTGGATGAGGTCACTCTGCTCGGTTCCCGCTGCGGCGTCTTTGCCCCGGCCCTCGAGTTGCTCCGGCGGGAACACGTGACGGTCCACCATCTGATTACCAAAACGTTTCCGTTGGAACTGGGACTTCAGGCCTTCGAGTATTTGGACCGGACGTCGGCATTGAAAGTCCTGCTGGAGATACGCTAGGAAAGGACGAAACTCGGAATTCGAAAATCGAAAATCGAAACTCGAAGTTCGAAACTCGCGGGCTAAACGTCGAGTTTCGAGTTTCGAATTTCGATTTTCCGCATGAGGGAAAACGGCATGGGTGCTTTATCGGGTCGAAAATCCGTTCTGTTCCGCACTCCGATGGTGTCACTCCTAACCGTGGTACTCGGCGTGGGCGCAGCCGAAGGGAAAAAGAAGGCGCCACCGCCTCCGCCCACCGGGCTGCCCGCGCGCGTCAACGACTTGGCGAAGCAGCTTCCCGGAGTGATGCTGGAAGATGCCGGGCCCATCACCAGCCAGATTCAAAAGTTGGTGGTGGATCACATGGCGGAGTGGATGGCAAATCGCACGCCGACCGACGTGGAAACGCGCCGCGAGCTGGAAAACGTTTTCTCCCTCCTGCACTACCCTCTGGTGGGTCAGCCGGCGGCTTTCGCGCAACCTTGGAAAGGCCAAATGGTGATTGGCGCGGGGTACACCTTCGGCTGGACGGACTTTGACCGCCAGAATGTGGTGGCGATCTTTGAAAGCAGCGCCGGCAAGAGCCGTCTTGTGACCGTCACGAACTTCGTTCCTCGCACCGACCTGCACTATGAAATGCTGCCCCAGCTTGCCTGGGACGACCTCCGGTTCTTCATCTACGGTTTCCGCCCCGGGAAGAGCCAACTGCGTCTCTCGATGATTCTCTATTCCTTTGACGGGCAGAACCTGAAGCCGCTCTGGGAGAGTCGCGACATCTATGACGGAAAGATGGACGTCCTGAAGGATAAAGTCACCATCAGCTATCTGAAAGAGGATGAGTACGTGCAAGCGGTCGAGGAAAAGCGCAAACCGCCCCGCCACTTGGCCACGTACCAGCTTACCTCCGCAGGATTTCAACTTGTGGACGACCACGAGATTCCTTTCTAGCAGTCCTCAGTTGTCAGTCATCAGTTCTCAGTCGGCCTACGGACATGGCGCTTTTACTGATAACTGAGAACTGATAACTGATGACTTCTTTTCAACCCTTTACCAATGCTTGCCACATACCTGTTCACGCCGTATACTCTCGCTACAACTTTGGTGTTTTCCAAGGAGGAATTATGGCTCTCATTTCACGACGTGACGCAGGGAAGATCCTGTTGGCGGGATGCGCGGGCGCACTGGTCCCCGCCGGGAAGCTTCGCGGCGCCACCAAGATCGATTCCGTTATTCGGGGAGTACAGATTGGTGCGCAAAGCTACTCGTTTCGCGACCGGCCCCTCGACGCCGCCATCGCCGCTTACCGCGAAGTGGGGTTGGGCGAGTGCGAACTCTTTGACGGACATGTGATACCGCAGGGCTTGAAGGGTGAGGAGTTGAAGAAGTGGCGGCTGGAAACGCCGCCCAGCTTCTTCAAGGATATTCGCAAGAAGTTCGATGATGCGGGAATTCTCCTTTATGCCTTCACCTACGGTTTTCGCAAGAATTTCTCCGACGAGGAGATCGAGCATGGTTTCATAATGGCTCAGGCGATGGGGGTAAAGTACATCACCTCGTCTTCCAATGTCAGCGTGGCGCCGCGCGTCGATAAGTTTGCGCAGAAATACAAGATCATGGTGGGTTTCCACGGGCACGACGATACCAAGGATCCCGATGAGTTCTCCACCCCGGAAACTTTCGCGCGCGCCATGAAGGGCGCATCCCCCTACATCGGCGTCAACCTTGACATCGGCCATTTCGTGGCCGCGGGAGGGGATCCCGTCGCTTACATTACTGAGCACCACGCAAAAATCGTCACTTTGCACATTAAAGATCGAAAGAAGAATCATGGCGATAATCTGCCCTTTGGCGAAGGCGAGACGCCCATCGTGGCCGTGCTGCAATTGCTGCGCGATAAAGGCTGGAAGATTCCTGCCAACATCGAATACGAGTACGGAAAGCCCGGCATGGACACGCTCGTCGAGATGAAGAAGTGTTTCGCATACTGCAAGCAGGCGCTGGAAAGCTAAGGGCATCGCCGTTTTCGTAGAGCCGGTGAGGGCGGGAGAGACCAACCGCCCTCGCCGGTCTTTGGGAATTTACCAGCGGTCCGTCATCGAAAGAAAAAACCACGGTCACAATCGTTCACCGGACTTCAATCGGCGCAAGGTCGTACCACCCGTCGGGTTTGAGGCCCTCGATGGCGAGTTTGATGGCCGGCTGCCCTGTGCGTGGATCGAGCAGCGCCACGCGCAGGCGGTAGCTTCCCGGCTTCAAGCTTTCGGGAATATAAATCGTGCCGTCGAAGACCGCGTCCCCGGGCAGCCACTTGCTGACGTCTACCGGCAGACTGATCCTTGCGCTGCTGCCGGCGGAACGCAGCTCCAGCGCCAGTTCGTATTGGCGGTAAACCGGCGCCACTCCCGCATTCAGCCACCACATGTGGACCGGTTGCATCGTGCCGGCCCGAACGGCGGGTGGATATTCCAGCCGCCGCAGCATGAATCGGTAGCCCATCTTCTTCTGGAATTCGTCGAAGGCCTTCTTCCACTCCGCCGGAATCGCCGTCGACTTGATGTTCACCGAGGATACGTGCCACCGCAGCGCCTGGGCGAGGATGTAATTGAGATCCCACCCCTGTTGCTTCCAATAGCCCGGCACCCAACAGGCTTCGAGCGACACGGGACTGCGCTGCCAGACGTTCTGTACCCCCGCGCGAACAACCTGTTGCGGGTACACATCCAGCATCTCCGCCGCGAAGAAAGGATCGTCGGAGGAGGTTCGCATGTCACCCCAACAATCCAGCCGCCATCCCGCGCCGTGCTCAGTTCCATACGCCAAGGCCTTTTCTTCGTCGAAGTTCATCAGTAACGGGGTGCGCTTGAAAGCTTGCAGCCAGATCTCGACCAATTTCTTCTGCACCTCGAACGCCGGCATGTACGGGCTCCAACCCTCGCCCCAATAACCGACCGAGGAGATATCGACGCTGTCCAAATCCGGATGCCCGTCGTAGCGTTCCCCTGCCGCAGCCACTACGGCTCCCCAATACCTCAGGTACAACGGGTCGGCAAAGTCCGGCTGCCAGATCTCTCCATCCTTATCGGTGGGTCGGTTCGCTCGTCGCGCCCCCGACTTGCGATACCACTCCGGCAGCGGATGCTTCTCGTCGTAAGGCATCAGCCGAATTGCCAGCGCTTGATGGTGCGCGCGCGCCTCCCGCAGGGCGGCGGCCAGAATCTCCCAGCGCACTTTCCCCTGCTCCGGTTCCAGCGTCTCCCAGAACCAGCGACAGTAGGAAACGGAGGAGCTGGGGAAATCCCCCGCCCCTGCTGCCGGCGCCAACTTCCCAACAGGGCCTTCTTCCGACCAGTCGAGGCCGGAGTTGATCGGATCCCCGTTGAAGCGCTGGAAAGTCTCGATCCCCATGCCCGGATTAATTAACACCTCGTCGATCTCCTTAGGACGGAGGACGGTGGTTTCCGTCTGTCCGCACGCGCTCGTTGCACATGCCAGGGAAAAAAAGGCAACCAGAATCAGTCTCGATAACATGGTGGTTCTCGCCTCCTCGTGTTTCAAGCCCCCAAGGGGCGATCTAATCTAGC
>Ga0209039_10004511_pt1 | contig 10138 bp, 11 predicted proteins | sample BogFormECP12_OM1_FD_188238 | JGI IMG/M metagenome (GOLD analysis project Ga0209039, IMG submission 188238) | Bog forest soil microbial communities from Calvert Island, British Columbia, Canada - ECP12_OM1 (SPAdes) (version 2) | ecosystem: Environmental > Aquatic > Freshwater > Wetlands > Bog ... | reverse complement strand
ACTTTACGACACGGCGCATTTGATGAGATTGCGTTTGGCCGGATCGCGATCAAGGCCTGACCTGGACGTTCGTGGACTCACTCAGGCTGAATAGCTACTCCTCACCGGTCATCGTGCGGCTAGTCCGCATTGTTACTTGGCGTAAGCGCGCCGCAGCTAATCCGCTGCTGCGGCAGGGCAAGACGTTCTCCAGGCTTTCTGTGCACGGACCTGTGGATGACTTGTGTAAAACAGCGTCAGCTCTGTGTGCAGGCGGGGGAAATGCTGGGGATTCCGGTGCCGGATCACGCTCATAACAGGATCGTTAGCTGGCAGAACGCGATCCACACCCTGTGCATAGAGAAGACTTTAATTTGTCCATGCGCCACGCCGCGATATCTCAACTATAAGCCAAATGTTTATCGCAAGTATATTCAGCTGTAATTCAGAGTCGGGACCGTGAAAACTTAAGACCACCAGAGGGGTGAGCCCGGCGTTTGAAAAGGGGAGGTCAAGCGCGCTAGTGGCATACGCCCACCAGGGCCGCTGGCAGCACTGGAGCCTGGGACGCCCAGGACACGCAGCCGCCACCGGTCCGTCATCCCAGTGCACGCGCCTGTCCTAGGGCACGTGCCCCATAGCGGGACGGCGCTCACCGTCGGCTCGAGGGGAGGCCCGACATGAAGATCAAGATCTGGCCAGAAGACGCCAGCATGCTCCAGATGAACGACTGGCTCGCCAAGCTGCGGGACGATGGCCACGCCGAGTCGACTGACGATGGCGGCGCTGAGTCGCCTGGTGATGGCGGGGCGATGCCGGCCAGCGGCGATGCCTGGCCACAAGCCCCCGCGGAGCGCGCTGCGCCCGCCGAGCAGGCTGTGCCCGCCGAGCAGGCTGTGCCCGCGGAGCAGGCTGTGCCCGCGGAGCAGGCTGTGCCCGCGGAGCAGGCCGTGCCCGCGGAGCAGGCTGCGCCCGCCGAGAGCGCTGCGCCCACCGGGGCTACTGTGCGGGCCGTGATCGGTGATCAGCTGCGGATGCCGATCATGTGGTGCGAGATGGGTTCCTGCATCTCCTGGCATGCCGATCCCGCAGCGCTCGGCGAGGGCGACGCGCGCGCCCGCGCGATCGGTGCCGGCTGGCGCATTGACGCCTTCGGCCGGCTGGCCTGCCCGCGATGCCAGCAGACCGACCCAGGCTTCCGGGTCTCTCGCCCGGTCGTGCTGTGGAACCGTTACACGGCCATCGCCAGGGCCGCCCGGATCGCCGCCGTGCCCGGGTTCTGATGATCCAGGAATACGCCGGGGATGCCTTCCCCGGTCAATGGCACCACGCGGGTACCCGCACCTTCTCCTCCTACCGAGGCGAGATGGACTGGACGGCGGTGACAGCGCACCTGTCACGCCTGGAGGGCTGGGCCGGCAGCCGCTGGCTGAAGCTGGCCGCGGAAATGGCCGGCCTGGCGAATGGCACCGAGCGGCCATCGCCGGATCCCGCTCCGGCAGCCCGGGCCCGCCTGCCGCGGATCGCCACGCGCACGCTCGGCGCAGACGCCGGATCAGTCCGTGCCGCCCGGGACTTCACCATCGCCACCTTGCACCGGTGGGGCACGGCCGAACGCAGCCAGGACATCGCGATCGTCGTGTCTGAGCTGCTGACGAACGCGCTGCGGCACGCCCTGCCCGGATCCGGCGACACCCGGCCCCGGCGGCCGATCCGGCTCGGCCTGCTACAGCCCGGGCCGTGCGTGCTGTGCGCGGTCGCCGACCCAAGCAACGCGGCTCCAACGCCGCGAGCGCCCGGTTCCCTCGCCGAGACCGGCCGCGGGCTGCACATCATCTGTGCGCTAAGCGACCAGTGGGGATACGCACCGAGCGACACCGGAAAGGTCGTGTGGGCCATGTTCTACCCGCGGTTAACGGTGCGCCGGCTTCGTGCCGTCTCCGCGGTCAGGCTCAGGCAGGACGAACGGGTCATCCGGCCGGCCAGAGTCGGTGGTGCGCGGGGCAGATTCATTGCGGTCCGGGGAGGCCCGGTCTACGTTTTAGCCTTATGACCGGTGATGGCGGCGAGGTGGCTGGCGACCCGGGCGGCCTGTCAGCCTAGCCGGGCATTAGATCAATGGCCGGCGATCTGGCCGCCGTCGATGTGCAGGATCTCCCCGGTGATGTACGGCGATGCCTCCAGGAACAAGATGCCGTCGACGACGTCGCTGACCTGGCCGACGCGGCCGAGCGGAGGAAGGCGGTCACCGAGTCCGTCATAGCTTTCCGCCGGGTACATCGGCGTCTGGATAATGCCAGGCGAGACGGCGTTGACCCGGATGCCGCGGGAGGCGTACTCGACGGCCAGCGACCGGGTGGCCGAGGCCAGGCCGCCCTTGGTCAGCGCGGCCAGCACCGAGGGCGTACTGGAGTTCGCGTAGTCCGCGATGGTGGCCGAGATGTTGACCACGTGGCCGCCGTACCGCTTCAGCATCTCGGCGATGGCCCGCTGGGTCAGCCAGAAGAATCCGCTGAGGTTGACGCCGACCACCAAGGCGTAGTCCTCGGCGGTGTAGTCGGTGAACGGCTTGGAGACGAAGACGCCGGCGTTGTTGACCAGGGTGTCGATACGGCCAAACCGCTCCAGCGCTCCGCCGATGATCCGGTCGGCGGTGGCGGGCTGCGCGATGTCGCCGTCGACGGTAAGCACGTCAGGGTCCTCGGTCGGCTTCATCGTGCGGGCGGTGGCTACCACGCTCCAGCCTTGCCGGCGGTAGGCCGCGACCAGGCTCGCACCGATGCCCTGGGAGCCGCCGGTGATGATGGCGACCTTCTGTCCCGTCTGGTTCATGGCGTTCCACTCGGCGCCGCGGCCGGCGGGCGGATGATCGCCGGGTCGCTGGGGTGCGGCGACAGCGGTGTGGCGTCCACGGTCATCCAGGAGGCCAGCGGCAGCGCCTGGAGGATCGCCCGCATCTGGTCCGCGTCGCGGGCCTGCCACAGGCCCAGCGCGCGCCCGGCGCCGGGCAGTGTCCACAGCCGGAGCAGGTGTCCCTGACCGGCCAGGTCATGCGCGCGCTGCGCCTCCCGGGCCTCGGTGTCCTCCACCATCTCGGCGTCCGTGCCCGGCGGGACGGCCAGGGTGAAGGTCACCAGGAACTCCGCGGCCTTCTCGCCTGCTCGGGGCGTTGGGGTCGCCGGGTCCGGGTCGTTCGGGTGCGGCGAGAGCGGCGTGACCTCGTCGGTGCGCCACACCCGCAGCGGCATCGAGGCGAGGACTTCCTCGAGCCGGTCGCCGTCGGCGGCGGCGAACAGCCCGAGCGTGCGCCATTCGCCCGGCTGCAGCGGCGGGCGCCACAAGCGCAGCAGGTGCCCGGCGGCCGCGAGCTCGCGCGAGTGGGCGGCCTCGCGGGCACGGATGTCGTCGACGGCCTGTTCCGGCGTTCCGGCTGGCACATGGGTAGTCATGGTGACGAGGTATTCCATGGTCAGGCGCCTCCTGGGACGGCCGCGGCGCTTGGCGAGTCCGCGGCTGACGAGCTCCGCCCGTGGTCGGCCTGGTACGGGTGGTGCATCGAGCGGTCGCCGGCTTCCCAGTTCTCGCGGAGGCCGGGCGCCGCCAGGTCCCAGTCCGGGCGGATCTCGCGGGTCACCTCGCGGAGATCGCGGCGGAGGTCCTCGAACGACGGCCTGCCCCAGAACCAGTAGCCGTTGTAGATGCTGTAGATGACCAGCCCCGGCTTGAGCACGAGCGTGTACGGGATCATCGGGTCGCCGCCGCGCGAGAGCACCAGGATCATCGGGTCGATCCCCTGCAGCTTGCTCAGCCGCCGCCGGGTCTTGGTATGGTCGGTCAGCTCGTAGTCGGGGAAGATCCCGCCGGGGACGATGTCAGCGCGCATGGGTTTGCTCCTAGCTGAAGGTAACGTCGGTGACGTCGACGGCGATCGAGACCGAGTCGAGGACCGGGGACCCGTCGGGGTTGCGGACGTAGACCCGGCGGCGGGTCGGGACCATGATCCCGTCGAACTCGCGGTACTCCGACGGGTAGTGCACTGCGGCCTTCAGTGCCCAGATCGCGCCGGTGATTGAGGCGGCCACCCGGAACCGGGAGATCTGCTCCCAGCGCTGCGCGCCGCCATGGCCCTCGATGGCCGGTTTTAATAGGTCGTTCACTACGATCACCCACTAGAGATCAGTTGCTGGCCGCCGTCGATGTCGTAGGTAGCGCCGGTCAGCGCCGTGTTGGTCATGATGTGCACGGCCAGGGCGGCGACGTCGGCCGGCCCGACCACGCGCCCGATGGGGAGTGTCGCGCGGAGCTGGTCGCGGCGCGCTTCGAGGTCGTCGCCGAGCAGCGACGCGGACAACGGCGTGTCGACGAAGCCGGCGGCGATGAGGTTGACTCTGATCGGCGCCACTTCGAGCGCCAGGTTGGCGATCAGGGCGGGCAGTGCGGCGGTGCCCGCCGCAATGAGCGACAGGCCGGGTCCTCGTCCGCGGCCGCCGGTGCCGCCCATGAACAGCAGCGTGCCGCCGGGCCGCACCCGGCCTACGGCCTGCTGCGCGACGGCAACGGCCAGCCACAGATGATCGTCGAAATCGCGGTGCGCCCGCTCGCGGTCGAGGTCGGCCAGGGGCGCGTAGTACGGACCGGGACCCGTGACCAGCACGTGGTCGATCGGCTCTGACAGCTCGGCGAAGAACCGCTCGAGTGCAGCCGGATCGGTCGCGTCGAAGGCCGCCGTGCGCAGCGCGCCAACCTCCAGCGCGGCCCGCCCGAGGCGGTCGGGGTTGCGGCCGGTCAGGACGACGTCGGCCCCCTCGGCGCGGGCCCGCCGGGCGGTCTCCAGCCCGATGCCGGCGCTGCCGCCGATCACGACGACGGTCTGCCCGGTCAGTTCCGGCTCGCGCTGAGTGGGAGAAACAGCGGTGGCGGTGGTCATGACTCCTCCGATGGATGGTGTCCGCGACGCATCACGGCGTCGCGACTGGGTCTGGGACAGGCGCCGGCGCAACCGCCGTGCGGCACCCACCGCGAGCTGACCATCGAGGCGAGAACCGTGGTGGCGATCAGCGCACCGCCGGTCGCGCTGCGCAGCATGACGGGAGCATCGTCTCCGGACTCGCTCATGGCGATCCGGCTACGACCGGCTGGCGGGCGGCCGTGATCTCGCCGTGGAGCGCCTTTAGCGCGTCGACGTAAATCTCGGAGAAGGTGGGGAAGGGCTGAATCACGTCGCGCAGCACGCCGATCGGCACGCGGGCGCGGATGGCCAGCGTAGCCTGCTGCAGCCACTCGCCGGCCTCGGGGCCGAGCGCGTAGGCGCCGGTCAGCCGCTCGCCGTCGCTGAGCAGGGTCAGGAAGCCGTTCGATTCGGCGTAGGCGTGGGTGTAGGTCGCCGTCTTGGCCACCTCGGACACCGGGGCGGTCGCGGTGAACTGGGCCTCGGTCGCGCCGACGGCGGCGGCTTGCGGATCGGTGTAGACGACGTCCGGGATGGCCTCGTAGTTGGCCTCGCGGGGCTCGCCGAGAATGTTCGCCGCGACCACCTCGCCCTGGTACTTGCCGACGTGGGTTAGCAGCCGCACGCCGGTGACGTCGCCGACGGCCCACAGGTGTTCCCCAGCGCGCAGGTGCGCGTCGACCGGGATGCCTTGCGGGCCGGCCCGGACGCCGACCGTCTCCAGGCCGGCGGGCGGACGCGGGCGTCGGCCGGTAGCGACGAGCAGGTGGTCGCCGCGCAGCTCGCGGCCGCCCTCGAGGGACAGAACGTAGTCGTCCCCGTCGCGCCGAGCGGCGGTCGCGTGCATCCCCAGGAAGAGCTCGATGCCGTCGCGCCGCAGGACCTCGCCGAGCGCATCGCCCAGCGGATCGGGCTCACGGGCGAGGACGTGCCCGGCCCCCTCGACGAGGGCCACCTCGCCGCCGAGGCGGCGCACGGCCTGGGCCATCTCGGCCCCGACGGGTCCGCCGCCGAGTATCAGCAGGCGCCGCGGGACGGCCTTCATGCCGGTCACCTCGCGGTTGGTCCAGATGCCATCGAGCTCGCGTAGGCCCGGAACAGGCGGCACGACCGGATCGGAGCCGGTCGCCACGACCACGTGCCGGGCGGTGTGGCGCACGCCATCGACCTCCACCACGCCTGGCCCGGCCAGTCGGCCGGTCCCGCGCAGCAGGTCGATGCCCTGGCCCGCCAACCAGCGCTCCTGTCCGGCATCGGAATAGTTGGAGACCATGAAGTCGCGATAGGCGAGCGCCGCCTCGACATCGACCTCCGCGCGGGCCCCCGCATCGCGCGCGTCCTGCACCGCCTCGCCGGGGCGCAGCAGCGTCTTGGACGGGATGCACGCAAAGTAGGAGCACTCACCCCCGACTAGCTGGCGCTCGACCAGGGCGACCCGCAGGCCGCCCTCGGCCAGCGCCCCGGCGCAGTGCTCGCCGGGCGAGCCGCCGCCCACGACGATGACGTCGTAGTCGGCGCTCACGTGCTAGCTCCCTGCGCGGCCGCGGAGTCGTATGTCGCTGACATGGGTCTCACCGGCCCGGAAGGCGGGTGGTGACCTCCTGGGCGAACCAGCCGTTGCCGTCCGGGTCGCTGAACGAGACGAACGAGCCGTAGCTCTGGTGATTCGGTGCCGGGCCAGATGCCCGTCCCTCGGACCCAGCGTGGTGGAACACCCCGCCCGCGTCGTGGAAGACCTCGCTCACGTCGGCACCGCGGCAAAAGTCCTTGGCCTTGTCCACGTCGGAGACCGGCACGACCACAACCTCGAGTTTCATGTCCATGACCTTGGATCCTCTCGCTTGATGTCTGTGGCCTATGTCGATGCCACCGGATTTAGCCCTAGAATTCACGCTCGCATCCCGGGGCGGCCGGTCGCGCCCGTGACCACCCTGGTCCGTACCCTGGTCCCGGCCCGGGTGGCGGCGGGCGGGAGCGGTCGTGAGGTTGCGGTCACGGGCGGCTGGGGGTGTGGCCTTCGGCGAGGCTTGGCTGCAGGCGGGTGCTCCATTTTTCCTCGCGTCCCACCCCAGATAGCCCCTCCGGGGCCCGGCGGCGGCTCAGGGCTTGTTCAAGTTCGCGGCGGGAGCTGATGTCCAGCTTGGTGAACACCTTGCGCAGGTGCCACTCCACGGTGCGGGCCCCGATGAACAACTGAGCGCCGATCTCCGGGTTGGTTCGCCCGTCCCGGGCCAGCTGGGCGATTTCCTCTTCTTGCGGAGTCAGTTCACCGCGGGCGTCCTCGGTCCGCTTGCGTACCTTCTCGCCGGTGGCTACCAGCTCGCGCCGGGCCCGTTCGGCCCAAGCCTGAGTGCCCATGGACGCGAACGCTTCCAACGCGGGCCGCAGCTGGTTGCGGGCGTCGATCCGCCGGTTCTCGCGGCGCAGCCATTCGCCGTAGCTCAGCCGGGCCCGGGCCAGGTGGGTCGCCATCCGCGTCCGGCCCAGCCGCTCGATTGCCTCGCGATACTCCTCTTCGGCAGCGCGCCCCTCGGCCAGCAGGGCCCGGGACCGCGCCGTCGCGCCGCAGGCCCAGTCGCTGGCGCTCGCTGCGGCTATCTCCGCCAGCTGGTCAGCCGCCGCCACGGCGCGCTCGCGCTGATCGCTCCGCACCGCGGCTTCCACCAGCTCATACAGGGCCCAGGGGGAGATGACGAGCTCACCTGCGGCACTGGCCGCCTGCGCGGCCTCGGCGGCGAACCCGTAGTTGCCGAGGCCGTTGTGCAGTACCGCGTTGGCGTACTCCGCGTACGTCAGGGCCGTGCCCTCGCCCCGGGCCGAGGCGCCCCGAAGCATCTCCTCGGTCAGCTGGGCGGCGGTCGGCGCGTCCCCCCGCCAGGCCGCGAGCAGGAGCGAGACGTACGGCAGCGTGGCCGCCCTGATCCCCGGGTCGATGCGCTCGCCCTCCGCCAGCAGGGCCGTCGCCGTCGACAGCTGGCCGGCCTGGATGTGGATCTCGGCCAGATAGTCCAGCGCGAACGGAAGCCAGCTCAGGGTGCCGTTCGCGCGAGCCAGCCGGACCTGGCCGGCCGCGAGCTCGAACCACGCCTCGTCGTCCCATAGATCCATGGCGACCAGGTTGTACGAGACGCACAGCCAGTCCAGCTCCTGCGGCTGGGCCCGGTAGCGCCGCAGCGCTTCGGTGAGCATGGGCGCGGCGGCCGTGAATCCGTCCGTCAGCCGCACGGCCAGGCCGCGGAGCAGCAGCTGGGAGTGCGGCAGCGGCTCTGACCCGGAAACCCCAGAGGGCCCGAACGGCGCGAGTTGCGCCGCGCGGGCGATGTCCCGCACGTCCCGCCCGTGGGCGAGCCGGCCGGCGTAGATCGCGGCCACGATGGCCTCGAGATAGGTCTGCCGGGCCAGTTCGGCATCCAGGGGCTGGAACCGCTGGGCGGCTCGCAGCAGCAGCGGCGGCGCGTCGCTACCTCGTCGCAGGGCAAACGCGATCTGCGCCTGCATCCGCTGCACGTGCGCATGGCCAAGCTCGCCGAGCGGCCCGACGTCCGCGGTTACCAGCAGGGCCTGGGCGGTTTCGAAATCCCCCGCCGCGTACTTCGCCTCGGCCGCCGCCAGGGCCCGCGAGGCGCGCTCGCCCGGGTCTGGGGTGAGCGCCACGGCGCGCTGCCAGAAGGCGGCGGACGCGGCTACCCCGCCCCGGCGCTGGGCCCGCCCGGCCGAGTTGATGAGCTCGGCGGCCACCGACTCGTCAGGCCCGGCCGTGGCGTGCGCGCGATGCCACGCTCGACGATCGGGGTCGACCCCCGGATCGGTCACCGCTGCCAGGGCGGCGTGCACGGCTCGCCGGTCCTCGGCCGCGGCGGCCCGGTAGACGGCCGAACGCACCAGCGGATGCCGGAAGCGCACGTTCACGCCGAAGTCCAGCAGGCCGGCGCCCGCGGCCACGTTGATGTCTGCGATGCCCAGGCCGAGGACGTGGGCCCCCCGGAGAATCACGGCCGCGTCCCCGACCGGATCGGCGGCCGCGAGCAGGATCAGTCGCTGGGCCTGCTCAGGCAGCTCACCGAGGCGCTCGAGGTACTGGGCTTCTATCCGGCGAGGCAGGTCTCCCGCGTCCGGAAGCGCGAACCCGCCGGCTAGTTCGGCGGTACCCAGGCCGCGGCAGAGTTCGAGCAGGGCGAGCGGATTGCCGTGCGTCTCCTCGATGATCCGGGCTCGGACGCTCTCGTCGAGCGGCCCTGAGGTGACCGTGGCCAGCAGCGCACGAGCCGGCTCCTCATCCAGTCCGCCCAGCCTTAGTTCGGGCAGGCCGGCCAGGTGATCCGGCACGGTGGCTCCCTGGGCTCCTTGGGGTCCCTGGGTCGGCGTCCGGGCCGCGAACACCAGCCCGATCGACTCCGCCAGCAGGCGGCGCCCGACGAACCCGAGGACCTGAGCCGAGGCCTGGTCGAGCCACTGTGCGTCATCCACCACGAACAGCAGCGGCCGATCCTCGGATATCTCCGCCATCAAGCTGAGCGCCGCGAGGGCGACCATGAAGCGGTCGGGGTTGTTTCCCGAGGCAAGCCCGAACGCGACGCTGAGCCCGCGTCGCTGGGGCTCGGCCAGCGAATCAAGCCGGTCGAGCATCGGAGCGCACAGCTGGTGCAGCCCAGCGAAGGCAAGCTCCATCTCCGATTCGACACCGGCTGCGCGGACCACGTGGAAACCGGACGCCTGCCCGATCAGATGGCGCAGCAGGGCCGTCTTGCCGATCCCCGGTTCTCCCCGCACCACCAGGACCGCGCTCTGACCGCTTCGTACGCCTCCGAGGAGCTGGTCCAGGATCTCGAGCTCACCGGTCCGGCCCAGCAACCGCGGCGGGGGAGGCACGGTCACCTCCGGTCTGAAGGCTCGCGGGACACTTCAGTCAACGCTACCCGCCACTTTGGAAGGGTCGCAACGAGCGCCGGGTCCCTGCGGGGTCGGCCGGTCGCGGCGGAGCACGGTCAGCAGCTCGGAGTAGGGCCCGATCAGGTACGCCTCGTCATCGGGCTGGAACCGGGTGCTGCGCCGGGGCCGGTGCTCGAGGATCCCCTTGTCGGCGGCGCGCCTGATCGCGAGCACCCGGGTCCTGGCGGCCAGGTCATGCATCGCCAGGCCGTGCAGCCCGCCCTGCGGGGTAATGGTCAGCCGGGCCACCAGCAGCGGTTCATCGCCCGCGTAGAACGTGCT
>Ga0209039_10004510_pt1 | contig 10140 bp, 9 predicted proteins | sample BogFormECP12_OM1_FD_188238 | JGI IMG/M metagenome (GOLD analysis project Ga0209039, IMG submission 188238) | Bog forest soil microbial communities from Calvert Island, British Columbia, Canada - ECP12_OM1 (SPAdes) (version 2) | ecosystem: Environmental > Aquatic > Freshwater > Wetlands > Bog ... | reverse complement strand
AGAATTTTTCAGGAGGCGTCTACGGAAGGGATCTACGGGAAGATCTACAAGCTGGCTGGACCCTACCTCGATACGGGGTACAATGACCTGCACACCCGTATAGCGTACGCCTTTGCATTGAAACTCCTTGAGGCGGAAGGAGAGGACGAGAACATCGTGATTCCCGCCGTGCTGCTCTATGATGTCGGTTGGAAGACCGTCCCGGACGAGCTTCAACTTAGAGCGTTCGGCCCCGGCCGGAATGATCTCGAAATCAATAGGATTCACTATGTGGAGGGGGCGAAAATTGCCAGGGAGTTGCTCCAACAATCGGGGTATGACCCTGCGCATGTGGATCAAATCGCCGAAATCATCTTGAGGCACGATTCAAGACAGGAGGCCATCCGGATCGATTTGCCGCGTTTTCGTGTGGACTCTGTTGCCCACGTAGGGTGGCTTGGGCGTCAGATAGACGGCTGGTTCCTCACCGCTACCGGCAAAGACATGGCTCAGGCCGAGCACAAATTGCGACGTATGGAGCTTTCCATGCCGTAATACCGGTGCGCTCACAACCTTGAGAATCGGTTAGTAACAAGACCAGCACTGACCTGGTCCCCAGGTCAGTGGCACCCAACGTCCGATCAACATCAGGTTAGGGGTGCCACGAATCCGGACTTTGTCAGATCCGTGTTTGATTTAGCAGATTATTCGTTGCTTGACAGCGAACTGGTATAAGACAAACGACCGCAAAAGACCCGGCTGTCCTGGCAGAAGCATCAAGACTAAGCAGAAAAGCTGCCGGTCTCTCCTCGAGGTGAAAATCGAAGTAGTTTACTTACCGTTAAAAATCAGTTTGGACACCTGGAAAGGAATGGGCCCGTGCTCTTTTATCCAGGCTTCGTTCTTCCGATTCCATTCCTCCAGTTTGGCCAGCCTCTGCGCCTCAGCCGCTTGCGCTGCTTCCAAGAATTTTTGCTTGTCGTAAGTCTGTGTCATTATCTCCCCTCCAAAAAAATTGTTTTAGACTGCGAGTGGGCCCACGGTTTAGGAGATTTTGAAGGGGCGCCGGGTGTGGCACAAACCTCTTTTTTGCGAAAAGAGAATACCCGGCTTACCTTCGCGAGCTTCTGAGATTCTGAAACCGCTTCGCGTTAGAGTTGACATTACTGGTAAAACAGAGCTGAATGCATGCTACCATAAGGGCCGGCAAAGTCAATTCGAAAACCACTGGATTTCACCCCGCGAAAAACCCGGGGTGCGCGAGAATGACAGATGAGCCAATCGTTCAGTGGTGAGCGGCCGAAACAGGAAATCCTCAATGATTCGCTGATTGACCCGCAAATCCCCACGCATGCTCCAGCAGCATAGTCTGATCTTGGGAGGAGACATTAATGGACGCAACGCAGGCCATTTTGACGAGGCGCAGCATTCGAAAATACACTCAGGAACCCGTCTCAGGTGAAACAGTTACCGAACTTCTAAAAGCTGCGATGAGTGCCCCAACCGCAGCGGGCGAAGTCTGGGACTTCGTTATCGTGCGTGATCGAAGCATCCTGGAAGGCGTTTCCAAGTTCCATCCACATGCAGAAATGCTCAAAAGCGCCGCGGTGGCCATTCTCGTCTGCGGCAGCCCGACTATTGAAAAACTGCCTGGTCGCTGGGTGTTGGATTGCGCGGCCGCCACCGAGAACATTCTAATTGCAGCTAATGCTCTGGGGTTGGGTGCGGTGTGGGTGGGGATCTATCCCGTGGAAGAACGCATCAGAGGCATGAGGAGCCTTCTTGGTATACCCGACCACGTTGTTCCTTTGTCCATGGTCTCTATTGGACATCCTGGAGAAAAAAAGGCCCCGTCGTCACGATTCAGGCAAGAGCGCGTGCATCGCGATCGCTGGTAGACGGTCCGTCAGTGTGCGCGTCTTCCGGGGATTGTCTCGAGCCGCTCTAACATCAACTCGTGTGCAATGATAAGGGTGACTCTAACTCATTCGGTTTCGGTCCCCGTCAAAGCAAAAGCTGGATGGTGAGCCACCTGCGGGACTATGAAAGCCGAGTTCTCTCGTGTGAACCTGAAGAGCAGCCTTGCATCTCGGGGCAGCAAGAGGTTTAAGAATGTACTTTCCGAGAATAGATATGAACAAGTGCAAGAATCGCGGTGAATGTTTCAAAATATGTCCTGAGGACGTGTTTGATTTCGACAGTAAAGGCATACGAGTGGCCAGGCCCGGTGATTGCACGAAATGCGAAGCATGCGTGGTGGTATGCCCCGAGCAAGCTGTCAAGGTCGAGGAGCTGTGATACGAGTCTGCCACCAAACGATGAACATCACGCACTCCTGGACAAGTCAGCAGTGGCGCCCACACAACGCATTTTCACTCTTCGAAAGCGAATCGGTATGAGGCGCCACCCAGGCCGCTGCCGAGGAATTCCTTTGCCGGCGTCTATTTCATGAGTTCCATGAACTTCTGCTCCTCCCCTTCGATCATCCTGTACACATGCTCATCTGTCGGGAATTTGCATTGTCTTATTTCGTCGCAGTACTCGCGCATAGCCTTGATGACAGCTCCGGCCACGTCTCCGAACTTTTTGACGAACTTGGGCGTGAATGCCTGGAATTGACCTATCATGTCCGATACGATGAGCAGTTGACCGTCGCAGTCGGGTCCTGCTCCAATGGAGAGGACCGGCATCGATAGTTGCTTTGTTATGTATGCGCCCACTTCCGGAGGAATGGCTTCAAGAAGCAGCATGTGTGCGCCGGCTTCCTGGACGGCCAGTGCGTCTTCCACGACCAGCTTTGCAGTTTCAGCAGTCCGTCCCTGCGCCTTATGCCCGCCTAATTGTCCGGAACTTTGAGGGGTGAGCCCGATGTGGCCCATGACGACAATGCCGGCATCTACGATTGCCCTGATCTGCGGGGTAATCCGGACGCCGCCCTCGAGTTTGATCGCGTCGCAATAGGCTTCTTTGAGAAACCGACCCGCGTTTTCGACAGCCCTTTCGCAAGACGTCTGGTAGCTCATGAAAGGCATGTCCCCAATCACAAAACAGTTGGGCGCGCCTCTACGTACCGCGTCAGCGTGGTAAATCATCTGATCCATTGTGACCGGGACAGTGCTCGAGTATCCGTAAACGCACATCCCAAGGGAGTCACCTACCAAGAGCATGTCCAGTCCGGCTTCTTCCGCGAAGGTGGCCGTGGGATAATCGTAGGCGGTAAGGAAAGTGATCTTTTCACCCGTCTGCTTCATTTTATAGAAATCGGGGATCATTTTTTTCTTAAGCATTCTCACCTCTTCTCTTGCCCTAGGTTAATTCGTATGAAGTCTGCACCTAACGCAGCCTCCAATCTTGGAAAGAAAGGTAATCTGCATTGGACGTCATTACAAGAGGGAAATCAAGAAATACGATCACACTCAAGTGGTTTGTTAAATTTTATGGCTTTTTCGGGTGAGTTCCATCGTGCACTGTGCAAGTGAACTTCCTGCTGCGGCACGAGGTTCTCAATGCCGGCCTTTCCGAATTCTCTCTGAATGGAGCAGTTCAGTTCATGGATCACATGTCCGCTGTCAAGAGGCTGATTCGCCCAGAAGAGCGGTCCCGAACTTCAGAGCCGCGTCTCCGAATAATCGAAAAGATGGGCCGCTGAAACAATGGCTATGATACTTTCCACAGGGCCTCTCCGGTCACTCTTCAGGAAGCTCATGGGTTTTGCAACCGGCTCTAATCTCCAACCGCTGTAAACTCCGCCAGAACCGCTTCGAGTCCCGGCACTTTGCGAATAAGCTCTGTCAGTGATAACCCGTGGGCTTGGATGTCCAAGGCTCTTACGCCATGAGCGTCACACACAACTATGGATACCGGTTCCTTGGATCCGTACAGCCAATAACCCTTTCTAAACGTGTAATTGCCTAGATAAACCTTCTCGATGGGGATGATATTGGTCCCATTCAAGTATATTGGTTTACCCATATGTAGTTCGCTCATTTTCGCCTCGATGCAATTACTGCCCACGCTGCACGTAACGTGGCAGGCGATCCAATGAAGGGAATAACTACTACGAGTACTCGAATGGGAATGACTCGTAGCTCGGCGTTGCCGTCCACAGATAAGAAAGCACGCTCAAAATCCGGTTCAATCTCGATGTCCGTACCTTGTGCGCCGGCCAACATGGTTGTTAGGGGGCCGACAAAAGCCCAAATCTGCCCGGTGTCGGCTGGGTCCTCTAATCCTAGACGAACTCTCAGTCTAAGAATTCTTACTTGCATCACGTTCAGGATGTCCGACGCGAATCGCACCAGCCGGGGCCAAAAGCCCTCACTCCTCAGCATTGTAACCATGCTGCGGCTACCCTTGTACAAGGGCTTAGCCTTGCGAGCCTTTGGCGAAGGCTCTTGTCGAGATGGCTTTTCGGTCTTTGAAGGCATTGGCAGACGGACAAGGCCGAACATCCAGGCTATCATGACTCGCGCTCTAAACCTTTCATGCCAGCGGACAGAGAACTTCACATCCACCGGGATAGCCAATAATGCAATGAGGCAAGCCAAGAGAACAGCAGACCCTATAAGCATGAACAGCTCCTATTTTTCGGCGGATTCCGCTCCCCGGTTCTGCGCCACCTTGCCGATAGTCTCCGCGACCTTTTCCAAAAGTGAGCCTGCGGCCCCTTTGATGGATTCCAAGCGAACACCATCCTTGTTGATGATGATGACAGCGATCGGCTTGATTCCCCCGCCTCCGCCCGTGCCGCCACCATGGCCGTCGCCCTTATCTGCCTTGGCGGGACACATGCCGGAGCCGCCCCCGGCGCCAAAGCCAAATCCGACGCTGACAAGCGGAATGAGTGTGTTACCATCAACGGTTATTGGTTCGCCGACGACTCTCTTGGTGCTTAACATTCGTTCAATCTCTTCGATAGCACTCTTGAACATCTTCTCGACGTCTTCCATCATTTTCTCCTTCCGTTACTTTGCTGCCAATAAGATAGTCATTGAAGATTAGAGTTTTATGAGTGGCTTTTGGCCGGCCTGTATTGTCGAATATACCTTTCCATTGTCCACAATTTGAACTGTTTGGCGACTGCTTGGATCACGACCATCGTGGCCTCTCCACTCAATCCTCATCCATTCGCCTGTGGTTGCAACACAAGAAAGGGGTTGACTTTCCGCCGCTTAGTAACCTAAGATTTTTGACGGCGTAACCAGACTGTGCCGAATAATCAGTGCCCCCGTAGCTCAGTGGATAGAGCGACGGATTCCTAATCCTATAAATAAAACACGCATCCAAGAATATCAACCACTTATGCCGAATGACCGTTGCACCCAAGTCACTACAAATCACAACTTGTCACGACCGTATCCCGCAAAAGTCCCGCACGAATTTTCCTCGCCCCTCACTCCCACCTGCGCGTCGCGTCTCCGCCGTGAGAGGGCCGGGCCATGGGCAGCAATGCGCTGCAAGATCAATATGTTACTGGAAATATCCTGTGATATCCACCCCGAAAGAACCTGATGGAACCGGATAAAAACGGATGACTACAGAAAGCGCGGGCAAAGTGTATACACTGCTGCATGGTAATGTTCACGTGAGACGTATAAATTATCAATGAGCGCGGTAAAATGAAATTTGGTATTGCCACAAAATGGAAGACGACATATAATAGTAATATAGGAGGAACAAGAAGCTTATGCCAACCGGTCGCACGGCATAAATCAAATCTAGCGCTCACGGGGATCATAAAGAGCGAATCCGACCGTACCCACTTCTCCAGAGATCGGAGACCGAAGTCCAATTCTGGAGTAGGTCCTACTTCATTCCCTACCTAGGAATCTAGCCAGTTTAATCATCGGAAATCTCGGCGAATCAATTACATGCGGTCCGTTGACCGTCTTTGTGACTAGCACTTCAACTGCCTTCGCAGTGAAGAAAATCTTCATGATTAGGGGTAATTATTATGGAAAACACGACCGGTTCCCAGTCATCGTTGTTTTGGCTTGTTTGGGTCCACCTCCTAACGGAATTTATTGGGTGGAATCCTGAGGTAAAGGGAGCCCTGATAGCTCAAGGCTGCTCCGCCAATGTCGCTATGTATGTGGCCATCAAGAAGGGAGATAAGGAGCTGCTTGAAGCGGCTCTTGCGGAGGCGGCGAACCCGCTCTGGTGCGTCAATGGCAAAAAGATCGTCTTCGAAACTCTTGGACGGGACTGGGAAGATCGAGTCGAGGTCGTCGGGACAATACTTGATCACATAAGAGCAGATGAACGAGAGGCATTATGCAAGTCCCTGCTGCACCACACCATTAGCTGGATCTGGAATACCCCTCTAAAAGCTCTCCAGATGATCCTGGATAAGTCCAACGTCATAAACTCCGTTGACGAAAAAGGTCGCACCGGCCTTATGAAGGCGACATCCTATAACCATGGGCTTGAAACCGTTCATTTCCTCCTTAAAGCTGGCGCTGATCCGGATATTCGCGATAGCGGAGGTCGTACGGCTCTGTATCACGCAGCCAAGAGTGGTGCAAATCTAGTAGTCGAGGCTCTCTTGGAAGCCGGTGCCTCGCCGTGGATTGCTGACCATTACGGATTGATGCCGATCAACGGGGCCAAGTTCAAGAATACAAAGAAATTGTTGGCTCGTGCAATGAAGAATACGGCTCTGAAGAGCCTATAGGGTGAAGGCATAGGGGCACTTCCGGGTGCCCCTATGCCGAGTAGTTGCAACCGAATTAAACGAAGGAGACAGATATGATGGAAAACATGATGAATGAACATCTTTACCAGGTACTTCTTGAGGCCTGTGAAGAGGGGGCCAGGCACACTGTGGAGTTGCTCTTGGACGTGATGGGATTGAATGTGGATGGCATCGGAGAGAATGGGGAATTCGTTTACGAATACGGGGGCCTGCCACTCCTCAGTGCCGTAACAGGCTACGCTCCTAATGTTGTGGAACTTCTTCTTCAAAAAGGTGCTGATCCCAACATGAATTCTGCCGGCGGCGTTTTACCACTCGTTGCTGCATGCAGATTAGGGAATAAAGAGATAGCGGAGTCACTGCTCGACGGTGGGGCCGACATCCATGCTAGACAAGAATGTGATAAGGCAGCTCCGATTCATTGGGCAGTATACGGGGGGAACAGAGGCACCGTCGAGCTCTTGTGTGAGCGCGGAGCCATGCTGGAAACTCTGTGGCTAAATCCTGATGATGTTTCCGCTGAGCCTCGAACACCGCTCATGCTAGTGGTCACAAACTTTGCTCATCCTTGGAGCCGGACGATCGGCGGCGAGAACCTCGAAATCCTCTTGGGCAGCGGAGCAAACATCAACACTGCCAACGACTTAGGCAAGACACCTCTCATGTACGCCGCGGCTGACAATTCTGCTGAGGCTGTCGAGCTCCTCCTTGCCCGCGGCGCCAACCCCTTCTTGAAAGATAGTTCTGGGGAGACCGCACTGGATAAGACGCAGGACACGCGTGTTCGCGTGCTTCTTCACTTCTGCCATTTATACTCACCTGGTGGCGTATGATTTGGGAAGGCGCAACCTCTCAGTCCGTGCCGGTTTTGGTACGTGATTGTCCGGTGCGTAAATAGATAGTTGTACGACAAACCCGCTATGGGAAAGCCACTTAAGCCCCTGCTGGAAACGGTCGGACGGATAAGCGAGTACCTAAGGCAGAGCATAATTTCGAGTTTTCGCCGCGCATCGCACAGGTGTATCCCCAAAAGAACCGTGCGCGCGAGGACTCCGTTACCGGCCTCTTGGCCGATGCGGAGATTCGCTTGCAGGGCTCTTTTTGTTTCTGGTGCCCAAGCGCCTCTTTGAGTTCCGTTGCGCATCTCCTCCTCGTCAAGAAGGCCCTAAAGAAACGGAGGCTCACATGCGCAACGAAGATAGAGATCGCTCAGCAAAGCATCAAGCTCACTATGTTCCCGAAAGAGAAACCGACAGCGGGGTGTTCCAAGGTGACCACCCGAGCTTGCCGACTTCGAAGAATTCGGCCCAGGGGTCCTCGACTGCAACAGGATCGTTGCTATGAGAAAGGTAAAAAACCCTATACCTGTCGAAGCATGGGAGGAACGGCTTGACGATGACGCTCAGCACCCTTCCCGCGGACAATTTCGACTTTTGACCAGGGAAATGGTCAACAGCAAAGCGTTCCGGTCGCTCACTAAGGGGGGCATGGTGATGGTTATCGCGATGATGGACAAAATCGCCTATCACCGAAAGGGCCAGCATAAGCACAAGGGAGTAGCCGTAGGAACGGCACTCTTGCGAAACGGCGGAGAGTTTGTGGTCACAATAAACGAGCTATGTGCGCGGGGCATAAGCCCGTCAAGCGCCACTAGGGGTAGAAACGAGGCATGGGAAAAGGGTTTTTTTGATGTCTTGACTCCGGGCACCGTTCACCATCCCGGCCGATATCGCATAAGTCAGCGTTGGAGGGATTACCCGAACGGCGCCTATACTCCGGCCGGCCAGCCTCCGCCCGGCGTCAACGTCTACCCGGGCAGTGGACGGAAGTTCACCAAGAAGGATAATGAGGAGGGGTAAGAGGATACAAAAAGAATGGCCCACGCAAATTAAGCGGTATCGTAACCACGTAAGTTGCGCCGTATCCGATTCCATCGATACGGCTTAATTTGAGCGGTCTGAACATACGATTTCGGGCTTTCCTTCCCCTAAATTTGAGCGGCTATTTTTAAATTTCCAAGCGAAGCGTACGCGGAGCCGTATCGCTCATCTAAGGAAGCTATCAGCAAAGCACAAGGGCAAAGGACTCTCATAGCACAAGGTACCGAGAACAAGGACGTTCAAAATGTCTCCAACCATTATCGTGACCGGAGCCTGTCGAGGGTAATAAGGGAACTCAATGTTGCTATCGCATAAGCTGCGGGCAATAACTTGGACCTGAAGCTCAAGAAGTCTATTTCATTAGTGTCGTCATGTAAGCCCTGTGTTTGCTTTGACCGCCAAGACTGCTCATACCGTTGGAAACGCGTCAAGCAAGAAACTTTGCCGCCGAGAAATCGAAAGGCGAAGAGGGGCCGCCTGAGAATTGAAAACGTGGAGTTGGCCATTCGAAGCGTCTCAAGGCGGATATCACTTTCTGACTGCGGTGGCCGGAAATCAAACCCTGTGTCCCGGCCTTTTGAAGAGGCCGAGTAAGAGTCAAAACAGGATACCAACCTGACATCACTATGGAATCTTCTTTGCCGTCACCCGAATCAGAATTCAGAATTGTTCACCACGGGAAATCCAGGTTGCTGTCATAGTCAGTTGGCAGCACACAACAAATACTGATTGGAGCTATTAAAATGACATCAACAGTAGATCACTTTTCTCTGAGCAAGGACCAAAAGGTTTTAATTAAGGGGCTGTCCTATATTTTATCCGAACCTGAGCTCCGAACCTACTCAGTAATGCTCTCTCAGGCGGACTTTCACTTGATGCTGCATCAGACTCAGGAAGCGATTGCAGAGCAGGCAGGCTTGAGCGTGACGGATGTTAGGACTCACATCGCAGATTTCACGAAACTCGGCCTTATCAAGAAGTCTTGGCGTGGTCCCGACGGTCGCAACCACTACCAGCTAAGTCCTGAATTGCCAGAACCGGTTATTGCCAGCATCGCAGAAAAGAATCCTGCCCATGGTGCCCTGATTAAAGAGACCGACCGACGGAAGCGTGCCGAGAAGTTTCGAGGTCTCCGTTTGCAGCGCCTTCAATCCCACGAAAGTGCATCGGAACCATTCGTACGCTGCACCCTCAAGAAAGTGCCCGCGATGGAGGCGGGTTCAGCAGAAGATGGCGATCCATTAGATTGTAGCGGGCTCGCAAGTACCTGTCTTGATCCTGGAATTGAGGAAACCCTAACCCTATTGACTCAGAAGCGTATCTCCAAGGATCAGCCGGTTATTCGGTTGCTGACTCACCTCGGGTTCTGCGAAAATGCCGAGATTGACGTGGAGGGGTTTACATCTTGGTTGATAGAGCGGGGCTTCAACGACATGCAAAGGTTCGGTGAGCTTCTGGAGCTATTCAAGGCCGACTCGTCTTCCGTGGCGAGAACCGACCTATTGATCATGTACAAAGCGTTTTTTGACGGAGCATGCTCGGGAAATCCCGGACCAATGGCTATAAAATTCTGCGTCTGCAACGCTC
>Ga0209039_10004509_pt1 | contig 10143 bp, 9 predicted proteins | sample BogFormECP12_OM1_FD_188238 | JGI IMG/M metagenome (GOLD analysis project Ga0209039, IMG submission 188238) | Bog forest soil microbial communities from Calvert Island, British Columbia, Canada - ECP12_OM1 (SPAdes) (version 2) | ecosystem: Environmental > Aquatic > Freshwater > Wetlands > Bog ... | reverse complement strand
GAAATGATTTAACTTTGAAGGCCAAAAGAAGAGGCATACTACGCTCACTATGCGGAGACATTAATACGGGTAACATACCCTGGTCCAATTTAGTTCTATGACACTTTGAAGGTTATTAATCAAAAATGTCATAGAACTAATCTGCTAATCGCATTGCAGCAAAGGTTGTCCTTCAAGTCTACTTGATTTAAGATCAAATTCGCTTTACTTGATTTCATGGATTGACTCGATTATTTTCCTGAAGTTTTGGGGCTGGTCATCAAAGTAATACGTCGACCATGAGTTGGGGCCGGGATGGATAACCATGTCATATCCTTCTTTCTGATAGTCTAGGTATGCGTATTGGCCGTCAACAACACCATTCCTATAGCATGTTACTATGAATACGTCATGACCGTCCACGGTTTTGGTTTGATGTATGCTGTTTTGGTAGGTCGTGGTATTGTCCAGTACATTCCAATTGGCATAGGTCGCCTCTGATATGCTGCTATCCATCTTGCTGAGGTCCACAATTAGTACACGTCGGTCATAAAAGTTACTGTCATCAGTACCTGGTAAGGCCATAGCAAAATTCCCTAGGGGTAGGTAAAATTGGGTTAGCGCCATCGGCGCGTTAAACTCTATCGTTCCGAGATTGCAGCTAAATTCATTCGTTACAGTATTCGGCACAACCTTATGTACCACGTTAATGACGTGCGGTAATTCCGTTTGGCGTATATTCTCGTTGTTTGCAGTCCAATTAGGCCAGGGAGTTTGTACGATCATGCTTTGATTGAAGGTCGCACTTGCCATCCCTACCAGAAGCAAAACCGCCAACGCTACGATTAATATATATCTCATCTCAATCATCTCCATATATCCTTTTTTATACCTATTAAAGCCGCAGCACATTTTTATAAGCATCTTTCTTGGCTCAAACTCCGAGCCTTTGCGCGACAGATTGTGGTTCTTATTTTTGATTTGACTGCTATCGAAAAACCGATATCGGACAATTGTCGATAAATCATTCCATAGTGTACTGGAATGACCAGATTGCCTGAAGTGCATTTAGGCCAATTTAGCAGGTTGTATAATCCACAGTAGACAAATCTCTGAGACAGTATGTGTATCTCTTTCCCTCGATTGCCGTTATAAATAATAGAATAATAAATATTAAATACTTAACACAAAGAGTAGGATAATTGAATAAAAAAAGTTATATGCTCTACGAGCGAGAATGTGAAGAACATTATTACTACACTGGAATTGATCGACTAAAGTGTTAGGCTGCGCCAAACAGTTGTATGTTGATGATAGACTCTTGCAATAGAGGATTAGAAATAATATTTCGAGAGGGATTAACTCTTAGTATAAGTTTCTTGAAACATAGATCTCCCTGCCTGCAGGCCATGTCAAATCCGATTTCGTATTCACCAATCACATTTGGTGTTCGAATTCTCACGTAACATTCCTCTACTTCCTTGAAACGCAAACTTGTCATAACAGGCGGCTTACGTTCTAGCGGATCAGGAACAAAAATATATTGTCTATTAGTTAATCGACCTTTTTGTGAAGAAATGAAAATACGGGAAGTTTTTTCTTGCTGACGTTCTGCCCACTCGATTTTAAAATGCATTGGAAAATAGATCATAATAGAAAGGTCTTGAGCTGTCTCTTTTTTTTTGATCCCACTGATCAGAAATCTTCTACCACAATTCTCAAAAATAAATTTTAAAGTGGTAGCGGCATTAGGCAGACAAGTAAGATCTTTTTTGCCGTTTTCGAAATAGACATCAATAAGAGGTTTAGAACGAGCCCAAATCGTAATTAGTAATGTAATTAAAGCTGCTGAAGCAGCTACAGCTGTCCACTGCCAAATTACAATCAATCGAGTAGCTATCGCGGCTACAATACTTATAACTGGCCAAAGCTGTGGAAACATGCTGAAGAGCTGCCTCCCTCTTTTCATTGAATGATTTCTGAGATATAACTCCAGCGCCGAAAAATGCTTAACGTAGCAAATATGAGCATACATAGATGAAGGCAAAAGTCGCTGAGAAGCCCCAAAAAAAGGCAGTCGCACTTGAAGATGATGCGCGGATAGTTGCCGGAACTTTGAAGGGTGAGGCTGAGCTCAGGGCGGGTCAAGGAAAGCGATTCAAGGACGCGGATGAATTCATAGAATACCTAGAAAAACTGTAGATCAGCATGGCGTATACACCGCGTTCATCGCCTCTTTATGATAAGAACTTCAAGCGGTTGACCAAAAAGAATGCGGTTCTAAAGAAAAGAACTCTTTTGAAGATCAGAGAGATTCTCGATAATCCTGAGATTGGAGAGACTTTAACTCAAAACCTAGCTGGTTATCGCAGTTGTCATGTTGGGAATTGGGTTATTATTTATAAAATTGTAGGTAATGAAATCTGGTTCGTGAATTTCGATCACCACGATTACGCTTATGATGCGTAATTACACATATCTGTGTCTCCAGTTGTATGGCCATACTTAAATAACATGTAAAATCGGCCTAAATGCTCTTCTGGCAAAGTCATTATTCCACAGACTTTAAGTACAAATCGACCAGCTCACTTGATATTGGCCGATTGTGGCAGAGCATATCGAATTTTACAGGATAGAATCTATACCGCAAAGGCATGGGTAACTGAGTTGGATGGTATTTATAAAATATCTTCGGGCTTGGGCGAAGATTATAACAATCCCTATATCCTAGCAGGTTATACATACCTGCTAGAGTTTGAGCCTGCCCTCCATTATCCCCTTATTTTGTAGTCCTCTTCATACCTTAGTGGCATCTCAGCAGCCTTTTCCATTAGAATCTCCTTATGTACTTGCATAACGGGTCTAATTATTGCCGTGTCTAGAATGCTTATGAGGCCCTCAACGGAGTTGTACACTAATGGAGGCATAACCCATTTTTTGTGTTTTATATATAAGTCCTTAAACATCGCGAAAGGTTCTTCTCCGTTCTGAATTATGAGGGCAAATGGAACCATATACTCAGGAATAGTAGCTTGCAATTCAAGAGGACTTGATCTGGGATTGCTGATGTCTGCAATTATAAAGAGGCTCATACCAGCAAGAATCTTGATAGTTTCAGTAAAATCTTTGGAGCTGGGTTTCTCAAAATCAAATAGAATTGGTAGATAACCTCTCCGGCGCAACTCAGTACGAAGAGCGTCTAGCACCGCTTTGCGTTCTGGCGTGAATCGGCCTAGAATGAGGACGGCTTTTTTTGCAATAGTATCGATTACGTCACGGATCTTTTCGTTGTGTAAGAGGAGATAAATAAACTGTGCGACTTCAATGTTATCGACGGTAATGTCTGGCTCATTTTTTGGGGTAATGACCAGATCCCTCTGCATGGCATCTTTCATCTTTAATCCCCATGCAGAGATTGCGTAGATATTACACCCTACAAGGGTTGCTCCCTCAAGATTTGCCTCGCTGAGGTTTGCCTTGCGAAGGTCTGCATAGCTTAGATCAGCCTTGCGAAGGTCAGTTCCATGGAGGTCTGCCCCGCTTAGGTCTATACGTTCATCATGGTTTTCCACCCTCCACTCATTCCAATTAGCTTCTGCTCCTTGTCTAAGGATCTTGAGCTGTTCCTCGTTTGCCATAGTGCCCGGATGGACCTTGTCTTCGTTGTATAAACTTCTTGCAGTTATGTATCCTCGAAGATCTTGAAGTAGCGTGTCAATCAATCACAGAGCAGTTTACGTGAATATTGACCTGTGGGGGTCTCATCTCCCGCACGTCAATATCGGTAGCAGTAAGATTTTGCTTCCTAGGTTACTAGTGAAACCTAATCTACATCAATTGCTTCAGTACCAAAAACTTAATGGTTCTACACATCAATGTCCACCCGAAATCTCATCAGGGGATCAGAGAATTTGACTAGCTTAGATGTAAGAGGAACATGGGTCACTATATCCGGCCCAGGAGATCGCAAGATTAGTGGATGGTTCATGGGCGAAATCCCGCAAGGCTTACTCGTTGCACTCGACGAAAAGCTAACGGATATTCGCTTAGTGTCTGGCAACTATGATCTTATCAATTACGACCACAAAAAAACTCATCCTGATCTTTACTACAAGAATGCAGAAAAATTGCAGACGCAACTTGATGAATTCGCCTCCATATTATCTCCACAATTGGAAAAAGTCTTTTCAAGACTCAAATATGATAGTCTGCACGCGTTTTCTCAAAGATCATCGTTTATTAGACGCCGACTTGCGAAAGCGAGATGGGAATACAAAGAGGAAGCCCGATACTTCGACCTCGACAAATCGTCTCTCTCGGATCTAATAGGCTTTCTCGCCGCACAAACAGATCGAGCAATTGACCTTCATCGCGAGGTTTATGACACCGTCAAAGATTCCGGCCTAGCGGAAATAATATCCGAACACGGCCCAAAACTTGCCGAATTGCCGACGGAATTGACGCTGCCCGCAGACGATCTCAAATTTGAGGAGCGGAAAACACTACAGTCAGCTCTGGAGAATTCAAGAGAACGACCCTGGAGTGCGAAAAATCATCAATTTATACTGGAACAAGCCGAGGCCACGAGGACTAGCCTAATGATTAAAGCAATTGAATCACCCCGAGCCAACGAACGAATCGAAAAGCCTCGATCGGAAGACTCGACTATTTGGTCTCAGTGGATAGGCCCAACGACTCGTATTCTGGCTGGCACAGGACTAGTAGCAGCAAATGCTGCTCTCGGAATAACTGCTGGATTAACGGCTACTGTAGCAACAATAGGAGCAACTTCCGTTCCCATATATGTAGGGATAGCTACTTCCATTTATACCGGTTCTGTACAGGTTGCAGAAGGACTGGAGAAAATCGGACGATCAGGAAATTCTTAATGATGAATGCGGTTTTCGATGGGATGCTGCTATAGCCCCGAGAGTGTAGGAAAACGAGGGTTTATTATCACATGGATCAATGAAGTCGACTGCCCTGAAGATATTAAGTTCTTGAGTAAGCTAAAAGTTAAGAGGGCATAGTAAGCTAAATCAATGTTGCACACACTTAGATATACATCACTCCAAGCCAGTATAAGAGGGCAGCATAATTTTATAAATATGCTTTTGACCTTATTACCCGAGCCTTTGCGTTCCGGATTATACAGTGCCTTTTCAGTTTAGACGATGCTGCTTTTTCGGTAACGGGCAATTGTCGATAAATCATTCCACAAAGTAACGGAATGGGTAGTTTGCCAGAAGCGATTTAGAACTCAATCGATAAAGATGGAGGACAAGGCTGGAACAGTTCGGGTTATATGTACTATCCATAGCAAACCGAGAATGGCCTTGTATTCAAACAATGCTTTGTATATTACGGTTGCAGAATGGATCTAAGCTGATCAGATACTGGCCATTTACAGAAGGTTTGAACATATTTCAGAGCGCGGAATTGATGAAGACCTCGTCTAGCCTCTTGGGGAGCTAGAAGCGGACATAGGCAGCTCCGCGCTCCATCGGATGATGAATTAGGGATGACCTGAGTCAGTCATGAAGGGAGTATGGGGGTAAGACTGCTTCCAGGCCAAATACCGTGTATTTCATTTTAAATATTTATACCTTTCGTCTGAATACCGGCTGAGATATTCCTTGACTGGTATTCGAGTTAGGCCGGCCCAGTAGGTAGATCGTCTGTAAATGGACCTATTTGCTCCGGTCCGGCCTAATTGTCCAAAGTAGCATTATTATATAGATTATCACTCCTCCGTGACCGATCCCGGCCATCCCTTTTAATTCATTTCAGGCTACTGGATTTGACGGCCTCTAGAAGGACCTTCTGGGGGCCAACAAAGCTGCCGGCAATCTCTTGCCGACGCAACGTTTGACTTTGTAAGGAAAAACCTAATGGAGATATATTCAGATTACACTAATACCGCTAAAAATACAAATTACATGAGATTACTTTAATTATATTTGGAACTTTATTTGTAGTAGAAAGCTATTTGTATTAAAACTGTTAATAATTTAATTATGGACGCCAACTCAAACGTCTGCACCATCTCGCAATCATGTTCAGACGTGGAAGTAGATATCAAGAAGTTGGATAGAATGCTTCAGGTAGCCCACCAAAGCTCCATTGACATAAAAGATAGCTATGACTTTTACGTCCTGGCCTTAAAGGAGTTCAATAAAAAGAACATCTCTGATGCATATCTCTACTGCGATCGGGCCAGGTACGACCTTACCTCAGACATCAACGAGGCCAAGATCAAGATCAAAGGCTTTCGATTTCATAGCTTTCGAACCATCTCTTTCTTCTTCAATCTCTACGGGCTTTACGCCGTCCTATTCGCTTCTTTCGCCGTATTTTTCTTCAGCTATTTGATCATAAGATTTTCTGAAGTGAGCGTTCTGGGTGTTCCTCTCTGGTCCTCGTTCTTCGCCGGCCTGGGCTCCTCAGTTCAGATCCTGATAGGAGTGGCCGGTGAACTGTACTGCTATGGCATAGCCTCGCGCTACAAGAGGCTCTGGTACATGACCATACCGCTGATGGCAATGGTCTTAGGCTACATGGCCTTTTTGGTCTTCAGCTCCGGCCTTATTAATGCCTTGGATGGTAGCACCAATAGCCGGGAATTTCCCCTCATGTTCATCTGCTTTTTGACGGGATTTTTCACCAAATGGCTGATCAATCTGAGGCTCTCCAGGGATAATTGGCATTAGTATTCAAAAGAAGACTAGAGCTGCCATGACTGCCTGGAGGGAAATTTCGGTAGTGTGCCGAATTTTCTGTAATTTGGACAGCCCTGTTATCCCACACATATTCAATCCGTATCCATAGATAAATACTTTTTAGTTGTCATCCACTCTTCATTGATATCTATCAGAATTGATGCACCTAGCCTCATAAAGGACTGGTCGCTGGGAAATGCTCCTACAACTCTTGTTCTTCTCTTCAGCTCCTTGTTGATCCTTTCAAGTCCGTTCGTAGTTCTTATTCTTCTCCAGTGGTTTCTGGGGAACGACTTGTAATTCCATAAGCTGAATTGGAAATGCTCAATGGTATCCGCAGATTTGGAATAGCCTCTGCCTTCCAGATCTAAAACAAGTTCATGCATCTTGGTTTCGTTATCCAAAGCTATCTTAAGTTTATCTGCTATCTCTTTTTGATATTTCTTGGCAACATTCCTCAAAACGGCTCTCACGAAGTGAACATGGCACATTTGCCAGGAAGCACCCAGAAATGATTTCTCGACTGCTTTCTGGATTCCCTTATGACCATCTGACACAACAAGCTTTACTCCAGATAACCCTCGGTCCTTCAGATCATCAAACAATCCAGTCCAAAAGAGTTCATCTTCGCCATCGGCTATTCTTGCACCCAGTATCTCTCGATAACCGTCATCACGGACGGCTGTAACAATCAGAAAAGCCTTGGTGATGTATCTTGAATCAGTTCTGACCTTGAAGTAACTCGCATCAACAAAAAGATAAGGAATTGAGTGTTCGATAGGTCTCTTAAGGAATTCCTCCACCCTTCCATCAAGCTCTCTGGATATCCTTGATACGCTAGAGGCAGACAGATCTTCAACACCTAATCGAGAAACGATATCCTGGACTCTTCTGGTTGATACTCCCTGCAAATATGATTCAATCACGGCATTGATCAGAGCCTTCTCCACTCGCGAATACCTGTCAAAGACTTTAGTCGCAAAGGATATTTCACGAAATTGCGGTTTCTTGAGTTTGAGTTCGCCAACTCGCGTTTTCAGAGATCGCTCTTTGTAGCCATTTCTATGAGCCTTTCTGGAATCAACTCGTTGATATGGTTCTGCATCGATTTGCTCCATCGCTTCAAGTTGCATTACGAGATTCAAGAACCAGGTCAAGAGCTTCTTTAGTCCATCCTCTTGATCGATAAGGTAATCTTCCAAGAATTCTATTGGTATCATGGTCCTGTGTCCTCCTTTTCCCAAGATTGGATAGGATACAGGGCCGATAATCATTCTTATTATCAAAGTACAGAAAATTCGTTACACTGCCAAAGCTAAAGCCTATGCTTCCGAATTGATTAATCAATATCCAATCCGTCTTGACGAAATCTATATCGGCGCAACTTGGGAAAATATAACTAAAACTCGTCAAAGATTGGCAGATGTATTCAATACTCATGAAGCCCGTTTTTAATGCCTCGAGCGGGGGGTCTCATCCTCCGCACGTAATCTTATATCCGGAAACCGTATCTATAGGCTATGCCAACTAGGCCATAACTGGGGATTATCAGTAAACTCGCCACCGAAGACAAAGCTGTTAAGGAATCTCCATATATATATGAGGATTAATAATGCAAAAAACTGTGATGTAGGGAAATTTATGAGAAGATTTGCTACCTTAAGCCACCTTCTTATATTGTTTTTTTTAATTGCATCGGCTACGACTATCTCATGCTCTGCTACTGATCAAGCAATCTCGGCGAAGGATCTGACATATATAACCGAGCAATATCCACCCTATAATTACCAGGAGAACGGCAAGCTGCAAGGCATATCCGTAGATCTGCTTGAAAATATGTGGGTAAAAATGGAAGCAAACTTGAATAGGAGCGTCATAAGGCTACTGCCCTGGAGTGAGGGCTATCAGACAACTTTGAAAGAGAACAATACTATTCTCTTTACGACTTTCCGGACTCCGCAGAGGGAGCAACTCTTCAAGTGGGTAGGACCAATAGCATTAGGTAGGGATACGCTCTTGGCAAGAAGCGATAGAAATATCAATATCACGACTCCAGTGGATCTGAAAAAATATAAGATAGGGGCTATTAAGGATGATATTGCAGCCCAAAGGCTTCTTAATAACGGCTTAAAGCAGGAAGATTTGATTCTTGAGAATACATCAAAGCCTATTATTGAAATGTTAAAGAACGAAACCATTGATGCCTGGGCGTATAACGATTTAGCCGGCATCTCGCTGCTCCAGCAATCAGGTGCAAACCTTAGCGATTATAAAGTAGCTTTTATACTTGGTCAGGATGATGGCTATTACGCTTTCAACAAGGAGACTCCTGATTCGATTGCGCAGTCTTTTCAACAAGCCTTAGACTATATCAAGAATAACAAAGATTCGAGCGGTACAAGCGATTACGAAAAGATTCTTAACAAATACATCCCATCAGTGTTAAGCAAGATATCTGCCGCAGCTTCAGGCCAGAATACACCTAATGCCAATTTATATGCCGTAGGATCCGAGGCCACCTTGCCCTTTATGCTACTTCAGATCCAGGCTGATGTCCAGGCAGGCCTAAATAGTGTGGATTCAGATGTATCAAATGCATCTCAAAATCTCTCGACAGTCGGCCTAGAGGGCATTGCAGCCCGCAATGTCCTGCGTAAGCTTTTAGATTCTGACTCAAACGTGATTGAAGCAGCAACTTTTGGCAAAGATGGAAGGATCATTACAGCCGAATGCAAAGGATGCGAATCTGGTGAGGGCGCTAATATTAGCAGCCAGGAACATATAGCCTATGTCTTGAAGAACAAAAAGCCTATGTTCAGCAAAGAGTTCAAGCTGGTGGAGGGATTTAATGGCACCGCTCTGGCATATCCTGTGATCTCTCCGAAAGGTGAGCTCCTAGGAGGTATTAGTGCCATCATTAAAGCCGATATGTTGCTAAATGCTCTGGTGGCCCCACAGCTACACTTCAATATCTCCACTCGAAGCAATATTACCGATTATAGCTTCTGGATGCTAACCTTAGACGGCATAGTTGCCTACGATCGGGATGAAAGCCAGATAGGAAAGTACCTGTTCACAGATCCACTTTATCAGCCTTTCCCTAGCCTCCTGGATCTGGGGCGTAGAATTGTGGACGAAAGATCTGGACATGGATACTATAGCTTCCAGGTCACTGAAGCCAATAGAAACGTTGTAACCAAGGAGAGCTATTGGACAACGGCTGGACTTCATGGCAGGGAATGGAGGCTTGTAGCTACCAAGATAGTGTAGTGAGGAAGGCTTCTAGCTTCTACGGAAGTCATTCCTTTGTTTTTAGGCGATTTCAGGAAACTATTAAAGAGCTTAAAGAGGACTCCTATAAACCTACTATTCAGAAGGCTCCAATAAACCTTCCATCATTTCATCAATATCGAAAAGTTTATATACTAACAATACTATTATATAT
>Ga0209039_10004508_pt1 | contig 10144 bp, 9 predicted proteins | sample BogFormECP12_OM1_FD_188238 | JGI IMG/M metagenome (GOLD analysis project Ga0209039, IMG submission 188238) | Bog forest soil microbial communities from Calvert Island, British Columbia, Canada - ECP12_OM1 (SPAdes) (version 2) | ecosystem: Environmental > Aquatic > Freshwater > Wetlands > Bog ... | reverse complement strand
AATTCCCCCCAACTCCCGCCGCCCCTGTTTGCGGGCCGCGCCGACACTGCGTCGCAGGTCAGCCTGGACAAGCCTCCTCTTATCGGCGAATCGGGGGAAACCACCTACCTTGCGCGGGCTGGTGACCCTAATGCGTCAGATTTACTTCCGCCATCTGCCATGCATTTTCCCGCCCACAACCCTCTTCTAGCCCCCCTGTTTGCATGAACTCCGCGAGGCAGTGAGAGCCACTGCCCGGACGAAAGCCCTAACGACAACCCTCTTGGCCCCCACGAAAAACCACACTTGGCATTCAAGCCCCCACTCGCCTTTGCGTTTTCCGTGAGAAGCGGGCCAGAAAAGGAGAAACAGCGTGAAAGAGAGAATCAACGCAAGACGAACAATAGAGAAAACTGGAGGCGCGGTTGAGTCCCGCCAGCGAGCCATGAAAGACGCAGCGCCCCGTGGCTGCAAGGCGGAGAGACCGAGACCGCGATTGAATCGCCACAACCGCAGGGAGAGCCTGCTGGTTGAAATGCTTCCCCTGGTAAAGCGTATAGCTCTCAAGATTCGCGGACATCTTCCTGCCCATGTCGAAGTGGATGACCTTCGGGCAAACGGCATCCTGGGGCTCGTGGATGCCATCGACAAGTTTGACCCGAGCAAGGGAGTGAAGTTGGAGAGTTACGCGCGCCATCGGGTTCGCGGAGCCATTTTGGACGGCCTCCGCAGGGCCGATACCGCCAGCCGAGACTTGCGCCGAAAGGTCAAGAGAATCCAAACGCTCTATCTCGAAGTGGAGAGCAAGCTGGGGCGGCCCGTCCGGGACGAAGAGATGGCAGAGGCGATGGGAATGAATCTCGGCCAGTGGCACCGGTCATTAAACGAGATTCAGAACGTCGGTATTGACTGCGGTTCGCGCATCCACACGGCAGGGCCGACTTTGAAGTTGCAATCCACTGACCCGGAGCTTCTGACTGACGGCCGTGACGATGCGTTTGACCTCTGCTATCGGCGCGAACAGCACGAAATTCTTGACCACGCGCTCTCCCGGCTGCGGGACCGTGAGCGGGAAATCATCACGCTTCTCTATCGGCACGGGCTCACCATGAAGCAGATTGCCGCGCGTCTGCAAGTGGATGAATCGCGAGTCTCGCAGCTCCATTCGGTGGCTCTGGGGCGGTTGAAGGCAAGTGTGGATTCCGTGCTAAACCCACGCCAAGCTAAAGTCTCAGAATCACGCTCCATGGCAGCCGGTGCGGGGGCTTAGGAACAATAATCCACGCTCCCGTACTGTTCCCAAGGCAGGTGAACTCCACATGAAGAGGAGGATTCCCCATGATTATTGGCGTCACGCATGACCAAGACGGCCGTGTTGTCCAACGGCTGTCCGTATCCACCAAAGTCTCCATCGGACTGCCGCCCAACGGAGAGCGCAACCATCCCACCAAACTCGACCACTTTGTTTTCCTTCGCAAGAAGAAGTCGGCCAACCGGGTTGGCTGGGAAGCCGACCCGGAACTGACCGAGCACTACGGAGCCGAGTGCCGCGAACTCCACATCATGTTAATCGACGATGACATCGAGAATGTATTCCCCACGTCCTACGCTTGGTGGACGGCCACGGAGCGGAAGTGCTGGGGTGATGGTGCCTCGGCCACCCGGCGGACGGTTGAGAAGCCTGGCGGCGAACCTTGGACCGCCTGTGGCAGCGGTTGTCCGGAGCTTTTGAGTGGGCAGTGCAAGCCGGGTGGTGATTTACGCTTCGTGCTGGCGGATTTCCCTCGGCTGGGGAGCGTCTGCCGCATCCACACCAGCTCGTATCGCTCCATCCGCCAGATTCACTCCGCATTGCAGGAAATCCAAACCTTCACGGGCGGTCGCCTGGCCGGCATCACCGCCCAGTTGACGGTTCGCCCGGAGGAGGCCACGTACTTCGACCGCAAAGAGAAGAGGAAGAAGACTTCCTCAATCTGGGCGCTGAGCCTCGAAGTCGAAGGCGACGACATGCAAAAGCTTATCGCCAACCTGACGGAGAATGCCCGGCTGTTCGCTGAGACGCGAAAGCTTCTCGGGTCGAGTGGCAAGGTATTGGAGGTGGTGGAGGACGAGCAGGAGCAGGCGCCCGAGGTTGCGGCTGAGTTTTATCCATCGTCGCCGAATGGCACGTCTCCGACCGAATCCACCGAGGCCGCCTCTCCTGCTGAGACAATTCCTGCGAGCGTTCCCTCAGACTTGCCAAGTGAGATTCCGCTCCCTGGGATCGGTACCAAGGTTTCTGGAGGGAACGGGTTTGCCAAGGCAAGCGCCAGCGCGACCCCCTCTTCGTCAGCGCCCAACAATGGTAACGGTTCAGCGGGCAGCTCCGGATTTAACCAGCTTCGAAACGAATTCCTCACGGCAGCACGTCGTGTCGCCACGACCAAGAAACAAGCCATCGGCGAAGTGGTTGAATGGGCCAGTGGGGGCGCCTTCAAGTACGGTGACGTCGGGCGCATGACGGAGGCCGATGTCCCGAAGTTGCGAGCGGCCACTGAACTCATGACATCATCGTCGGCTTGTAATCATGCGCCTTGACAAGCTGCCAAGCGTTCCATACGATGCCGGCAAGTGTACGACTTTCCGCAGGTTGCCACGGTGCCAGAATCGGCGTGGCATCGTTGGTGAATGCCATGTTCCTGCCGAAAACCAAGGGGGCCGCAAATGTCGGGGAAACTCGGGGAAATTCTTCTCAAGGAAAACCTGATTACGCCTGACCAACTCAAACAGGCGCTCCATTATCAAAAGGCTAACGGCGGAAGGTTAGGGCCTGCCCTTGTCAATCTGGGTTTTCTGAACGACGATGCGGTTCTCGGTGTCCTGTCACGCCAGTATGGCGTACCCTGGATGAGTCTCGCCTATTCTGAAGCTGACCCCCACGTTACCAAGCTGATTCCCATGGAAACGGCCATGAAGTATCAGGTGTTCCCGCTCACCGTGGTGGGCAAGAGCTTGACGCTTGCCGTGGTGGACCCCACCAACGTGTTCGCCATGGATGAAATCAAGTCTATGACTGGGTTCAACATTGAACCCGTTCTTGTATCCGAAGCCGCCATCATGGAAGCCATAAAGAAGTGCTATTACCAGAAACTATGGGGGTCCCAAATGTCGGAGAAACTCGGGGAGATGCTTCTCAAAGAAAACTTGATTACGCCCGACCAGCTCAAGCAGGCGCTTGAGCACCAGAAGGCCAATGGGGGAAGGTTGGGCAATTCGCTGGTCAAACTGGGTTTTCTGTACGAGGATGAGGTTCTCGCTTTCCTAACCCGCCAGTACGGTGTGCCGCATATTAATCTTCCCTATTTTGAAGTTGACCCCAACGTTATCAAATTGATTCCCATGGAAACGGCAATAAAGTATCGGGTGTTGCCACTCAGTCTGATAGACGAGAGCTTGGTGCTTGCCATGGTGGACCCCACCAACGTGTTTGCCAGGGACGAACTCAAGTTTATGACGGGGCTCGACATTGAGCCGGTGGTGGCTCCGGAAACCGCCATCATGGATGCCATCAAGAAGCAGTACGGTAATGTCGAAGACCAGGAGCGCAAGAAAGAGTTGGAAGAGATTGTCAACTTCATCGAAACGGGGCACACGGAAAACCTGGAGTGGGAAGCGGGAGAGGATGCCAGTCGGGACTTGGCGGAGCCTGAACAAGCTGCTGAAGATTCTCCGGTCATCAAACTGGTGAATTATATCCTGACCGACGCGGTCAAGCGCGGGGCAAGCGACATTCACATGGAGCCCTACGAAAACGAATACCGCGTCCGCTACCGTATTGACGGCATCCTGCGGTTTATGATGACTCCCCCCTTTAAGTTGCGTGACGCCATTATCGACCGCATAAAGGTCATGGCGAAGTTGGATATCTCCGAAAAGCGGCTGCCGCAGGACGGCCGCATCAAAATCAAGATGATGCAGAACGGGAAGAAGAAACGGGTCGATTTTCAGGTATTGGTCCTTCCCACCCTGCACGGCGAAAGAATCGGCATGCGGCTGCTCGACAAGCAAAACCTGTGCCTCGACATGACCAAGCTTGGTTTTGAGCCGGAGTCACTTTCAAAGTTTCAGAAGGCCATTGCCCGCAGCTCCGGGCTAGTCCTCGTGACCGGTCCCCGCCGCAGCGGGAAGACGAATACCCTATATGCAGCGCTTTCCCAACTCAACAAGCCGGACACCAACATCGTCAGCATAGAAAAACCGGTGGAATGTTCGGTGCATGGGTTCGCACAGGTCCAAGTGAAGGAACAAGCCGGGTTGACGTTTGCGTCAGGACTGAGTTCTGTTTTAGAGCAAGACCCAGACGTCATCATGGTAGGAGAGATTCGGGATGTGGATACAGCACAACTCGCGGTCGCGGCAGCGCGCGCGGGTCATCTAATCCTTTCTTCCATGCCAACCGAAGATGATGCGCCTTCTGCCCTCTTATTATTTCTCGTCAACATGGGGATTAAACCATTCCTTGTGTCGAGGGGTGTGAGCCTTGTCTGTGCGCAGCGTCTTGTGCGGCGCATATGCCCGGACTGCAAGGTGCCGGAAGCAGTCGCGCCGCAGGTGCTCATGGACGTGGGTTTCACGCCGGAAGAGGCCATGACCGTTCAGGCTTACAGGGGGAAGGGTTGTGCCACATGCAACAACACGGGGTACAAAGGGCGTGTGGGGCTGTTCGAGGTCATGGAGATGACGGACGAGCTTCGGGCGCTGATTGAAGGGCGTGCGTCACTGGCCGACCTGAGACGCAAAGCCGAGGAGCAAGGGATGATGACGCTCAATCGCAGCGGACTGATTAAGGTAGGGGCCGGCCTAACAACGCTCGAAGAAGTTCTTCTACAGGCGCCTCGTACCGACATGCCTAAGCCCCCTGAGAGAGAGAAACCGAAGGTGCGCGTCAATTGATTCGGGGGGCGGCCTTTAATGAAGTGATAAGCCCATGAAGGGGGTGGACTATGAAATGCAAAGGGGTGTGCGCCCTTCTTAATGTCCTTTCCGGCGGTTGCCGCCGCCATCCGCTCGTTCATCCCCGCCTTGTAACGCCGTGAACAATTGGTTCGTGACCACCATCAGCCAGCCCATGTAAAAGAACCCCTCATCTTTTTACCACCAACGTCAATTAGCGATGCCGTCCACCTGAATTCAGGGAGGAGAGAATGTCGAAGTTTCATCTAATTGCGCCACCCAACGTGGTGGCGGATTACTTCCATCTCTTCGTCAACCGTCGGGCTTACACCCTCCAGTCCAACCGGCCGCACCTGGAAAGCGCCCGCCACTATTACTATCGGCCCAAGGACAGGAATACCGGCCAGGGGCTCAGCCTGACGCTGGACACAATTCGCCGCCACCTCGAAGGCGATATCACCATCGGCCTCTACGCCATCAATCCCGCCACCCAATGCTCGAAGTGGGTGACCATCGACGCGGACTACCCGGATTCCCTTGCGGACCTCCTGAAGCTTCGCTTCCACCTGAGCCAAGACGGAGTGGAGTCGGCTTTTGAGAGCAGCAGGCGTGGCGGGCATCTATGGATATTCCTAGCCGAGCCGCTTCCAGCGCGGGATTGCCGCATCTATGTGTGCGGACTTGCCCTGCGGTTGGGCATCCCGGTCAAGAGGGGCAGGAAGGAAGGGGTTGAAGTCTTCCCCAAGCACGATGCGTTGAAGCCCGGCAGGTACGGCAATGCCATCCGTGGGCCATTGGGCATTCACCGGGGCGCCGCTCAGCGCTTCTGGTTTGAGGGTGCCGGTGAGGACCTAGAGGCACAGATGCGCTACCTGAATTCGCTTCCCAAAATGACCCGTGACCAGCTTGCCCGATTGATTGCTGGGATAGGCATTCCACCTCAGCTCCTGCCACCAGAGCCGAAGGCCGAATCGGTGATGAGGCCGCACATGGGTCGGCCAGAATTCCGAATCCTTGACCACATTCACACCAAGCTCCGCACAGTTGGGCACAACAACATCACCCAGTGTCCATCCTGCGCGGAAGAGGGGCACGACCGCAGTGGAGATAATCTTTCCATCTCAATCGAGGACCCACGCAAGTACATCTGCTGGGCCGGCTGCACCAGCGAAATGATTCGGTCAGCGTTGGGTTGTCCAAGGGTTTACTTACAGAACAAGGAGGCATCGAATGTCCAAATATGGCCAGACTCAAACGGTCTTAAGGGAGGAGAAATACCTCGTCGAGGCACTCAAAGCGATGGGCTACGAGGTTGAGGTCCACTCTGAGGGTGCCCAACTGAACTCGTATTATGCGGAGCAAGAAGCAAAGGCCGCAAACATCATTCTCCGCCGTCAGCATCTCCGTGGGGCGTACGGTGATATCGGATTCACGCGCCAGCCGGACGGCCAGTTCGCAATGGTCAAGGATGAACTCGACGAGTACCACGGCTACGGAGCGAAGTGGCTGGGGCATGTGCAGCAACTTTACAAGGAGAAGCAAACTCTGGCTATGGCCCGTAGCAAGGGCTACATCCTGAAAGCCCGGGAAGTTGTCCAGACCAACGAAGGCCAGCAGGTCCGGCTGCAGTTTGCCACACGGAGGTAAGCGACTATGCAGGAAAAGACCATCACCATTACGATTGACGAGTGGGGAAGTTCTACGCTGGACCTCGAAGGCTTCGCTGGCAGAGGCTGTGAGAAGGCCTTTGAGGACTTCCGGGGCGGCGACATGTTGAAATCGGAACGGAAGAAACCCGCCTATTACACCAACCAGGCGGTCCAACAAGAGAAGACTCAGCGCTGAAGGAGGGTTGCCATGCTGCTTCATGCGTTGATTCCCGCCAGCCGTGCCAATGGGCCAGGCTTACGCGCCGTGGTGTTCTTCCAGGGTTGCACGGTCGGGTGTGTTGGCTGTTGGAACCCGCGAACTCATCCGTTTCATGGCGCCGAAGTCACGGTTGATGCCGTAGCCCAGGAAGTCTTGCGGGCGCACCAGGAACACACATTGGAAGGCATAACCTTCTCCGGTGGCGAGCCCATGCAGCAAGCGGATAGTTTGCTTGGTTTAATGCGCAGCTTACGCCGGCAGGCCCCAGAGTTAAGTTTCGGTGTGTTCAGCGGATATGAGGAACACGAACTCGACCAGGGTCAATATTGGTTCTGGGGCGACGGTCCATCCGAACAACACCGGGAACGTCTCTGGCAAGACATCCGTGGGTTTCTGGACTTCGCCATCCTCGGGCGTTTCAACCAGGCTCAGCCAGGCAAAATGCCGCTTCGTACAAGCCGCAATCAGGTCCTGCGGCTATTCACCGACCGCTATAGTCCTGCCGATTTCAGCGAGCAGTTGACTGAAGTCAGCATCAAGGAAGGCGGCCTAGTGGAAGTCACGGGATTTCCCACCCTTGGCTTGCCCTGGTAGGAATCACCCTCCGGTTTTCCCCATCACCTTTCCCCTCAAACGTCTTTTCTCGAAAGGAGCAAGCGCATGATTCGTTCTATGGAGGAGTTTACGTCTGCGTTTCAGGCCGCGCGCTGTGTCTCAACACCACTTGTGGCCATTCGCACGGCGGACCCTGCTAGCACAACGCATTTCATCACCGAGACGCTCAGGCAAGGGCGCAAGATTCCGCCCCTTCTTGGCTGGGATATTGTCCGCGGCCTCTATGCAATTGGCCGGGACAGTGGCGATGAATTGGCGCGCGTGTTGGGCGAACGTCAGGCAGCGACCATTGGGCCGGTTGATGCCCTGTTATTGGCCCAGCAGCTTTGCGATGACGGGCTGTTGCTCTACTCGAACGCCCACCGCTTCTGGAATGACCCCGGCGTGATGCAAGGCATCTGGGACTTGCGAGATTCGTTCAAGGCTACCGGCCGGATGCTGGTATTGCTCGTGGCGCCCGGTGCGACGCTGCCGCAGGAATTGGGCCAGGACGTTCTCATTCTCGACGAGCCTCTGCCGTCCACCACTCACCTGGAGCAGATTGTTCGGGACACATTCAACGCGGCCAACCTGAGCGAGCCCGAGCACCCGGTGGTCGTTAAAGCGGTCGATGCCTTGATTGGCCTGGCCGCTTTCCCGGCAGAACAAGCACTGGCGATATCGTTGGTCAAGCGCCAGCTCGATACAGAAGACCTCTGGGAGCGCAAGCGGCAAATCATCGAGCAGACACCGGGCCTCTCGGTATGGCGAGGCGGTGAGACCTTCGATGACATTGGCGGGGTTGAGAACGTCAAGAGTTTCCTTCGAGCGGTCCTCGCAGGCATCGAACCTCCCCGCGTTGTCGTGTTCATTGATGAGATTGAGAAGGCGTTCGCGGGAACGGGCACGGACCTCTCAGGGGTGAAGACGGAAATGACGGGGACGATTCTCACCTACATGCAGGACCGCGAGGCAGATGGTCTCGTGTTTGTCGGTCCAGCCGGGGCAGCCAAGAGTGCAGCCGCGAAGGCCACGGGCGGGACTGCGGGAATTCCCACGATTGCTTTCGACTTGCCGGCCATGGAGAGTTCACTGGTAGGCGCTTCCACTGAGCGTCTGCGTACTGCGCTTCAAATCATTGACGCAGTCTCCCAAGGGCGGATGCTGTTCATTGCGACTTGCAACTCCATCGCAAGTCTGCCACCGGAGCTACGCAGGCGATTCACCTTGGGGACGTTCTTCTTCGACCTGCCAACGGCCGGCGAGCGGGAGACAATCTGGCGAATCTACCTCAAGAAGTACGGCGTGTCGGGCGAGCTACCAAACGACGAAGGCTGGGCCGGTGCGGAAATCAAAGAGTGCTGCCGGAAAGCACACCGATTGGGCATAACTCTCGCTCAGGCATCGCGCTACATCGTGCCGGTTGCACGCTCCGCGGCTGAGCAAATCAAGGCGCTGCGTCAGATGGCGTCCGGAAAGTTCATCAGTGCCTCTATGCCGGGTGTCTACCGCTACGAAGAGGAGACCGCTGCGGCAGGCCGACGTGTCATCCGGGAATTGGGCGGGCCGCTCACCGTCATGCCACCGTCGAAATCGGAGGTCTGAATACGCCTTGCCAGACCACGAAGGGATGCTTACACTTATGCGCACGTATTACGGGACGGTGCTACCGACCAATCAAGCCAGCATGAATACCGGCTTTGTGGGGCGGCATGGCACGTCAGCTCTTGCGCGTAGGGAGTAGTGCGGACACGGGTCCACGTGGGGGGGGGAGCTACGGCGCAATTCGGAAACTCGGGCGCTCCAAGAAGGTTCGTTATGCTTGCCGCTCTACCTCAATTGGTCCATACGACAATTTGTCGCCTGGCTGACTATTACTGAAAACCACAAACGTACTGTGATATTGCATTTCTAAGGGACATGATAGTATGAGCGCCTAGGCTGAAGGCCTAGCCGGTTGTGCGGACTCGGTGGTGAGCAAGCCGATGGGCTGTGCAGTCAAATCAGTCGCGGGTGGAAGCGTTTATGATGCCACCTCCGCAGAAAAGGTGACCAATGCCATCCACTGCTCCAATTGCCTTGCTTGAAGCAGCGGCATTCAATTCTATAAAGGGGCCAAGGAACATGCCTACTAATAAAGTCTCCACTGCCAAGAGCGAAGGGCCACTCCGACTCCTACGGCTTTTTAGGGAAGCAGTATCCAATTTGCTGAATGGAAAACGTGCGGGGCGGCACGATAGGCGGACGGGCAAGAATTTCGACCAGCACATTGACTCCCTTGTGAAGGCGCTGGAGTCAGCCAAAGACCCACGAATGAAACAGGCCATGCAAGCCCAGCTCGACCACGTCCGCGATAGGATGGGGAAGTTTGAAAAGAGGCGGAAATCCGATAGACGCGCTCCTCGCTAGGCGAGGAACACCAACCTTCCGTTCAGCAATAGAATGGGGAAAAGCCTGGCATGATGTCGAGTGCGGCAGGATGGAGGAATTGCTGTTGGGATTGCGAGTGCATCCGAGACTTTCGTCAATGCCTCACCGCCGTTTATAATCTGCGAACCACTCCTGCAGTGCATCGAAATCGACAAGTTCTAAGTCGCGCCTTTTGCCCTCCCTTACAAACTTCCAGGCGTCGCTAGAAAACCCGGACGTAGTGACGAAGAGCGCGCGGTCGGCCCTAGCGGTAGTTTACTGCGAAAGTGGTTCTGCCGAGGGCATCTAATTCCGTAATTCTCTGCAAACAAAGTCTTTACGTTCGAATCGCTTTCGAGGA
>Ga0209039_10004507_pt1 | contig 10144 bp, 5 predicted proteins | sample BogFormECP12_OM1_FD_188238 | JGI IMG/M metagenome (GOLD analysis project Ga0209039, IMG submission 188238) | Bog forest soil microbial communities from Calvert Island, British Columbia, Canada - ECP12_OM1 (SPAdes) (version 2) | ecosystem: Environmental > Aquatic > Freshwater > Wetlands > Bog ... | reverse complement strand
AATTGGCTTGTGAAGCCGTTCTCGATGGCCTTCCTCGGCTGGCTCTTCTTCCGGCATCTCTTTCGGCCCTGGATCGGCCCTGCCCTTGCCAGCCAATATCTCGCGGGTGTGATCATTCTCGCGGCTGCCCCCTGCACCGCGATGGTATTTGTCTGGTCCTATCTCACGGACGGTGACGCGGCTTACACGTTGGTCCAGGTATCTCTGAACGACCTCATCATGCTCCTTCTCTTCGCGCCGCTTGTGACATTGCTCGTGAGTGGAACCAGTGGGCTCACCGTTCCCTTCCAGGTGCTCGTGTGGTCGGTGGGCATCTTCATCGTGATCCCTCTGTCCGTGGGGAGCCTCCTTCGGACCCTGGGAGTGAAAGCTCGGGGGCGCGCGTGGTTCGAACGGCGGCTCCTTCCGGCATTTCAACCCGTGACGACCGCGGCACTGCTCGGCACGCTGATTCTGATCTTCGCATTCCAGGCGGAGAACCTAACGAGCCGCTTCTTGGACGTGATCCTTATCGCCGTCCCGATCCTGGTTCAGGTCTACCTCAATGCGGGTCTGGCGTACGGGCTCATGAAGCTGTTTCGGGTCCCGCACAACGTGGCAGCACCCGGGGCACTAATTGGGGCGAGCAACTTCTTCGAGCTCGCCGTGGCGACCGCAATCGCTCTCTACGGCGCCGGGTCTGGAGCTGCGCTCGCGACAGTTGTCGGCGTGCTGGTCGAGGTGCCGGTGATGCTCTCGGTGTGTGCCGTGTGTAATCGGACTCGGCACTGGTTCGTGGAGCTGGAGTCGGTGGGAATCTAGTGGGAGTGTGAGGCAGTACGCCCCGCGAAGTCGACGGCGTCTCATTAAAGTTCGTGACGGGGAGACACCCACGCGGGAGCCGCAAGGACAGGGGCTGTCCTGAAAGTAGCCTACCACGTGAAGCCTCGGCGGCGTACGAATGCGGGGTTACACCGGTGGACGTGATCCAAAGGGTGACAAAAAGGTTTGGCTGACTTCCAGACGTGACCTCGTTCCAGAAGGATCGGCTGAAGGGTTCGCTCCGGCACTGTTCCCCGGACCTGGAGGAGGCACTCGCGCGTCCGGATTCTCGAGCGTTCGGTCGGAGAAACGGTAGCCGACACCACGCAGGGTCTCAAGGTAGTCGCACGCCCCGCCAAGCTTGCGACGAATCCACTTGACGTGCGTATCCACGACTCGCACGGTCTTCCCGGACTGCCCGCCCCAGACCTCGTCCAGGATCTGCTTGCGGCCAAGCGCCCGACCGGCATGGCGCATCAGCGTCGCCAGCACATCAAACTCCTTGGCCGTGAGTGCGACGGGCTTGTTGTCGACATAGGCGCTGCGCTGCTGCGGGTCGAGCGAAAGTCCGCGGAAGCGAAGCAGGTTCGGTGGGTTGCCGTGAAGCGCAGAGCGCAGTGTCCGGCGCAGAATCGCCTGAACCCGCAGCGCGAGCTCCCGGGGATGGAAGGGCTTCGCGACGAAATCATCGACGCCTACCTCGAACGCGACCACCCGGTCCATCTCGGCATTGGCGGACGTGAGCATGACGATGGGAAGGCGCGCAAGACGCGGGTCTTCGCGGATCGTTCGGCAAAGGCCGAGTCCCGAGAGGTCCGGAAGCAGCATTTCCACGAGGAGCAGATCCGGAAGTTCTCGCTGCAAGAGCGCAAGGGCATCGCGGCTCGTGGCTGCGGTCCGCACCTCCAGGCCGGCAGCCTCGAGGGCCCGCCGTGCCGCTTCGACCGAAGACGGCTCGGGATCCACGACGAGAACACGCAGAATGGCTCACCTCCGCGGAAGGAGCCGGATTCCACCACCGCCCGGCGACAATCGCGTGGGGTCGAGGTGTCGTCCAAGCGAATTCTCCGTGAAGAGTGCTCACGCAATCGACTTTCGATCCTCAATGCCGCGTCACCCGCTGGCGCTATGAAGGCAAAACACAACGGCCCCCGGGCAACCACACGATCGTCGCCCCTCGCCGGTGAACCTTCCTTCGGCCCCAAAGCCTGTTGAGCGAGCTTCGAGCCGCGCGGTGGGAATGAAGGGTCTATGACAGAAGCTCGCGCCCCTATTTCTCCTCGCGCGAGCGCGGATCGGAACCCGAACTCCTGGCAAAGCTTCGACGCGCCGATCGCGAGGCCTTCGACGCCCTTTACGAGGCGTATTTTGCCCGTAGCTACAGCTACTTCCGCGGCTCGAGACCGTCGCGGACGCTGAACAGGCGACCGAGGCTGCGCTCACCGCGATCTTCTACGCGATCTCAGACGACCGCACACAGGTCCCCCTTCAGCGTTGGATCTTCCGCGAAGTCCGGGCGCTGCAGGGTTCGGGGAATGAACTCGCCGCCGCTTCCTGAGGTTCCTTCGGCGTCGACTGAACCAGGGTCAGCCGCTCCGTCGCGATCCTAGTGGGTACCCTCGGGGAAGGGTTTTCAAGTCTGACGAGGGCGGCCCCTGGAGACCAGATGCTTCCAACGTCCCTCGCTTGTGCTGGACTCTTCGCAAACCGCGGCTCGCTCGCCGCAGTGAGCGTTTTGGGGCAGAAAGCCACGGTAGCCACACAGAATCGTCGCATTCCCGCCACGAAATCCCCTAACGCCCTGGCTAGCATCTGCCGAGCCGCTAGAGGTGTCGCTCATCGCCGGAAAAGGAGCTCCCCGTTGGAAGGTCATGAATCGGCAGTCACTTTCGCGCTGAAGCACATGACCCACGAAGGGATGGTCACGATGACCATCCTCGTGCTTATGTCCTTCGCTTCATGGACGGTAATCGTGGGCAAGCTCCTCGCCCTGCGGAAGGCCAAGCGCCTTTCCGACAGCTTCTATCAGAGCTTCGGTGAGACCTCGGATCCCTTCGAGCTCGTCGGAAAGGACGAGGAGTTCGAGGGTGCACCTCCGTATTCGGTATATGACTACGCCTGCCGCGAGATGCAAAAACAGCTCGAGCGTTTCGCGCCCAAGAGTGGGACAAACGGCTCGCGCCGGGCACCCGGGCGGGTCCTCTCCGCCATCCGCGCGGCCATGGAGCGCGGCATTGGGGATGAGAATATCCGCCTTCACGCGGGAATGGTGATTCTTGCCCTCTGCATCTCGGGCGGACCCTTCGTTGGGCTCACGGGAACCGTGTTCGGTGTCATGGAGGTGTTCGGAGGCGTCGCCCAGGCCGGCCAGGCGAATCTCTCGGCGATGGCGCCCGGCGTTGCTGGCGCGCTCGTCAACACTGTCTTTGGTCTCATCGTCGCGATCCCCGCGCTCTTCGCCTACAACATGCTCAACACTCGAATCGACGCGCTTCAGCTCGACATGACGAACTTCGCGTCGGAGCTCGAAGCCACCTTCGTGATTGACTACGTCGATCAGACAGGCGCTGCGCTCGAGGGGGGCGGCCGGCGTGACGTCGCCTTGGCGGAAGCGGCGACCACACACTGATGCGGGCACCGGGGAAAAAAAGCGGCCCGATCGCGGACATCAACATCACGCCGCTTCTCGACCTCGCGTGGGTTCTGCTCGTGATCTTTATCTTGACGACGACCGCGCTCGTCCAGGGGATCGAGGTGAAGCTCCCGGAAACGGCGGACCACAAGGAGGAAGTGCCGACCGAGGTTGCGACGGTGGCGATTGACCGGGCTGGGCTCATCTACCTAAACGACGAGCGCATCGAGCTCGGGGCGCTGGAGGAGAAGCTCCGGATCTTCAAGCTTGCAAACCCGGCGCTTCCCGTGATCCTGCGTGCGGATCGGACGTTGGCGTATGAGCAGGTCGTGAAGGTGCTGGACTCGATCAAGCGAGTTCCGGTCGAGAACCTCGCGCTCGCGACCGAGGTCCAATAGTGCAGGCCCATCGCCACCGCCGGAGCGGGATCCCGATCGCCCGCGTCCTCGCGATCGTCGTGGCGCTCCACATTGGGGCGGGCGGAGGAGCCCTTTGGATCGCCAAGACTCAGAGCGGCCGCGAATTTGCGCGGATCTACCACATCAAGCTCTTTGAGCCCCCGAAGCCGGAAACTAAGCCGGAGGCGCCGCCGCCCCCGCCTCCTCCGCCTCCGGTCGCGCAGAAGCCCCTCGAGGCTCCGCCGACGCCGGCGATGTCCGTTGCAAAAATACCGTCCAGCGCCCCTGCGCCGACCATCGGAAGTGGTGGCGTCAATTGGAATGGAGGCAAGTTTGCCGGCGACTCGCTTGGCAAAGGTCCAGAGGGGGCCTTTAACGCCGCGGTGACGGGACGCTTTCGCAAGTACTATAGCGAGCCGCCCGAGGCCTTTGGTCCGGCAGAACTCGAGCTCGCCGTGACAAGCACAGGCGCCGTCAGCTCGTATCGCCTGTCGAAGTCTTCGGGTCTTCCGAAGAATGACCAAGCGATCCTGGAAGCAGCGGCCCGCGTACAGGCGGAGGGCGTGGGACCGCCGCCGGAGAATCACGCCCGCCGCGTGACGGTGCGCTTCATCCCGACCTCCTCGTAATCGCTTGACCGCCAAGGCCTGCGCTCCGAGCGGCACTGGCGTCTCGGCGCGGACCCCTGCGAGTCTATGTCGAAGACGCAAGCGCCGTGCGGTGCAGGATCCTGTAGCCGGTGGGGGTTGAGCCGGCGCGCCGGCGGAAGACGGAGTTAAAGTGGGCAAGGGAACTCCAGCCCGTCTCTCCGGCCACATCGATAATGGGGAGATCGGTCTCTGCCAAGAGTCTGCGCGCCCGCTCAAGACGCAGCTCGGTCGCCCACGTCCGAAAGCTCATGCCGACGTGCTCCTGGAAGAGGCGTGAGACCTGGCGCTCGGACACGGCAAGCCGCGCCGCAAGCGTCGGAAGCGAGAGATCTTCCAAAGGCTCGCTCTGCACCGCGGCCAGCGCCTCGAGAAGACTGTCGGTTCGGGTGCGCCTGAAGAAGACCGGCTTCGCGACTCCGGGCTCGGCCTCGCCGCCGAGGCTGACAAGCTCGAGCACGGTCGAAACGAAACGCAGGGGAGCGCGTATGGCTGACAGCTCGGGCTCGGCGGAGATTCGCCGAAGCAGGCGTACGCCCCGCCGTGCCAGGTCCGTTGGCGCCCGCTGGATCGCGACCCGCTTGGGAAGTCCCCTAGACTGGGAAGCACCTGCCAGGGAGAAGGCGGCTACCATCCACCTGGCAGGAATCCACAATAAGAGGACCTCCGCTTCGGATTCGCGCCCACGCGCCTCTACGTGCGTGCCTTCAGGAACGATTAAGAGGTCCCCTTCGAGCAGGCGCGTGCCCTCACCGTCGGCGAGCCGCAGCATGAGCTCTCCGTGGGCGATCGAAACTACGGCGAAGCCTTCGATCCGGTGGGCCGCGCGCCCGAGCTTGCGGCACTCCGGTTCGGGAACCGAGTCCAGATCCAAGGAAACAAAGGATGTCACCGAGAGACCCTCACCCGCGGCGATCGTATTCCGCGCGCGTGACAAAACCATCCCGCCCATATGTGGGACTGAAGAACTCTTGGTGTCGGTGATTCCCATCGGACAAGAGGACATCACGCGATTTTCACAGTATGGGCAAAACTTCTTCACCGTGACGTTTTGGCGAAGCTGATGCGGAACAGGCCCGATCGGCTGAGAGTTTGGCAAACTCCGCGCGTGGCTCCCCCCTCGCGAATCGCTCGTGCGCTGGCTGTGTGCCTTGCGGAGTGGTTTTTCTTCGTCCCTCCGGCGCTCGCCAATCCCCAGGGAGGGGTCGTGCACGGCGGAAGCGCCGTCCTCACCGGGCAGGGGACGCGGGTCGTCACCGTTCACCAGTTCAGCCAAGATGCCGTCCTGTCCTGGCAGACTTTCAACATTCGGCGCGGCGAGACCACGAACTTCCAGCAGCCCGCGGCGAACTCCGTCGTCATCAATCGCATTCTCGATGGCCAGGCCTCGACAATCCTCGGCAGCCTGAATGCGACGGGCCACATCTACCTGATCAATCCCAACGGAATTGTCTTCGGCCCCGGTTCCGCGGTGAACGCCTACGCCCTCTCCGCCGCGACCTCGGTCAAAGCGGGCCAGCTCACCGCGCTAAGCCGCGACGGCTTCGATCCCTCCGCCGTCTCCGCTCCTGGAGCCAAGATCGAGAATCAGGGTCAGATCACAGCGGGACCCGGGGGCTTCGTCTATCTGGTGGCACCGGAGGTCAAGAACGGCCAGGACGGCGTCATCGTTGCACCCGGGGGAGAGATCCAGCTCGCCGCGGGCGCGACGGTGTATCTGACCGATCGCCCCGACGGAACGGGCCTCGCGATCGCCTACACCGCACCAGGTTCACCGGGCGAGAGCGCGGTGAACCTGGGCCGGCTCGTTTCTGACGCGGGATTCGTCAAGATGCGCGCGGCCATCGTTCGCCAGCAAGGGCTCGTCGAGGCCAACTCGGTACGCGAGAAGGACGGAAAGATCGAACTCGTCGCAGATCAATCTTTGGAGTTCGGAAGCGCGAGTGTGACCGAGGCGCGCGGGGGGAGCGATGGCCCCTCCTCGGGGGGCTCCATTCAGGCTTCTTCGGCGGGGAACGCGGCGGTGGAAAGCGGGGCGGTCGTCGATGCTTCCGGAGGGGCGCAAGGGGGCGCCGGAGGCTCGATCGATGTGAGCGCGAAAGGCAAGGTCAACCTCTCCGGTACCTTCCGGGTCGCCGGCAGCCACGGATCCGCAGGGGGGCATGTCTTGGTGGATCCCGCCCAGGTGGAGATCAGCGGCACCCAAACCATCGACGGAGGCAGCGGCTCGGTCAGTGTGGAGGCGAGCCAAAACATCACGCTCGACAACGGCGCCACGGTTTCCCTGGTCGATCCCGCGGGCACGCCCACCTACGGACTCTACTCCGGCGGCGACATCGTCTTCGGCGCGGGTTCGCAGATCACCGACGCAAGTTCGGCCGGCACGAGTCAGAACCACTGGAACGTGCAGCTCATCGCGGGGGCGGTGGATCAGGATGTAAACCTCACCGGCAGCCAGGTCGTGCTGAACCCCACTTTGAAGGGCGACACGAAGCCCAACCCCCCAGGCACCACCGCGGGAGGGGTCTATCTCTCGGGGGGCTCCGGGACGACGGGGGCTTTGCACCTCCCCCTGTCCATGCCCAACAACGGCCTCGTGTCGCTGAGCGCGGGCGACCTCACGGTGCTCGCTGCCGGTGATGTCTGGATCGGAAGCGGCGGGGGCCTCAAGGACCAGACTGGCAATATTGACGTCGAAGCCGGACGCGACGTGCGCTTCGCCGCGGGAACAAAGCAGGACTCGGTGATTGAGAACGGCTCGGGCTCGATTCGTGTCGTGGCGGGCGGCTCGGTGATCCTGAACGCCGACGGGAACGGCAACGCCGCGATCCGTACCGTGGGGATCCAGGATCCGAACGATCCAAACCGGGTGACCCGTACCGATGGGGGCAGCATTCTGGTCTGGGCACAGACCGGCGACGTCGACGCGGGCAACGCCAACCGCTGGCTCCAGCCCGGGCCTGCAGTTTCGAATTCTGCCTCCGTGAACGCGCCAGGTAGCCCCGACATCATGCCGGTTGTCGCGAATGGGATCCTGGGCATCGGAAGCGATGTGGGAGGCAATGTCACGGTGGTTGCCGGCGGGAACGTCTTGACCGGCGACTCCACGGCCACGCTGACGGGAGGCTCCGCGGGCAATCAGGCCGGAATCGGCGACTACACCGGTGGCCACATCGGAGTGTTCGGTCAGCCTGTCATCCTGCAGCCGCGCTCGCTCACAAAGAGCAATCTCCTCCTCCCGAACGCGCCTGACAATCTGCTCCTCGTGATTGCTGGCGGGAACATCACCGGGAATTACATGGTGCGCCACGGTCGGGGCGTTTTCCGCGCAGGCTACTCCCTCGTTCCAGGAGTGGACCCCGGCACCCTCAACGCGGATGCCGTCGCGGCGGCTGCGCCGGGTGGCGCGGCGAGTCCGCTCGCGCGGAGCGCTCTCGCGAATGATCCTTCGACGGGCCCTTTGACGGGATGGGTGGGTACCCTCGCGCGGCCGATCACCTTCGATCTGCTCTTTGGCCAGCCGACGACAGACGCCCAGGGGAACATTGTCCGCCCGTCGATCGACGTCCTCGGAGCGAACGGCGACGCAATACGGGCGATCGAATCCCCGAGCCTCGTCTATCCCGCCATGGGCCAAGTTCTAGAGCCGAACCTCCAGGCGCCGGGCTTCTCCCCGGACGACGCGGCGTTTCTCGAGGCCGAAACCGGCGATATCGCACTGATCGGAAACAACATCTCGATCATTCCCGAGCAAGCCCACGGACTCCGTCAGCCCGCCACGAATAGGAACGTCTGGATCCTGCCGCCGATCCTGCGGGTCACGACCCACGACTTCACGCGAGGCCTCGAGTCCCGCGGCGGGGACTTCGTTCTGCTGAACGATATGGTGCTCTTCCCCTCGTCAACCGGGGGCCTCACCCTCGACGTCGCGGGCCAAGCGCGGACCGCAAACCTGGCTGCGAACGGGCCGGCGCAGCTCAGCATCACGTTGACGACCGTCGGAGCTGCGGCATCGCAGTCGTTTGGCCTTCCTCAAGAGACGGTCCTTTATGATCCACAGACCGGCCTCCAATACACGGTGCAGACGCCGCTGAGGTTCACCCCGCCGACGCCGGCGCAGCCTGCCATGGGTTCTGTGCTCTTCCGCGCCTCTCCGGCGTACGCCAACTCGACGGTGCTGATTCCCGAAGGAACGCGAATCGCCGATCGCTACGGCCACGTCTACATGGTGTCGGTGAACTCGCAGATTCCTCCGCCGGCTCAGCGCTACTCCACGGGGCGCGTCGCTTTCTTCGCGGCTTCTCCGGCCGGGCTACCGTCTTTCATTCCCGTGGGTCAAATCTTTGTCACCCCGAGCGGCGCTCAGTTTCAAACGACCGCTGCGGTGTCCACTCTCCCCGGACAGCGTGAGGCGTTTGTAAACGTGGTTGCTCTCGTGCCGGGCGTCGACGCCGCCCCCGCCCAGCTTACCCTCGCTACCCCGCTCGTAGGGGTCGGGGTCGCCACGAACCTGAGTCCTACGAGCCGACCTGCACAAGTGTCCGTCGCCGTGGCAGCGGTGAGCCCGGGGGTCGCGTCCAATGAGGACTTTACGAACACGGTGACCAAGCTCCTCGATCCAATCCCGGGGGTGGAGGGCATCACGGATCCCGCTCCCATTGCTGGCGGTCAGGATCAGCAACCCTACCAGGCCAACTCCACGGTCCAGGCGTTGCTTCAAGGTCCGATTGGCGAACTCGCCACCGGGCACACCCTCCTGGTGCAGGATCCCTCCCTTTTGCCGAAAGGAGTTCCCGTTCAGGACGTTCAGATCGTCGCTGAAGCGAGCAACGTCTCGAACACCACCGTGCCGGTCATCTTCAAAAGCTTGCGCATCACACGCGATGCGGCGCGCGTCATCACGTCGACGCGGATCGATCCGGCTCCCACGCAGCTCTATATTCAGCAGGGCGATGACTCATGGGTCCGTGGTCCCGCCGGCCTCACGCCACTCACCGCGGTGCTCACCCAGTCGGACGCGAGCCCTGCGTTCGACGCCCGCAGTCCGGTGTCCACCCAACAGAACTATTACGCCTACTACAAGTCGTGCAAATCCGGAGTCGGTCTGGGTGCCTGCGGCCAGCAATTCAGCAGCGGGAACCTGGTGCTCGGGACCGGCCCGACCCATGTGGGAGATCTCGCCCCCGCTGTGTTGTCGGCCAACGCGGGGTTTACCCGGGTGCAGTTCGACCTGGCGCAGCCGGCGACGCTCACGACACAGGGCAACGTTGTCGATCTCGGGCTGACGGCCGAGCACACCTCTCCACTCGAGCAAACGCTGGTGGACGTTCCCGATGGAAACGCAAGCTTTGGTTCCGGAAACACGACGCTGATCGACGCCCAGGGGGCGCATCCCGTCGCGGTCACGGTTCCCCAAGACGCGAGCAGTGGCGTCAGGGTGGAGGGGCCGGGCTCTGCGGAGATCCTGGTAGGGGTCGAGCCTTTTGCCGAGGCCGACACGAACCACGACCGTGTCATTACCTTTAGCGAGTTCCCGTCACAGAACTTTGCAGTATTCGATTCCTTGGATCAGCCAGACCAGTTTGGAATCAAGCACGGACAGCTCACTCCTGCGGATGCGCCGTTTATTCCGACGGGCAAGGGCGGACAGCTCGCGCTCGAGAGCT
>Ga0209039_10004506_pt1 | contig 10145 bp, 8 predicted proteins | sample BogFormECP12_OM1_FD_188238 | JGI IMG/M metagenome (GOLD analysis project Ga0209039, IMG submission 188238) | Bog forest soil microbial communities from Calvert Island, British Columbia, Canada - ECP12_OM1 (SPAdes) (version 2) | ecosystem: Environmental > Aquatic > Freshwater > Wetlands > Bog ... | reverse complement strand
CGTTACTCCATTGGATCGTTTTATCTACCCTCTATTCTAAATCGTCCTTTGCTCACAGACATTAAAAAACGGAACTTGTTTTTACACACCTACTAAGATAGCCGTCCACTCCGATCCAGTCTACATAGTTAGCGCCGGGATAGAAGCCCTCCGTGCTAGTAGTATTGACACCAGCAATGCTCGGGCACCACACGAAGGCAACGTTGGTCGCGCCCACTTGATGGAAGAGGGTGTAGATATGCCGCCAGGCTGCGACGTAACCGGATGCACCTGCGGACCCGTTGCAAGGGTCGTTCTTTTTGCCGAGGTTCATCTCCCAAAACCAGCGGACAAAAACGGGATGTCCGAAGGCTTTGAGACTATTCGCGTATTGCGTGATCTGTTGATCATACTGCCCTGCTGCGATTCCAGATGTATACTGACCCGCTGGGATTGAAGCAGTTTCACAGGAACTGGCTCCGCCCCAACTAATCAATGGTATCGCGCCTTTTGCTTCGATGTCTTGCAGGGTTGTCAGCGGGAATGGATCGAGAAATTCAGCATAGAAATTTAGCACACCGGGCAACCTACCGCCGAGATTGGTTTGGAACTGAGCAAGTTGCGAAATTTCCACGCTGGTACCGCCGCTGACCATAACTTGGTCAGATTCCTTGGCTGGATTAACCCAGGCTCCTAGGTATGCGCCCTTTTGAGGAATTATAGGCGGAGAGAGCAGTGAGGTGGAAGGCTGGCCGCCGGATGGATTTTCTGAAGAACTGGTTGGATTCGATTCTGCTGTCGCGGTTGCCGCCAGCGGATTCGTCGGCGCTGCGGCTGCAACCGTAGGAACTGAAACGGGCGCGCTGGTCGGCGCAGATGCGGATCGTTTCGCCTGCTTCTGCCCGAATGAGCATGCAGAAAGCATGAATATCAGTACCACTAAAATATATTTTTTCATTTTTTCTCCTTTAAAAATTTATTAGAATGTCTCAATCTTTGAGGCTTGCGGAAAATATCTTCTTCATTTCAGGGCTCCTGTATTAAGTTGCAATGCATTCACCACGCTCATATCGAGAGAGATAGTTCCTTGCGGTGTCACCTGCCGATCCAATCCATGCGTGTCGTCATAGCCCCACAGCGTCCAGGGAATCTGATATTTCTGCCAAATGTTGTGTACATCGGTGAACCATTGCACGCGATCCGCGGGTACTTCTGACCGGGAGTCCGCGCCAAACTCACCGACGAAAACATGAGCGTTGTTCTGATGTGCCCAGTTTGCGGCCTTTTGAACGTCCGCATCGAGTTTTGTCTCATCCCATTTCTCGTTGCAGTACTGCTGCGCGGTTTTCTGCGCGTCGGCGTTCGTCAGGGCGGCGATTGCGGCGGCGCAGGGTGTGGACGACCATGGGTACGGAAGATCCTTCAGAGGGGCCAGGTCAGGAACGTCGGCCTTGCCCTGCGCGGTGAATGTGAACGGCTCGTAAAAGTGGAACGTGTAAATGACGTTCGGATCGGCCGCGGGTGTGAGCTTGAGCAAACCACCGATAGGAGTAACCGGTCCCGTTGCAACGATCGTGTCGGCGGGCGCTTGCACGCGGATCGCGGCAACCAATCTATTCTGTAAATCGATCCATTGTTGTGGATCATTCTCGTAGTCAGGCTCGTTCAGAAGCTCCAAGAAAACCATATCGGGATCGTACCGATTGAGATGTTGTGCGAGCGCGGACCAAAAAGTGACATAGCCATTGGCCACACTGGCATTCGTCTCGATCTCGTTTTTGATCGCCTCATTCGCGTTCGTCGCTGTGCCCGCCGCGTGCATATCGACGATGACCGCCAGCCCATTCGCTAAAATCTGATTGATGGCGTCATCAAGGTATGCAAGTTGCTGGGGATTCGGCACGGCGGGCTGATCCGGTTGAAAAAGAACAGACAGCGGCACCGCGAGTCGCACATCGGTGAATCCGAGAGCGCGGATTGTCTTCAAGTCATTGTCCGAATAGTAATTTGAAAAAGGCGTGGGACCTGTTGTAACTTTGTACCATTGCGTCAGGTTGACGCCGCGTGCGAGCAACGCCAGCCGTGCGGCGGGAATCGCATTGAGGGGAACACGTGTAGCTGTTAAAGCATTCGTTGGTTGGGTCGTTGGCGAAGTTGCCACAGCAGATGGATTGGTTGGCGGTACTGCCGTCGGCGCAATCGGGACAATGGAAACAGAGGTCGGTGCAGGTGGCTCAGACTTGGTTTGTTTAGCATCCTTCTGTCCAAGTGTGCATGCAAACATCATGAACGTTAATACCACTAAAATATATTTTCGCATTTTCTTATCCTCTCAAATAAAGGTATCGGTTACGGTATTTGCTTGGGTTCGCTGATTTCCAAGATCTTTTGACTTGCCAAGTTCAATAGATCCTGTGCGGTGACTGAGAGATTGGTGCCATTGGGTTGTACAACTGGCATAGGAGCATTGATATGTGCAGTCGCGTATTGAATATCTGGTGAGTATGTTTGCAGATAATTGAGGGTCGCCATGCCCTGTGTTCCGCCAAAGGCGGCGGCGGCGGGTGTTCCATCGAAGAACACTTGCAGCACATTGTATTCCGCCTGTTCGGGTGAGATGCCGTTGGTGCATCCTCCTTTCGTGGTGCAGCCCTCCACTGCAGTGTCAATCGAGAAGGATGTATTGAATTGTGCTCCGCCTAGGATTTGAGCAGAAGATGGCTTCAACTCTGCCGTGCGTTGTGACAAGAACTTGACACTGCCCACTCCCAAGTTAAGACCATTGGCACGCGATGCTTCCATCCCGCTGGTCTGAGTTGCTTTTGAATTATTTCCGCCGACACTGGGATCCACAAAGTGGGACAGAATCGTTGTCTCGGCCGCGCAATCCATGTCAGGTTTATTGCAGTCCGAGCTGAAGGCGCTCGGAATTGTAAAGCCGGTTTTGTTTAAGTTGGGAAGACCGCTGCCCGTTGTCGCAACCAGCGTTACGTTGTTGAAGATTTGCCCGTACATATCAATTGCAGCGTCCCACTCATCGATGAATGCCTGATCTGAATTCTGGTATGCGGTCTTACCGGAGTAGTGGAAGGCGAGAAGTTTCACCCACATTTCATTAGGAGCAATAGCTGTTCCGAACTGGGTTTGAGGGTTGGTACTGTTTGTATTATTAGGCAGGATCATCTCCGCGGACGCCGCAGTGGGTCCCGCAACGGCAATCGAGACGAAGACTGGGTTTGCTTCATAGCGCGCAGCGAGTGCAGTCAAGAATGTTTGCCAAGCACTTTTATAAAGGGGATTCCATGGCAACGGAAGAGCGCCACCGCCACCTTCGCTGAAACCCATGAAGCTGGCTTTTCCGCAATCGCTTGGAGGATTGTGAGCAGGTGACTGAAAGAGTCCATCGCAAGAGGGAATCTGATTCAATACCCATTGGGGCGTACTGAATCCCGCCGTTACGATGAGTTGGATGGTTTTTCCGGTGCTGGTTGGGTTTTGGGTATTCCATGCCGAAGCCTGAGCGAAGGCATCATCAATGGAACTCCAATCGTAAGCGTTGGCAGCTGTCGGAGGATTAGAGTTGAGCGTGTCCCATTGTACTTGGAGAGTGAGTCCTGCGATAGCCGGATTACTGAGAAGACTCTGGTAAAGAGTGTCAAACTGGGAGTCCAACTTCGAGGTATTAGAATTCTGAAATTGTTTGATGTATTGTTCAACTCGGACTACAGCATAGATGCCGCGCGGTCTGCGCAAACCTAACGGAAGTGCTAATGGCGCGCTCGTTGACCCTGATTTCGCTTCACTAGATTCGGTCGATTGCGACGCCCTGGTCGGTATAGATGCGGTTTGTTTAGCATCCTTCTGTCCAAGTGTGCATGCAAACATCATGAACGTTAATACCAATAAAATATATTTTTTCATTTTCTTTTTTCCTTTAAAAAAGAACCAAACTAATGTAACTTTGACAGGGAATGACTTGTCACGGCGTTTGAGCTTGGATCGTTGTTTTCATGATGACTTCCGTGTACGGATTCCAAGTGGATAAGGTATAGTAGAAGGTTGAAGTCGCGCCCGCTGCGTCGCCAGTGGTGAAGCGGGAAATGAAATACGGCGCGTAATCGCCACCATTCACATCCACCCTGCCGGGGTCGCTCAAGTTATCGCAAGCTGTGGGATTCTGGGCACTGACCGCGCGGTGAATAAAGTGACAATATCCTCCATCCATGACAGGACTAAAGATCGTTTGCGCCGCACTCCAAGGTCCCCATGGCTGAAGTGCGGTTCTCATATAAATCCCACGCGGATTCGCGGGTGTATCATTGAGACAGTTATAGAGCACGATCCAACGTTTAACAAATGGATTCCAATTAACTCCCAATTCACCCATGCAATCTGAAACCTGCTGACCCTGCAGATCATCGTGGAAGAGAGGCATGGCATCGCTTTCATTGGGCATGAACACGGGCGAGCCATTAGGATTGACTGCATGAAGATACTCGATACCGGTCAGACTGTTCATACTGCCGATCGGTTTGCGAGCCAGGAAGGGTGGACTCTTTCGGTAGAGATTTCCGCCTTGGGTTCCCCAGAAGTACAGGTATCCGTCATTCCCATTTGCAATGGCAACGTTAATGAACTTGGCATCCGATCCCTTTGAGAAATCGTAGAGATAGTGGAAAGTATTGGCATCGTCGTCCGATCCACCCACTACTGTTCGGGTTGAAAAAGCTCCGACGTGATCCGTAGCGAAGATCACGTACATCTTGCCGTTATCATTGATCCCCGCAATTGGGATCTCAAAGGCTCGAAGCGTGATGGCGAGTTGTCCCTGCGCATTGAGAACGACAGGATTCTTATAAGCATCGATCGAGTCCGTGATGAAATTCAGTTTGATGCATAGGTTGAGGCTTGTATCGGTGGTGAATGCGATGGCATCGTTATCATCTGGATCTCGCGGCGGATCTTTTCCCAAGTTTGGCTTGCCATTGAAAGTAGAAGTTGGACTTGAGTCGCCAAAGAGGAAGAACAACTTTCCGTTTGATTCGAACGAGTAGCCTAGGTCGTCGCCGACCAGCCCGTAGCGCGACTCTGTTTGATTGGCAGTGGGCTGATTGAACTCCCTGTCCGTCTCGCCGACTAGCTGGCAAATCTTTTGTGAGGACCCGGGAACATATTGGATCGCCGCGAGCGCTTTGGATTGCATGCCAGATGTTGTTTGCGAGTTGGCTGATGTAGGAGATGTCTCCGCTGGGCTTGACCCCAGCGGAGTTGGATTTGTCGCTGGCCTACTCATGAGATTACAGGCAAGCAGCAAGAGAAGCGCTGCAATTAAAAAGTACAACGCGCGGATTTTCTTCATTCGTGTTTTCCTCTTCTCCTCTACTCTTTAAAAAAATTATTTCAAGTGATGGCTACTAGTGGAAAGAGAAATAGGGATTAGCCAGGAGCTGTGCGAATGCTGCCAAGCCTGGCTGACTGAGGGCCCAATCTCCATTGTTTCCAAGCGCGTCAAAATAGAGGATCGCCTTCAGGCCAGGGAATTGCGTTGGCACGCTTTGACCAATCCCCTCAAAGTAATTTGCCTGTTCATTTTGCGGCGCTCCGGTTTCGACCACCATGAGTGGCTTTTGATAGGTAGCATACTTTGCATACCAAGGCCCGAATAGCTCTGCGAAGGAGGAAGCAATATTGGAATCCTTGAGATAGCCGTCAATCCCAATCCAGTCGACATAGTCGGCGCCGGGGTAGAAATTGTCCGCGCCCGTAAGGCCGGCGGATAATGCCGGACACCATACGAAGGCAACGTTGGTCGCGCCCGCTTGATGGAACAAAGTGTAGATATGCCGCCATGCCGCAACGTAACCGGATGCGCCTGCAGACCCATTGCAAGGGTCGTTCTTTTTGCCGAGGTTCATCTCCCAAAACCAGCGAACGAAAACCGGATGTCCGAAGGCTTTGAGACTATTCGCGTATTGAGTGATCTGTTGATCATACTGCCCCGCCGCGATGTCAGATGTATACTGACCTGCCGGAATTGAAGAGCTCGTACAGGATCCGGCTCCACCCCAACTGATCAGCGGGATCGAACCTTTCGCTTCGATGGCTTGCAAATCGGTGAGTGGAAGCGGAGTCAGAAAATCGGTATAGAAATTTAATATGCCGGGCAGTTTGCCGCCAAGATCGGATTGGAACTGAGGAAGCTGTGAGACAAAAGTCGGCCCACCGCCGCTCGCGCCCTTGGCTGGGTTAACCCAAGCTCCGAGATATGCGCCGTTTTGAGGAATTGGAGGCGGCGAAAGCGGCGATGTAGAAGTCTGGCCACCGGATGGATTTGCTGGTTGAGTGTTGGTTGGATTCGATCCCGGCAACGCGGTCGGTGCCGAAGCTGAGCTGGAACTTTGCTGAGTCGGATTTGCGGCCGCCTTGGATGTTCTCCCCATTAGATTACAGGCCAGCAGGAAGAGAACCGATACTATTAAAAAATATGACATACGGATTTTGTTCATTTGCATTTTGTATTCTATCCATTCAAATAAGAAGAGGTACGGAGAGAAACTTTGATCTTATGGTTGAGCAGTTATCTCAGCATGAGCCTGTTTGATATCCTCAGGAAACGCGTTTGCATTCGCTGCCCAGAGTTCGATGTATTGCGCTCGCAGTGCGTTATTTTGGCCAAGCGGGTAAATGCCGGCCTCCAGCATCTGAAGGTAGGTAGCTGAAGTACAGGATGTTGGTTTTGCGGCCGTTCCGCCACATGCAGCTCCTTCGCCGGATAGACTGTAATAATTATTAGATTGAAATGCCGCCATGGTTCCGAGAGTCTGTGCTGCTTGTGCTTTTTGTTGAGCTAATTTCTCAGTGGCTTCGCGTTCTAATTTTTCGCGAGCAGTTCTTTCGGAAGTCTCGCGCTCTAATCTCTCACGGGCAACTTTTTCAGCGACATCACGTTCTGCCTTTTCACGTGTGGCCTTCTCTTCTCGCGCAATTGTAAATGCGAGGCTGTCATAAAACTTCTTTGATGGAAGTTTGTTTCCAGTTACATCCTCATATTGGATTGCTTCAACGGATAACCACGGTTCGCCCTTAAGCAATAAAGCAAAGAATGGTTTCTTCTTTCTTTGGGCACGTGTAACTTCGTTTTGGACCCATACTGATTCGTATGCATCTTCTGTCATCACAACAATAAACGCAGCACAATCGTCTAAATGTTGCTGAATTACTTTCGGCCAGGTTGTGCCAAAATCAATTCGGTCATCAATCCAAACATCAAAGCCCTCATCTTGGAGAGCTGCCTGAAGTTTGTGAACGTAGTCTTTGTCTTTGTGGCTGTAGCTGATGAATATATAGCTCATGGAAAAACCCACGAAACAAGTAGCAGTGATGTGTCGGAATTATAAGCCTATTCGATTCATTCGCCAGAACAAATCATCCAAATTTTTTTGCTTCAACGGGACTTAGCCTCGTTGAAATAGTTGTGGACGCACACGCATAGGCAGTGATCGAAAGAACCCGCGTTTCATGTCCACTGGCAAACTCAAAATCAAATATTGCAAAAACTTGACAGTTGGCAAGCCATTGCACCGAAAGTCCATATTGCCCAAGGAACTGCTAATCAGGACAGCCGGGGTATTTCTGCCATGCCGTCCTTGCAGATCATCCCAAGGATGCTCCTCGCATCCGCGACGACTTCTGCACTCTCTCCGGAAGAAGTCCTGACTCTAACGAACCACCACAAACAAAGAATTAAAGAGCATCAAATCATGGGCGAAAAAGCCACCCGCGCCCGCCACGACCATGATAAAGCTGCCGCTCAATTTTTTAGTGACCAGCACATGCGCGAGTGGAAATTTTTTCCTGAGCTTCGCATTGAGCTCGACCAGGCGTACCGCGAAGCGTATCACCAGGAATCCGCATTCTACGATTTTCCAATCAACGAAAGGAGGTTCCGTGGACGATCAAAATATAGAAGTGGGAACCACGTATCGGCTCAAGCAGGGCCCAGCGTGGGGTGAGGTGGTTGGCCAGAAGAACGAAAAGGTAACCGTCCGTCTGGCTGGTTCTTCCGAAGAACGTGATTTTGAACACTACGAGATGGAACGATGGATTCGCGAGGGAACCATCGTGTCAGATGGTGTTCATTATGATTCGTATGGACTGTTCGACGGCAGGTCGTCTTCGCTCAACGGCCATCAATTGGTGATGGGTGTCAAAGGTCCGCAGGCATTCTGTGCATACGACATCGCAACCGGAAAGCGCCATCCGGATTACGGGCTGAACGGCACGATCATCGCGGAAGTTCGTGAGGATACTCCGAAGTTTGGAATATGGACTTTCAATGCCCGCCTGATCGTTGCAGCTCTTGAAATGTTCAAGATCATCAAAGCGATCGCGGAACTCATAGCAATGGCCGACCGCGATCAGTTGAAAGATTGGGCAGAGTTCGGGGCGCGCGTTTATCAGCACGCCGATTCCATCCGCAGTCTCATTGCAAAGATTGAGGGAAGGTGAGATGTCGAAACATGTGCCAACACCCTGGATCGTTCAAAAGGAGATCTCAATGACCGATACCACCATGATGACCATCGATGGATGCCCTGAATAAACAGCGGTTCGCTAAGTGGGAAGCGAAGTGGGATGAGGAAAAAACCAGAACAAAATAAATAACCTATCCATCGCCCCATATTGTGAATCTGACCCTCCCCCTCTCGTGGAGGGTCAGATCGTTTAAATGCCCCGGCTCTCGATAAGCCGGGAGTTTTGATTCCAAAAGGAGAAAAATATTATGGGAACTTTCTATTTTCCTCCGGACTTCCGTTTTTATTTTGGAAGCCCGAGAGACAAGTTCGATGACAACCTGAAAGCCATCCAGCTGGTCAAACAACTGGAGGACGAGAACAGATTGCCGAACGAGGACGAGCAATATCTGCTTGCGCGCTATGTGGGCTTCGGCAACAGCCAAGTCATGAAGTGCGGAGAATATACGCTTTCCGAGCAACTCGAAGAGAGCGAGCTGAAAAGCCTGAAGGCCTCCACATTGAATGCCCACTACACTGACCTCGACATCATCCGTGCCATCTGGGAAGGCCTGCTTCATCTCGGATTGGAAGGCATGAATGAGATCAACGTTCTTGACCCGTCTGCTGGCATTGGGCATTTCTTGAGCTGCATGCCAAAGCAGCTGCGTGAAAGCGCGCGCGTGGTGGAAGTAGAGTTGGATCAGATCACCGGCAAAATCCTTCAGTACCTGCATCCGGACGCGGCAGAAAAAAGCAAAGTCTACGTGATGGGGTTCGAGAAAACCCCGATCGCAGACCAGTGGTTTGATCTGGCAATTTCGAATGTCCCGTTCGGGGATTATGCGGTCGTGGATCGCAGTGTCAAGGAAACTGCGCTCCGCGCAGCCATCCACGATTACTTCTTCGCGCGAGCTTTGCGGGCCGTAAAGCCGGGAGGCGTCATTGCCTTCATCACCAGCCGCTATACACTGGATAAGAAGGACAGCAAAGTGCGCGAGTATATCGCCCGCCGCGCGGAACTTCTCACCGCAGTCCGGCTGCCGCGCGGAACGTTCAAGAAGAACGCCGGCACCGACGTGGTCACCGACCTGATCGTCCTGCGCAAACGCGCGCAGGAACTTGGGGAGGAAGATCCCCTTCCGGATTGGGTTGGCACGAAGACTCTGCAAATTCCTCAACACCGATGGGATGGCGATGACGATTGCGTGGAGCACGCCGTCAGCACCTGGTTTATGGAACATCCCAATCTGGTCATCGGGAAATTCTCCCTATTCCGCGGGCAGTTTTCACCAACCGACCTCGACGTCGTTTATGACGATGACGATATCGCAGAGCAATTGAGACAGCGTCTGATATTTGGCATTGATCAACTTCCTGCCGACCTGCTGCTCAGAGAGCCAGTGGTTGTGGAAACGGAAGAGGTCGATGAGAAAGAGGAGCGCGATAAGTTCACGGATGAATATGCCATCCTGATTTCATCCAAAGCCACAGACGGCGCAAAGGCACAGCTGCAGAAACTGCGCGACATTCACAAGACTGCCAAGGACCTTCTCAACACGGAAGTGGCGGGTAGAGATCCTGGGAAAGTCGCCCTGTTGCGGGATTTGTTAAACCGCCAGTACGATGATTACCTGCTCCGATATGGGCCGA
>Ga0209039_10004505_pt1 | contig 10146 bp, 6 predicted proteins | sample BogFormECP12_OM1_FD_188238 | JGI IMG/M metagenome (GOLD analysis project Ga0209039, IMG submission 188238) | Bog forest soil microbial communities from Calvert Island, British Columbia, Canada - ECP12_OM1 (SPAdes) (version 2) | ecosystem: Environmental > Aquatic > Freshwater > Wetlands > Bog ... | reverse complement strand
ATGGATCTTCCTGTCAACCCGCCGGTGGCGCCGATGCTGGCCAAGCCAACCGGCGCGATCCCGAGCGGGAACTATGTTTTCGAGCCGAAGTGGGACGGCTTCCGGTCGATCGTGTTCCGCGACCGCGACGAGGTCGAGATCGGCAGCCGGAACGAGCGGCCGATGACGCGCTACTTTCCCGAGCTAGTGGCCGCGATCAAGGCCGAACTGCCGGAGCGGTGCGTGATCGACGGGGAGATCGTGATCCCCGACGCCGAGGGCAGGCGGCTGGACTTCGATGCGCTTCAACTGCGCATCCACCCGGCGGCCAGCCGGGTCGAGCTGCTCTCCGCCCAGACGCCGGCCCACTTCATCGCGTTCGACCTGCTGGCGCTGGGGGATTCCGACTACATGGAACGGCCGTTCGCCGAGCGCCGGACCGCGCTGGAGGGCGCGCTCGCCGCGGCCGGCTCCTCCGTCCACCTGACCCCGACGACCATCGACCGGGAGGTCGCCACCGGCTGGTTCAGCCAGTTCGAGGGGGCGGGCCTGGACGGGCTGATCGCCAAGCCGTCCGGCGGGATCTACGAACCGGACAAGCGGGTGATGAAGAAGATCAAGCACGAGCGCACCGCGGACTGCGTGGTGGCGGGCTACCGGATCCACAAGAGCGGGGAGGACCGCATCGGGTCAATCTTGCTCGGCCTGTACAAAGACGACGGGAAGCTGGCCAGCGTGGGAGTGGTCGGCGCGTTCGGTATGGAGAAGCGCAAGGAGCTGTTCGGCGAGCTGCAGCCGCTGGTCACCACCTTCGACCAGCACCCGTGGAACTGGGCGCAGCACCAGGCCGGGGAGCGCACCCCGCGGGCGGCCATGGCCAGCCGGTGGAACGCGGACAAGGACCTGTCGTTCATCCCGCTGCGCCCGGAGCGCGTGGTCGAGGTCCGCTACGACCACATGGAGGGCCCGCGGTTCCGGCATACGGCGCAGTTCGTCCGCTGGCGGCCGGACCGCGAGCCGCGCTCGTGCACCTACGCGCAGCTGGAGGAGCCGGTCAGCTTCAACCTCGCCGAGATCCTGCGGGGCCCTGATTCAGGCAGCACCGCTTCAGGGAGCACCGCTTCAGGGAGCACCGCTTCAGGGAGCACCGCTTCAGGGAGCACCGCTTCAGGGAGTAGCCATGGCTGAGCCGAAGATGGTGCTGGAGTTGGCGGGCCGCGAGGTCGCGATCAGCAATCCGAGCAAGGTGTTCTTCCCGCGGGCTGGGATCACCAAGCTGGACATGGTGCGCTACTACCTGGCTGTGGCGCCGGGGGCGCTGGGCGGCGTGCACGGACGGCCGATGGCGCTGAAGCGGTTCGTGAACGGCGCCGAGAGCGAGCCGTTCTTCCAGAAGCGGGCCCCGGAGAAGCGGCCGGACTGGATCGGCACCGTCGAGCTCCGCTTTCCCTCCGGCCGCACCGCGGACGAGGTGGTGGTCTACGACGAGGCCGAGCTGGCCTGGGTGATCAACCTCGGCTGCATCGACCTGAACCCGCACCCGGTGCGCGCCACCAACCTGGACCACCCGGATGAGCTCCGGGTCGACCTGGACCCGGTGCCAGGGGTGGAATGGCCGCAGATCAGGGACGTGGCCCTGGTAGCCAGGGACGTGCTGGCGGATTTCGGGCTGACCGGCTGGCCGAAGACCTCCGGGTCGCGCGGCATGCACATCTACGCCCGGATCTACCCGCGGTGGGAGTTCGGCGAGGTCCGCCGCGCGGCGGTGGCGGTGGCGCGCGAGATCGAGCGGCGGGCACCCGAGCTGGCCACGTCCAAGTGGTGGAAGGAAGAGCGGCACGGCGTCTTCGTGGACTACAACCAGAACGCCAAGGACCGCACGGTCGCGTCCGCCTATTCCATCCGCCCGGTCCCTGACGCCCGGGTGTCCACGCCGCTGACCTGGGCGGAAGTGCCTTCCTGTGATCCGGCGGAGTACACGATCAACACCGTCCCGGCGCGGTTCGCCGCCGTCGGCGACCCCTGGGCGGAGATGGACGAGGCGGCCGGGTCGCTGGACGGGCTGCTCGAGCTGGCGGCCAGGGACGAGGTGGCAGGCCTGCCCGACGCACCGTGGCCGCCGCACTACGAGAAGCAGACCGGCGAAGCCCCCCGGGTCCAGCCGTCAAAACGCCGCAGTGCTGGCTCGGGGGGGACGACCCCCCTGCCCCCCCGCGGTGCTGGCTCGGGGGGGACGACCCCCCTGACCCCCCGCAGGGCCGGGACCTCCGGGACCGGCCGAAGGCAGAGCACCATGCCGCTGATCGAGATCGCGCGCGCGGCCAGCAAGGACGAAGCGATGGAGGGCCTGGAACGGTGGAAGGCCAGGCACGCAGCGGTGTGGCCGAAGCTCGAGCCGGCCGACGTCCTGGTCGACTCGATGCGCGGCCGCAGCTCGAGCTGGTACCGGATCCGCCTCAACCTGCAGCACGTCCCGGAGGCCGAACGACCGCCGCAAGAGCCCCTGGAAGTCGACTACGACCCCTGGACCGGATTCCGGCCCTAGCCGACATCCACCCAGTCCAGGGTGCGCTGGACGGCCTTGCGCCAGCCGGCGTAGCCGTCGGCGCGGCGGTCCGGGGTCCACGACGGCGCCCAGCGCTGCGACTCGTGCCAGTTGGCGCGCAGCTCGGCGGTGTCCCGCCAGAACCCGGTGGCCAGCCCGGCCGCGTACGCGGCCCCGAGCGCGGTGGTCTCAGCGACCACCGGGCGGCTCACCGGCACGCCGAGGATGTCGGCCTGCAGTTGCATGCACAGGTTGTTGGCGGTCACCCCGCCGTCCACCTTGAGTACCTCCAGGCGTACGCCGGAATCCTGCTCCATCGCCTCGACGACGTCCCTGGTCTGGTAGCCGATGGCCTCCAGGGTGGCGCGGGCCAGGTGCGCGCTGGTATGGAACCTGGACAGCCCGACGATCGCGCCGCGCGCGTCGGCCCGCCAGTACGGCGCGAACAACCCGGAGAAGGCCGGCACGAAGTAGACACCGTCGGTGTCATCGACCTGGGCGGCGAGCGTCTCGCTCTGCGCCGCGCCGCTGATGATGCCGAGCTGGTCGCGCAGCCACTGCACAGCTGAGCCGGTCACCGCGATCGACCCCTCGAGCGCGAAGACGGCCGGCTCCGCGCCGAACTTGAAGCACACCGTGGTGAGCAGGCCGCTTTTGGATCGGACGATGTCCGTGCCGGTGTTCAGCAGCAGGAAGTTACCCGTGCCGTAGGTGTTCTTGGCTTCGCCGGGGGCCAGGCAGACCTGCCCGACGGTGGCGGCCTGCTGGTCCCCGAGGGCACCGGTGATTGGTAGCCGACCGGCGAACGGGCCCTGGGGCGACGTCGTCCCGTAAGGTTCGGGCGTCGACGACGGCAGGATCCGGGGCAGCATCTGCCGCGGGATCGCGAAGAAGCCAAGCAGTTCGTCGTCCCAGTCGAGCGTCTGAAGGTTCATCAGCATGGTGCGGCTGGCGTTGGTGACGTCGGTGACGTGGACGCCGCCGGAGCTGCCGCCGGTGAGGTTCCACAGCAGCCAGGTGTCGATCGTGCCGAAGATGGCGTCGCCCCGCTCGGCGTCCGCCCGCAGGCCGTCGATGCTGGCGAGCATCCACTGCAGCTTTCCGGCGGAGAAGTAGGTGGCCGGCGGCAGCCCGGCCTTCTGCCTGATCACGTCGCCACGGCCGTCCCGGTCCAGGGCAGAGGCGATCCGGTCGGTCCTGGTGTCCTGCCACACGATCGCGTTTCCGTAAGGACGTCCGGTGCGCCGGTTCCACACCAGCGTGGTTTCCCGCTGGTTGGTCAGGCCGAGCGCGGCCAGGTCGGAGGCGCGCAGGTTCGTCGCGTTCAGCACGGTCATGATGACCGCGCTGGTGCGTTCCCAGATCTCGATCGGGTTGTGCTCCACCCAGCCGGGCCGGGGCATGATCTGCATGTGCTCGAGCTGGTGCCTGGCCACTTCGGCACCGGAATGATCGAAGACCATGAACCTCGTGCTCGTGGTGCCCTGATCGATTGCCCCGACGAAATCGGCCACTCTATCTCCCTTTTTTAAACCACAGTTCATCACTACGCCACGCCACGGTTTGCGGGCAGGTTGACGATGTACATACTCTAGGGGTGGGAAGAGCCCAGCTGCATGGGGGAATGTGATGGCGAGTAACGGCGTTCTCGACGCCCGCGACCGGACCGCGACGCTCAGCCGGCTGGCCACCGAGCGGTTCGACGTGCTGGTCATCGGCGGCGGCATCACAGGCGCGGGGGCGGCCCTGGATGCGGCGTCCCGGGGGTTGCGGGTGGCCCTGGTTGAGGCGCGCGACCTGGCCTCGGGCACCTCCAGCCGGTCGAGCAAGCTCATCCACGGCGGCCTGCGGTACCTGGAGCAGTTCGACTTCAAGCTGGTCTACGAGGCCCTGCGGGAACGCGACCTGCTCGTGTCCAAGCTCGCCCCGCACCTGGTCAAGCCGGTTTCCTTCATGTACCCGCTGTACAAGAAGGTGGTCGAGCGCCCGTACGTCGGGGCGGGCCTGGTCCTTTACGACGCGATGGAGGGACCCCGCAGGCCGGTGCCGCATCACCGGCACCTGTCCGCCCGCGGCGCGCTGAAGCGCGCCCCGGCGCTGTCCCCCGACCGGCTCGCGGGCGCCATGCTGTACTACGACGCGCAGGTCGATGACGCGCGGCATACGCTGACCGTAGCCCGCACGGCGGCGGCGCACAGCGCGGTCATGGCGACCCGGGTCAGCGCCGTCGGCCTGCTGCGCGACGCCGGCGGGACCAGGGTGACCGGCGCCCGGGTGCGCGATGAGGAGTCCGGGCGCGAGGTCACGGTGACGGCGGAGGCCGTCGTGGTCTGCGCCGGGGTGTGGACCGACCTGGTGCACGAGCTGGCGGGGGTGCAGGCCGGCTACCAGGTGCGGATGTCTAAGGGCGTGCACATCGTGGTGCCGCGGGCGGCGGTGGACGCGAACACCGGGATGATCCTGCGAACCGACAAGAGCGTGCTGTTCTTCATCCCGTGGGCGGAGCACTGGATCGTCGGCACGACCGACACCGACTGGTCCGGCGACCGGGCCGAGCCGGCCGCGACCGAAGAGGACATCGAGTACATCCTGTCAGCCGCCAACCGGGTGCTGGCCAAGCCACTGACCCGCGCCGACGTCATCGCGGTCTACGCCGGCCTGCGGCCGCTGGTGGATCCCCGCGTGGGCAACGGCTCCAAGCCCACCACCAAGCTGTCCAGGGAACACGTGGTCGACGTGCCGGTGCCCGGGCTGGTCAGCATCGCGGGCGGCAAGTTCACCACCTACCGGCTGATGGCGCGCGACGTAGTGGACGCCGCCGTGGCCGACTTCAGCCGCGAGGTGCCCGGGTCCGTCACCGACCAGGTGCCGCTGCTCGGCGCCGACGGGCTGGCCGCCGTCCAGCCCGCCGCGGGGCGGCTGGCCGAGGACTACGGGGTGACCCGCGCGACGGTGGAGCACCTGCTCGGCCGGTACGGGACGCTCGCCGAAGAAGTGCTCAACCTGACTAGGGCCGACGCCGGGCTGGCCCGTCCGCTGGCCGAGAGTCACCCGTACCTGCGGGCGGAGGTCGCGTACGCGGTCACCCACGAGAACGCCCTGCACGTGGAGGACGTGCTGATGCGACGGACGCGCCTGTTCATCGAGTCGGCCGACGCGGGTGCCGGGACGGCGGCCGAGGTGAGCACGATCATGGGCCGGCTGCTCGGCTGGAGCCGGCGCAGGCGTGCCGCCGAGACGCGCCGGTATCTTGACCTGGTCGAGGCCGAGCAGACCGTTATCGCCATGGATCCCGGCGCGGCGCCTGACCGTGCCCTCGCCGCGGCAACATGAACGCGCAGGGCTCCAGGCGGCTGCTGACTTTCCGGCTGGACCAGGAGCAAAGGCAGCGGCTCAAGGCACGCCTGGCCCGCGATGGCCGGACGATGTCCGAGGTGGTGACGCACGGGCTGCGCCAGTACGTGCAGCACGCGCGCCATCGTGATGACCGGGAGACCACGGGCGCGCTGGTGCTGCCCGAGCGAATCGCGGCGCGCCTGCGCGAGCTCCGCTCCTCCGGGCGCAGCGAGCTGCTGTCCGCGACGCTGGCCGCGCTGCACGAAGCGGGCTGGCCGCTGCGCCCGCTCGCCGAAGCCCTCGGCATCAGCCGGCAGGCGGTGCAGGCGCGGGTCCGCCGCCGGGCTCCGGCCCAGCTCCGGGAAGCAGAGCTCCGCGAGCACGTGGCGAACTGTGAGCCGCCGCCGCCGTTCCCGCACCGGCGCGTGGCCAGCGCGACCGGCCTGCGGCCGCACCTGACTATCAAGATCGACCACACGCTGCGCGCGTCCGCGCACCGGGCAGCGGCTGATGAGGGCAGCTCACTCACCCAGGTGGTGGAGGCCATCCTGGACCGCTACCTCAGGCACGGCATGGCGGACGGGGATCTCGCGGCGCAGCACGAGGATCATGCGCCACGCGTCGGCCGCGTCGAGGGACGAATCGGAGTCGAAGTCGCCGTAACTTGCCACGATGGTGAACCCGCCGGCCAGCCTGACGGCGGCGGCCAGCTCGGTCGCAGTCCAGAACCGGTTCGGCACGACATCGGTGACCGTCCGGACCGGGCCGCCGCGCTTGTGGTACGTGACGCTGACGTGCTCCCTGGTGATCTGCGTGACCGGATCGATCTGGTCCTGCGCACCCCAGCGCACGCCGACCGTGCCGCCGCCGACTTCGGTGCTCCATTCACTGCTGGTCCGGCGCTCGGCGGCGAAGAAGTCCGCGGGATGCGCGAACTCCATGATGTATAGGCCATCCCGGTCGAGGTGACGCCCTACCGAGGCCAGATGGCGCAGCATGTCATCGAGCGACATCAGGTGGCATAGCGAGTTCAGCATCGTGATCGCGAGGTCGAAACGGCCCGGCAGGCTGAAGTCCCGCATGTCGGCCTGCACCACGGTCAGCCGGATCCCGGCCGCCCTCGCCAGGTCGCGCGCCCGCGCGCACATCGCCGGGCTGAGGTCGAGCGCGGTGGCCTCGAGCCCACGGCGCGCCAGGATACGAGCGTGCTCCGCCGGGCCGGCGGCTAGCTCGAGAACCGACCGCGGCGGGCCGGAATCCGGCGGCCGGTGCTTACCGGACCACCGCAGCAGCGCGTCTACTTCGGCAGGAACGTCACGATAGGCACATGCGGCCTCATAGAACTCAGGCTCTTCATAGATTCCGGGCACCCGACCATGATGCCCGACGCAATTGCCTGGACGGCACCACGTCGGAGCAGTACCTGATAGCGACAGTGCAAACTAACGTGCACTAGCCTCATGCACCGGCCTGCGGCAGACTGTCCGCATGATGACAGAGAGCCAGGCGCTGGAGACCCTGACGCGGGAGGACCCGGAAGCGGCCGGCGACGCGAAGGCTGCCCTGGCCTGGCTGACCGGTGACGAGGGCCTGGAGACGATCTCGCTGCTGCGCCTGCAGGAGTTTCTCTGGTACGCGCTCCCGGTGAAGTGGCCTATGTCAACATCGGGCCGGGTCGGCGTGGCGAAAGCCCTCGGCCGCCTGTTCCTGCTCGCGGGCCTGGACCGGTACGCCGGGGTGTGTTCCTCGCCCGGCACCGAGAAGATCATCATGGCGTACGCGGACGGGCACGAGGAGGGGATCGCCGCTTACACCGAGGCCATCGAGGAGTCGAACGCGGCGCCACCGGACACTGAGTTGCTCGCCTGGGGTTCGGTCATGGGATCACAGGAGCGCGCCGCCTACGACGCCTGCGCGGCTGCCCTGGAACTGGCCTTCGCCTCCGGTGAGCTGAGCGTGGGCGCGCGCGGCTGGCGCACTAAGCGCGTAGACATCGTCAACCGCTGGCTGACCGGCCCTCCCGAGATCCCGGGATCCCCGCCCGCGGACGGCGGCCCGCCCGCGAGCGATACCTGGCTGAGCCGCATCAGCGCCGAACGCATCGACGCGTGGGCCCACGGTCGGCCGGGCGAGCGGTCACGGCTGGCCCGCAGCCTGATCCCGCGGCTGCTCGAGCCGCCTGCGGTCCCCGGCGACCCGCTGCCCACGCTGGGTTGGCTGCTCAGCCACGCCGACGGGGGCCTGCGGCTCACCGCCAGGCACTACATCGCGCCCGCCCTGGTCACCGAGGCGGTCGACACGTTCGGCTGGCGCGATCAGCTCGTCGGCACGCTAAGCCAGGAACTCGACGTGTTCCCGCTGCACACGCTGCGGAGCATGGCGCAGACAGAGATGGGGGCCATCCGCCGCAGCCGCACCAGCCTGGTGCTCACCAAGACGGGCAAGCTGATGACGGCGGACCCCGCGGCCAGATGGCATATCGGGACGGCCGCGCTGATCGGCTCCGACGACGGCCCGCAGCCGGACTTCTCCGTCGCGGTGCGTGAGGCCGCCCTGCTGGTCATCTTGACCAGCGGGCCGACCGGCTACGACGAGCTGACCAGGTTGCTGACCGACATCCACGGCGTGGAAGGCTGGGCGGCGGGGGCGGGTACGGGACGGACCAGCAGCGGGCGGCAGAGCACCGCAGGACACAGCACCGGGCTGGCCAGCGCCGTGCGCACCGAGCTCTATACGCTGCGGCAACGGCTGTGGGCCCTTCACCTGCTCGGCGACGAACGCAGCTTCAGCGCGCCGCTATCGCTGACCGAGACCGGAGTCGCGGCGGCGCTATCCGCCCTGCTCGCCCGGGCCCTGCGCCCGCGCCACCACCTAGGCCTCGGGTAACGACGCCCAGGTAAGGGGAAAATAGCCGGTGTAGTTCTCGGCGAGCGTGGTGGCCGCCGCGCGGGACGTGATGACGTAGCGCAGCTGGGAGAGCTGCAGTTCGGCCCCGAACCGGTCCGAGTGCGGGTCCACGTGCAGCATCGACGTCATCCACCAGGAAAAATGGGTGGCTCGCCAGACCCGGCTCAGGCAGGTGTCCGAATACGCGTCAGCCAGCCCGGCCTGCCCGTCCCTGAGCAGGCTCGTCAGGGCGGTAGCCAGGGCGGTCACGTCGGCGAGAGCCATGTTGAGGCCCTTGGCTCCGGTGGGCGGCACGATGTGCGCGGCGTCACCCGCCAGGAACAGCCGCCGGTAGCGCATGGGCGAGGCGACGAAGCTGCGCATCGGCGAGATGGCCTTCTCCGTGATCGGGCCTTCCTTCAGGTCCCATCCCGGCACGCCGAGCCGGTGCCGCAGCTCGGCCCAGATCCTGTCATCGGACCACCGCTCGATCTTCTCGTCGGCCGGCACCTGCAGGTAAAGCCGGCTGACCTGCGGTGTACGCATGGTGTGCAGTGCGAAGCCGTTCTCGTGACTGGCGTAGATGAGCTCGTCGGTGGACGGCGGCACGGTGGCCAGGATGCCGAGCCAGGAGTACGGGTACCCGCGTTCGGCCACCGTCACCAGGCCGGGCGGCATCGAATCGCGGCAGATGCCGTGGAACCCGTCGCAGCCGGCGATCGCGTCGCAGGTGACTTCGTGCCGGGTTCCCGCGGAGTCGGTGTAGCGGAGCACGGGCCGGTCGGTATCAAGCTCATCGACCTCGGTGTCGGAGACCTCGAACTCGATCGCGGCCCCGGCCCCGGCCGCGAGCCTGGCCTGGATCAGGTCCTTGACGATCTCGGTCTGTGCGTAGATAGTCACCCAGCGGCCGCCGGTCAAGTCACGGAAATCGAGGTGGTGCCGCTCGCCTTCGAACTGCAGGTAGATCCCGCCGTGTTCGAGGCCCTCGGCGTCAATCCGCTCACCGAGGCCGACGGCGCGGAGCAACTCGACCGTGCCGGCCTCGAGCAGGCCGGCCCGCTGCCGCGCCTCGCAGTAGGCCCGGCTGCGGTTCTCCACCACGATCGAGTCGATACCGCGCAGAGCCAGCAGATGGGAAAGCAGCAGGCCCGCCGGGCCGGCCCCGACGATGCCGACTTGAGTCCGTGAGCTGACTGTCATCTCGCTTCCAAGGCTAGCTGTACGTAGGACGAACGATAGTTCAGAAAGCGAACGCAAGGTGCCCGGTCTATGATGTCATCGACCGAGCCAGGAGGCCCGCATTGACTGACAACCAGGACCAAGGTCATGACGGGGACTTCGTCCAGTCACTTGAGCGCGGCCTGTCCGTGATCCGGGCCTTCGACGCGGAGCACCCG
>Ga0209039_10004504_pt1 | contig 10148 bp, 5 predicted proteins | sample BogFormECP12_OM1_FD_188238 | JGI IMG/M metagenome (GOLD analysis project Ga0209039, IMG submission 188238) | Bog forest soil microbial communities from Calvert Island, British Columbia, Canada - ECP12_OM1 (SPAdes) (version 2) | ecosystem: Environmental > Aquatic > Freshwater > Wetlands > Bog ... | reverse complement strand
TCCTCAAGCGATTTCTTCATGGGGAGTCCGCTGCGGGCAAATACGGCGAGCATTGCTATGTTTTCGGCAAGCACATCCGCCTCGAACCGGGACACACCCTTTTCTCGGGCGATATGAATAAGGTGTCTCAGTATACTGCTTGCGATCCCCTGCCCCTGGTAGTCTTCCTCCACAGTGAAGGCAATTTCCGCGCTGCGCAAATCGTTTGGTGGATCGTACATGATGTAGCGCCCCGCTCCGATGATGGTTTCTTCGCCTCCACCAGCCGGAATCGTAACCACCAGTGCGACCGTCTTTTCGAAATCAACTTCGGTGGCCGTCTTGAGCTCTTCGTCGGACAGGTCGCGCTTGAAGCCGAAAAACCGGGTGTAGATGGATTCAGGCTCGAGATTCTTGAAGGCCTCCACCATTCGTTTTTTGTCGTCGGGGCGGATGGCCCTGATGGTCACCCCGGTGCCGTCTTTGAGCTTTTCATCCACGCTGTAATCGTGTACGTCTATCATCAAAGGTATTCCTTCCTGTTCGCATTTTTTGCGCCGAGAGATCGGCCATCATCGCCGTTGCAGGCCCCTGGGATTCCACCATGAAGGCCAATCCGCATACTGTATCGGTAGTCACAAATCGCCCGGGTGGCAGTAAAATATGGGGCTTGATGAAAGCTTTGAATTATCTGCCTCCCACTGTCCCACCCTTCAGCCTGCGGCAGCGGCGGATGAGCGCATTGGTCGAACTGTCATGTTTGAGATTAGGCTCAGCCACGCTTTCCAGTTCGCCAATGATACGCTGCGCAAGAACCTTACCCAACTCAACCCCCCACTGGTCGAAGGAGTCGATGTTCCAGAGCGTTCCCTGCGTAAAGACGCTGTGCTCGTAAAGCGCAACCAGTTTGCCGAGCGTCTCCGGCGTCAGCCACTCGGCGAGGATCGTGTTGGATGGGCGGTTCCCCTCAAAGACCCGGTGGGGCACTAGCCAATCCGGCGTCCCCTCGGCCTCGACCTCTTCCCGTGTCTTTCCAAAGGCCAATGCCTCGCTCTGTGCGAAGACGTTTGCCAACAGCATGTCGTGGTGCCTGCCAAGGGGATTGAGCGAACGCCCGAAGGCGATGAAGTCACAGGGGATGAGCTTGGTCCCCTGATGGATCAACTGGTAGAAAGAGTGCTGGCCGTTGGTGCCGGGCTCGCCCCAGGTGATGGGCCCGGTCTGATAGTCCACGTTGACGCCATCGATGGTGACGCGTTTGCCGTTGCTCTCCATGGTCAATTGTTGCAGATAGGCCGGGAAGCGTTTGAGATACTGGTCATAGGGGAGGACCGCCGCGGTCTCGGCACCGAAGAAGTTGTTGTACCAGAGGGCGAGGAGCCCCATGAGCACGGGCAAATTACGATCGAAGGGCGCTGTGCGGAAGTGCTCGTCCATCTGGTGGAAACCGTCCAACAGGGCGCGGAAGTGATCCGCGCCGACGGCAAGCATCGTTGAGAGGCCGATCGCCGAATCCATGGAGTAGCGTCCGCCGACCCAGTCCCAGAACCCGAACATGTTGGCAGTGTCGATCCCGAACTGCGCTACCTCTTGGGTATTCGTCGAGACCGCGACAAAGTGCTTCGCCACGGCTTGGACATCGCCACCGAGGTTCTTGAGGGCCCAGCCGCGTGCGCTCTGAGCGTTGGTCATCGTTTCCAGCGTCGTGAAGGTTTTCGAAGAGATGATGAAAAGCGTTTCCGCCGGATCGAGGTCGTGGACCGCCTCCATGAAGTCAGTGCCGTCGACGTTGGAAACGAAGCGGAAGACCATGGCGCGCTTGCTGTAGTGCTTCAACGCCTCGTAGGCCATCACCGGCCCCAGATCGGAGCCGCCGATGCCGATGTTGACAATGTTGCGAATGGGCCTGCCGGTATGGCCTTTCCACGCGCCTCCTCGGACGCGGTTGGAGAAATCCGCCATCTTGTCGAGCACGGCGTGGACCTGATCCACCACATTCTCTCCGTCTACGATGATGGAGGCTCCTCGCGGCGCTCGGAGGGCCACGTGTAGAACGGCGCGATTTTCAGTGATGTTGATTCTCTCCCCCCGGAACATGGCGTCGATCCGTTCCCTCAGGCCCGATTCCTCCACCAGTTGCAGGAGAAGCTTGAGAGTTTCGTCGGTCACCCGGTTCTTCGAGTAATCGAGAAAGAGGCCCACGGCCTCCACCGACATGCGCTCGCCGCGCCTGGGGTCATCCGCGAAAAGTTCTCGCAGGTGCAGCTCCCTGGCTTTCTTGTAGTGGGCTGCAAGGGCTTTCCAGGCACGGCGTTTGTTGAGCGCTTCGATGATTGCTGCCATGCTCATGCTCCTTTCATTTCCTTCTGGCCGTGACGAGCGTTCGCACCTTCAGGAACGTAAGTTGTTAACCTTAACGAGTATAGATTTTATCTAATTCATAGCAAAACGCCGGTGGAAGAGCGACTCGGCACTCACTTTGCCTTTTCGATGGCGTGGATGGTCTGCTGGGCAATTTCGCGCTCTTCGTCCGTCCGGACCACGAGAACCCTCACCGGAGCTCCGTCTTTCTGTATTTCGGCGATACTCCCCAAAGTTGCCTCGTTCTTCGCTCCATCGATGGCGATTCCCAGGTGTTCCAAACCCTCGCACGCGCGCTCCCTGATCACGGATGCGTTCTCACCTATACCGCCAGTGAACACAATGGCGTCTACGCTGCCGAGCACAGCGACATACGCGCCGATATATTTTTTGATGCGGTAGCAGAACATCTCGATCGCCAGCTTTGCACGATCATTTCCCCTCCCTGCCTGATCGATGATTTCCCGCATGTCGTTCAGCCCGCAGATGCCCTTGAGGCCGCCTTGTGAATTGAGCGCTTTTTCCAGTTCGTCTGCGGATATGCCCGTCTCCCTCATAATGAAAAAGTGGAGGGCCGGATCGATGTCTCCGGACCTCGTGCCCATAACTAAGCCTTCAAGTGGGGTCAGGCCCATGGAAGTGTCGACGCTCAGTCCCCCCCGGACGGCTGTGGCACTCGCCCCATTGCCTAGATGGAGCGTGATGAGATTCACGCCCTCGGGCGCTTTGCCAAGACACCTGGCCGCCTCTTTCGCGACGTAGTGGTGGGAGGTGCCGTGAAACCCGTATCGGCGAACGTGATGTTCGGCATACCAATCGTAGGGTGTGGCGTAATGAAAGGCGTGGGGAGGCAGGGTCTGGTGAAAGGCCGTGTCGAAGACCGCCACCTGCGGGATCCCTGGGAACCTCGCTCGGGTGATTTCTATGCCCAGGAGATTGGAAGGGTTGTGAAGCGGTGCCAAAGGGATGAGTCTGCGGATCAAGGACACCACCTCATCGTTGATCAAGGTCGGCTCGCGGAAGACTTCCCCTCCGTGGACCACGCGATGGCCAATCCCGAAAAGCTTGGACTCGTCCTGAATGATCTGGTCTTCACGGTTCACCTGTGCCATGAAGTCGAACCCCTCTCCATGGTCTGACAACCGCTTCGAATGGATCTGCTCGTCGAAAGTCCCGTCGGCGTTGCGCCTCCGTTGACGCAGACGACCCTCACTGCCCCCGATCTTCTCGATGAGCCCTGTTGCGAGCATGACGAAGTCAGGCAGTCCAAAGACTTCATACTTGATGGACGAACTCCCGCAGTTGATGACGGCCACCTTCATGGTGCCACCCCTTCTGTCTGAGCCTGAATCGCCGTGATCGCTATGGTGTTGACGATGTCCGTTACCAGGGCCCCGCGACTTAGATCGTTCACAGGCTTGTTGAGTCCCTGGAGCACGGGGCCGATGGCGACCGCATTGGCGGACCGTTGCACCGCTTTGTAGGCATTGTTGCCGGCATTGAGGTCAGGGAAGATAAAGACGGTTGCATGGCCTGCAACTTCACTTCCGGGCAATTTCACTTTGGCAACCTCAGGATCGACGGCGGCATCGTACTGGATGGGTCCTTCCAGCTTGAGATCCGGACAGAGTTGCTTCGCGATCTGAGTCGCTTCTTTCACTTTATCAACATCAGCTCCCTTGCCCGATTCTCCCGTCGAATACGACAGCATGGCAACGCGAGGCTCAATCCCGAAGCTTTGGGAGGTTTCAGCCGAACTGATGGCGATGTGCGCGAGCTGCTCAGCATTCGGATCCGGGTTGATGGCACAGTCCCCATAAACCAGAACACGGTCTGGGAGGCACATGAAGAACACGCTCGAGACAATCGAGCAACCCGGCCTTGTCCTAATGAACTCCAGGGCAGGGCGGATCGTGTGCTGTGTCGTGTGGACCGCCCCCGAAACCATCCCATCGACGATCCCGCGGTGGACCATCATGGTCCCGAAGTAGCTCACATCAGCCATGGCGTCGAGGGCCATCTGTAAGGAGATCCCCTTGTGTTTGCGGAGTTCGAAGTAGGTCTGTCCGAAATCCTCCCGAAGTTCTGATGCAGCAGGATCGATGATTTTCACGTCACCAAGGGATAGCCCTAGGGAAGTGATCTTTTCCTTGACCTCACGAATATTTCCGAGCAGCGTGATGTCGACAACATCCCGCAGGCGCATGATTTCTGCCGCCCTGAGGATCCTTTCCTCAGTGCCTTCGGGTAGAACGATGTGCTGACGCTTCGACCGGGCTCTGCTCAGGAGATCTTGTTGGAACATGAGCGGTGTCACGCGGGAGGAGCGCATGATGGCGATACGCCGCTCCAGCCGGCTCAGGTCAATATTGGACTCGAAAACTCCAAGGGCTCCGGCGATCTTTCTCTGGTTCTCCGGGGCGATGACTGCATGCAGGGAGGTCACCATTGTCGCTGTTGCAAAGGTGTCGGCCTTCACACAGAGGATGGGCACAGGGGAACGTTTCAGGCCTTCGAAGAGACGCAGCACCTGAGGCACCGGCTTGAAGCCACCTGTGAGGATAACGCCTGCAACCCCTGGATAGGAGGTGGCCGCATCAGCAATGAGAGTCCCGATCATGATATCGGAGCGGTCACCGGGCGTGATGACCAGGCTGCCTTCTTCCAAATGGTCCAGAAAGTGGGGCAGTTCCATGGCCGCCACCTTGTAATGAACCACCTCTCGGTCAAGGTAATGGGCATCTCCGTGCAGCATCTCGGCCCCGAGAGCCCTCTTTATTTCGGCAACCGTGGGCTTGTTGAGGAGAGGGTGATCCGGCATGACGAATACAGGAATACCATCTGGCGCACCTTTCTGAAATTGAGCCGCCGCCTCCATCACATCATCCGATGCGACCCTGTTGACGATCACCGAAAGGATGTCACATTTCTTTGCTTCTAATGATTCAGCCAGCACCCGCACGGTATCCACTATCTCCCCGACATTCCTTCCCTGTGCTGCGACAACGGGCATGAGCGGCGTACCAAGGTTCCGTGCAACTTCAACATTGAACTCAAACTCCAGCGCGATTTGCATAGCTTTATAATCGGTGCCCGCGCACACTACAAAGTCGCATTCATGCTCCATGGCCCGGTACTTTTCGAGTACCCGGCTGTATAGTTCGTCTTCCTTGTCACTGGATATCAAGTCTCGCGCATCGGCATAGGTGGTGCCAAACATGCTCTCTTGGGGGGTCGTGACCTCGTACCGGCTCATGACGAGAGCTACCAGGTGATCGGCAATAGCGTCTGTCTCGACAACCGGCCGGAAGAAGCCGATCTTCCGACCATGCCGCGCCAACAACTCCATCACCCCGAGTACGACCACTGATTTCCCGCTCTGTGGCCCCGTTCCGGTGATGTAAATGCTCTTTGACATGTCTCGCCTCCTACGGTGACCTTTTCCTCTTCCACTGATTGCGTCCTACCGTCCCTGCAAGGGTGGCAATGATGGCGTCACGGCCAGGACTAGTTCACCACCACCTGGACCTGGGGCACTTCCGGATTCCGAAGGTGAAGAAAAGGCCGCCCCTTTTGCTTTGCATGGCAGATGAGTCGCCGGCTGAACGCTAGACCAGGCCGTCAAGTAACAGTTCGTTTACTGCCTCCCGGAGGATTTGCGTACTGCTCGTCAAGCCTTCACGTTCCGCATCGGAGAGATCAGGTCGGAACTCTGCCATGATGCCGCAGGCCCCAACTAAGCGGGGAAGAGAAAGGCAGATCCCTTCGAACTCCTCCACAGCACTGGTCAGACTGGAAACAGTAAGAATGCGTCGCTCGTCGTCGCGAATGGCCTGAATAATATGGGCGAGGCCGGCGCCAATCCCAAAGTACGTAGCGCCTTTGCCTTCAATGATGCGGTAAGCGGCAGTGCGCACCCCATCACCTATCCGGGCTATGACTTCCTCGGTGAGATCTTGCCCCATCTGCTGGGCAAAATCCGGAAGGGGAACACCGCCAACCTTGACACTCGACCAGGCCAGGACTTCAGAATCCCCGTGCTCCCCAAGGACATAAGCGTGAATCGACGTCGGGGAAACGCCGAGATGTTCTCCTAGGAGGGCTCGGAAGCGGGCTGTGTCGAGTATGGTGCCGCTCCCAATGACCTTTTCCGGTGGCAGCCCGGAGAGTTTCAAGGTCACATGAGTCATGATGTCCACCGGGTTAGATGCCACCAGCAAGATCGGATCCTCCGCATACCGAAGCACCTGCCCGCATACCCCGGAGAAAACGACGGCATTGCGCTCGAGAAGCTGCAATCGGGTTTCTCCCGGACGCTGACCAACCCCGCAACAAAGGACGACCACATCAGACTGCTCCAGGAGGGAGTAATCCCCAGCTACAACACGTACCGCTCGCGCAAAAGGGGTTGCGTGGAGGATATCTTCAGCGTGAGCCTGAGCCGCTTTGGCGTTGACGTCGATCAACACCAGCTCGCTCACCAGTCCCCTTAGCACGAGGGTATACGCGGTCGTGCTGCCGACGAATCCGCATCCCACAATTCCGGCTTTCATAGATCATCCTTCCCGATTTTGATGTGATCGTCTGAAGGAGTTGCATTATTCACCGCAGCAGCACCACGATCGACCTGGCCTTCACCACATGCTGGAGACTGGAAACAGGTTGTCCTTTTCCTGTCTCCGCAATGTCCTCCGGGCTTGCAAGACTGGTATCCACAACGCGGAGCCACTCTTCCGCCCGGCCTTCCTGTATGGTGAAAATCAGATCCTCCCAGTAGGCATTGATCAACACGTAAAGGTCGTTGTCTCTGAGTCTCGACCCACGCAGAAAGTAGGCGAGAGCCCGCGAGTCCCGGGAAAGGTCCATCCCCGCAGTTGTACCATACCATTGTACATCTTCACGCCAGTAGCGGCCCCTCCCAATGGATGGATGGACTTTTCGGAACGCGATCATGCATTTGAAAAAGCGAAACATGTCCCGATTGTGCTCGAGAAGATCCCAATCCAGCCAGGTGACTTCATTGTCCTGGTTGTAGGGATTGTTGTTTCCTTTCTGGGTGTTCATGAATTCGTCGCCGGCGCAGAACATGGGGGTCCCGTTGGCGAGCATGAGCAGGCAGAAGAAGTTCTTGATCTGTTGCCTCCGCAGCGCCATGACTTCCCGAGAAACCCCCGAATCGCCCTCCCAGCCGCAATTCCAGCTCAAGTTGTCGTTGGTTCCGTCCATGTTGTTGTGGCCGTTTGCTTCGTTATGTTTTTCGTTGTACGCCACCAGGTCATAGAGGCAGAAGCCGTCGTGGGCAGTGATGAAATTAATGCTCTGGTATGGACGGTACACTTCCACTGGACCATCCGGGAAGAGGTCGTCGCTGCCGTACAGACGCCGCATCAAAGCACCGACCATTCCTGGGTCTCCTTTCACGAAAGCGCGGACGTCGTCGCGGAATTTCCCGTTCCACTGCCGCCACATTAGACCTGGGAAGCTTCGGCCAAGTAGGTAGCTGCCTATATCCCACGCCTCTGCAACAAGTCTGACGCCACGCATGTATCCGAGCAAACCTATTTCACCGATCAGCGCCGGATCCAATGTGTTGACGGAGCCATCAAGTGTGCGGGTGAATATCGAGGCCAGATCAAACCGGAACCCGTCTATGTGCATGTTTTCCGCCCAATGGTTCAAGCTCGCCAGGATGAGTGCCCGAACAACGGGATGCGCGCAGTTCATCGTGTGCCCGCAGCCGGTATCGTTGATGTATTCACCGGTTCCCTGCCTGACGAGGTAGTAGCTCTTGTTGTCGATGCCCCTATAGCTGCAAGTAGGACCATCTGCGCCGGCCTCGCTGGTATGGTTGTAGACCACGTCGAGCCACACTTCGATTCCGGCGGCGTGAAAAGCCTTCACCATCTCCCGAAATTCACAAGTGGGGTCGCCTGAGGCATATTCATGGTGAGGTGAAAAGAAATTGAGAGTCATGTAGCCCCAGTAATTGCCCTCTTGAGGATCGAACTGATGAACAGGAAGGAGTTCCACCACGGTAATTCCAAGATCCTTGAGATAAGGAATCATCTCCATAAGCCCGGCAAAGGTCCCTCTTTTTTCCGGGCTCACGTCCGAGTTGGGCCGTGCGGTGAACCCTTTCACATGGAGCTCGTAGACAATTAGATCGTGGTCGTGGCGAGGACGCGGGTCCATACCCCAGTCGAACGATTTTGGATCCTTAAGAAGCCTCCCAAGAGGCGCCTTCCCATCCGTGGGACCTAGCCTTGAGGCCGAGGAACGACTGTACTCTTTCGGGAAATAGACCGAAAAAGCGAATGGATCCAAAAGCACTTTCTGAGCATCAAAGCGGTGGCCTCTTGACGGGTCTTGAGGCCCATCGATGCGGTATGCATAGAGAGTGGCGCCGTGGAGTTCTTCCTCTCGTACTCGACAATGCCATGTCAGGGCGGTCTTATTGAGAATGGGGTCAAAAACATAGAGGTGGACCGGATTGGCAGGATCGTGCTCGGAGTAAAGGAGCAGAGTGACACTCCTAGCATGCCGCGAATACACAGCAAAATTGAATCCTCGTTGGGACTCGTCCCAAGTTGCGCCGAGGGGCCACGGGTCTCCCTCGTCTCGTCCGTATCCATCAACTGTGGGTAACGATCGCATCTTTTCTTCTCGACGGGAATAGACGTCTGAACTCGGTTTGGCCGGAAAGATTGTCATTGCGACCCCGCTGAAAAGCGGGGGAAGCAATCTCAGCGATGAAAGGCTAGAATTGCTTCTTCGTTTCACTTCTCGCAATTACAGAGAACGACGAAGGCCCCTGCGTAACTGAATGATTACTTTCGCTTTGAGGCACTTCTCCCCCGACGCTGATCACGAACTCTGAACACATTTTCCTGCCTCTGCCAATTTGCGGACGGCGCTCTGGTAGTCGGCTGCAACCGAATCCATGAAGACCCTGTCAATCTCGCCTTTCCACGTAGTGACTTCTCCGAATCTCTTTGGAATCGAGATATCCTTGGGGCTGTACCCGGTCCGGTACTTCAACTGCCAACGCTTGTTCTGAACATCCTTTGAGCGGGCCACTACGGATTCAGCGAGACGCGAGAGTCCTACAGACGCAAGACACTCCTGCAGCCGTTCCTCGGAATAGACGCTACGAGCGAAGAGGCACGACACCATGCAGGTGAGCTGCACTCGTCTCCGCTCTTCTTCGATCAAGAATGCCACAGCATCTTCGGATTTCTTGGAATCCGATTTTTGGTCAAAGCTGTACCCTGCATTGTCAAGGTGTGAGTGTCGAAAACCGTAGCTCTGAGAGGCAAAGAACACTTCACCGGTCGCATATCCCGCCATCTCCTGTCCGAGTACGCAAGCGAAGTCGCTCCCACCGTAACGGGCGGCAGCCGCCAGAGTCCCTTGGCCAAGAAAGTGGTAGAATTCGTTCGTGCGCATTCCCAGATGCCTCACGGCTTCGCGATAGTTTTCCACCTCTCCGAAGGACAGAGGAACTAGCGTCTCTTTGTCTGTGACAATACCGCTCTCAAACGCTTCCGTTGCCCAGGCAAGGGCGACTCCCGCGCTCATCACGTCAAGCCCCTGACGTTCCATCTCCTCGAGAAGACTGAGTACGCCACCCGCATTGGTGACCCCGAGCATGGACCCTGCTGCGAAAATCGGCTCATGATCGTATGAGACCTGACGATACTGGAACTCGTTCTGGTCTGCGAACTTCTCCCTTAACAGTCCCACGTGGATGCATCCGACAGGGCATCCCGAACATGCTGTCTTCCTTAGGAGCAATTCCTCGGCAAATC
>Ga0209039_10004503_pt1 | contig 10149 bp, 12 predicted proteins | sample BogFormECP12_OM1_FD_188238 | JGI IMG/M metagenome (GOLD analysis project Ga0209039, IMG submission 188238) | Bog forest soil microbial communities from Calvert Island, British Columbia, Canada - ECP12_OM1 (SPAdes) (version 2) | ecosystem: Environmental > Aquatic > Freshwater > Wetlands > Bog ... | reverse complement strand
GGAAGGCCGACCCGGCAACGCATCAACTGGCAGGCGGCGAGCCCCATTCGCAGAGAACAGGCAGAGCCACTGCATCCCACGGGTTCCCCGATTACTTACTGGTCATCAATTGCGTTGTCCCGCGTGGCCGCAGCCGGGATACCCGCAACCGGGACCGTTGCGTCAGTGTCGTCCACCACGGCTCCAGCTCGTGGCGGCCGGCCCGGCTGACGCGGCGATACGTGCGGTCTGCATCATCGTCCATCCCTCCCTCTGGCCGTAAGGTCCGGGCGCGTGCCCCCCATCGCGCGGTGGCTTACACCAGGTAGTGCCGGCCACGTCCGCGTCTGTGACATCCCCGGCCGGGAAATTTTCACCCGCGAACAGGCTGCAGATCATAACGGCGTTCCGCATGCTCTCCGGTGTCACAGGATCGCTGGCAGTCGGCACCAAGTAGATGCCAGCCCGCAGGCGAAAGCGGCCTGGTGACAGGGAGGTATGGTCCACATGCTGATCTTCCTCGTGGGTTCGCTCCTGGGTGTGCTCATGGGCGGCGCGCTATGCGTCCGCTACCTCCGCCGGGAGGTCGCCGGCGACATCGGCCCGAAACTCAAGCGCATGCAGCTTCAGCTGGACAACATCGAGACCGAGCTAAACCTTGCCATCACGACGCGGCACGCGGAGCTCACCGCCTGCTCCCCAGGCAACACGCACGCCAGCTGCCGGCATCAGCACGACTGGTAAAGGGCCGCTACTGCTGTCCGGGAGGCAGGCGGCGGCTACCCTGCCCGCCGGGGTGGCGGTGTCCAGGGCCTTGAGCAGGCTCTTGAAGCCGGCCCCCGGCCTGGGCCCCGATGGTGCGGTGGCTGCGGGCAGTGCGGACGATTTTCTTGATCGACCAGCCAGTCCGGCGATTCGCTGCGACGTCCGAGGAGCTTGGGGGGCCGGACGGCGATCCTGGCTCGTCGGCGGCCTCCCCGCGGCATTCAACGACCCCCTAAAGAGCGCACCTCTGCGCCCAGGGACTGCGGAACACGGACCGGGGAGCCTTCCTGGGGAGCCGAATTAGGGATTTTCCCTAGGGACTGCGGTCCTGATCCAGCCGACAGTGGATCCATCCAGGCGGTACTCCCCCAACGTGAAGGAGTCATAATCATGACCAAACGACTCAGGGTTTTGCTCGCGGCGATAACGGTGCCGGTGACAGCAGGCGCGGTGGTGTTCGCGGCTCAGGCCGCGCAGGCATCGACGCCGGCGTGCACGACGGGCGCTTATACCTCGTACTGCGGGACCCAGGCGAACAACGCCGCCACGATGCTGGTGCTGGATTCAGCCGGGCAGGGAACTACGACCAACAATCGTGTCATCGGCTGGCCGAACTCCACCGCGGACCCGGGGACCGACTGGGTCCAGCTTGCCTTCGGCGGCGAGGCGGCAAACGGGGTCATGTGGATATTCGCCCCGAACGGGGTCATCTCGAACATGTGCGCCGCCGACCCCGGCGACGGCCTGGTCGTGCTGCGCGGGTGCAACGGGTCGAACTGGCAGCGGTGGATCGCCGCCGCGGTTAGCGGGCAACCCGGGTTCCAGACCTGGACCAACCGCGCCACGCACAGGATCCTGCAGTCCGGGACCAAGGGCCAGCAACTGGTGACGGTTACGCCCCCCACGACGCCACCCACCCCCAGCCAACAGTGGAGGTTCGTCGGGTAGATTCCCGCGTCCGGCCCGCCGCCTCAGGCGGTCTGCTCGTCAGGGAGGTACATCCTGGTAACCACCCGGTCGAGCAGGCCGCCCGCGAGCACCGACACATCTAGGTGCGGCCCCGGACGGCGCCTCGAGGCCGCCATCCGGGGCCACTTGAGAACTAAGAGGGAGCTCGCACGATCGCGTCGCTGTCAAGCGCGGCATGCAACTCAGTGCCATCAGCGGAGGGTGGCGCCGCGGCGCGGTTACATTAGGCCACCGGACTCGAGGCCTTTCGGCACTATCTGGCTCACTGTGGACAGGGCATGTTCGGAGACAGGAGGCGGTTGGCGTTCCTGCCCCGGGCCGACCGCCCCGGGGTCAGGACAGCTTGGGGCACCGAGTATCGGGAGGGTTTATCATGTCGTACCTTCCACCGCCGTTGCCACGGTCGCCAGATTACTTCTCGAAGCATCACGGCCTCAAGGTTGGCGATATCCTCCTTATCGCCGTGCTCGTCGCCATAGTGGGCTTCATCGTGGCCATCTGTGTGACGGCAGGCGGTCAAGGCTGACAGCGCAACGCGGGAGGCAGCGTTCTCGCGGCACGCGAGTTCGCGGCCGTGTCATCGGCCGGACGGTCGCCCGTCTTACCTCTTGGCGGCCGCGGAACCGGAAGCCTGGCGGGCTTCCGCGGTTTCCCCCTTCTTGGACGCTGCGCCGGACTGGTGAAATGTCCGCGGCTCCGAAGCCCGGCACGCCTATGGTCAGCGTGCTGATGATGGTCAGGTGGCGGGGGTAGAACGGGTAGGTGACCCGGCCACTCCTACCGCGATGGCGATGAGCCGGGAACTTCCGGACCGCATACCCCTGCGCCGATCCCCGGCACCGCACCCCGGCTGGCGGAAACCCACTCGTTCAATCTGTATAGGTGACCAATGTCCCTGGCGCACCGGCCCGCGCGGGGCAGGGTGATAGGTAGGAGGTGTTGCGCGATGACCAGCACCGTGAAACGATCCGTGCCGCCGCCCGCCCTGGTCAAGATGGGCAACCCGCTGGTGCGTATGCTCCTTGGCTCGCCGCTGCACGGGGTGCTTGACGATTCCTTCCTGGTGCTGCACCTGACCGGCCGCAAGACCGGCCGCCGGTACGACATCCCGGTTGGCTACGTGGACATGGAAGGAAAGCTCACCGTCGTCACCGTCGCCAGGTGGCGGGTCAACCTGCGCGGCGGAGCTGACGTCGGGGTGACGCTGCGCGGGCGCCGGCGGCACATGCATGCGCTGCTCGACGAGGACCCAGCTGCGGTGGCGGTCAGCTACCAGGCCATGATCGACCGCATTGGCTGGAAGAAGGCACAGCGCCAGCTCGGCATCTCGCGGCCCGGCGGACGAGCGCCGACGCTGCTGGAACTCAACGACGCGGCCCGTGAGTACGGCTGGTCGGTCATCACTTTCACCCCGCGGTGAGGTGGCGATGTCGCCGTCGCTTGACCGGGCTAGCGCCGCAGACCTGATGCAGTTCGCTACGGGCGACGGGGGAGCTGCCGGGCACATCGGGGCCGTCTTGGTGCTCGACGCCGCGCCGGGGTTTAGCGTCGCTGAGGCGCGGCGGGTGCTCGGCGAGCGGATCGGTGCGGTGCCCAGGCTGCGGCAGCGGCTTTACCGGGCGCCGCCCGGATGCGGGCGGCCGTACTGGGCAGACGATCCGGCGTTCGATATCGATGAGCACCTCCGGCAGGTGTGCTGCCCGCCGCCGGGGGATGAGCGGGCGCTGCTCGATCTCGCTGCGGTTCAGCTCGGCGAACCCATGCCCCGGTCCCGGCCGCTGTGGTCGGCCACGTTCGTCACCGGGCTGGCCGGCGGCGGCACCGGGCTGCTCCTCCTCATGGACCACGTGCTGGCGGACGGCATCGCTGGGCTTGCGATGCTTGGCACGCTGGTCGGCCAGGTCGCCCAGACGGCACAGGCGCGGGCGGACCGGTTCCCGGCACCGGCACCGCGAGCGTGGGAACTCGCCGTCGATGCCTGGCGAGGTCGCCTGCGCCGGGCCGGGCCGACCGGACCAGGCGCCCCGCGCCAGGCGCGTGGCCTGCGCCGGATCCGCGAGGGAATCGCAGAACTGGGGGGCGTCCGGCCGCCGCGTCGGCGGCCGGTGACATCGCTCAACCGGCCGGTCGGGCCACGGCGGCGGCTCGACGTCGTCGCCGTCGACCTTGCCGCCATCCGCGGCCTGGGACACGCACACGGCGGCACCGTCAACGACGTGGTGCTCGCCGCGGTCGCCGGGGCGCTGCGAATCTTGCTGGCCGCGCGCGGCGAGCAACTCGGCGAGGTCACCATCACGGTCCCGGTGGCCGCGCGGCGGGCGGCCAGCGGCGGCGAGCTCGGCAACCAGATCGGGATCATGCCGGTCACCGTGCCCGCCACCGGCGACTTCGGCGCCCGGGTAACCCGGACGGCCGAGATCACCCGCGAGCGCAAGTCGCGCGCCCACGGCGCCTCGGCCGCCCTGTTCGTGCCCGCGTTCTTGCTGCTGGCCCGCACCGGGCTGCTGCACTGGTTCGCCAGCCACCAGCGGGTCGTCCAGACCTTCGTCACCAACCTGCGCGGCCCGGAGGACCCGCTCACGTTCGGCGGCGCCGCAGTGCGGGCGATCATCCCGATCCCGTCCACCACCGGGAACGTCACCGTAACATTCGCGGCGTCGTCATACGCCGGAACGCTGCGCATCACCATCCTGTCCGACCCCGCCCGCATGCCCGAGGCCCCCGCCCTAGCCGCCGCACTCCGCCACGAACTGTCCGCCCCTCCGATGGCCCCTCTGCTATGAGCTCACCGCCCCACTCACTGTGCTCCTCCGCCACAAGCAAGCCCAGACCAGACACAGCGACGCGGAAGGGACACTGACGGTCTCACTCAGGCACAGACATCAAACTCGCCGGGGCCGTGGGGGAACCCGGGTGCCGGTAAATCAAAGGCAAGCGTGCCGGTTGGCGGCGCCTCGAACACACTCCACGGCCAGCGAGAACGGCACCAAACTGGAGCTTCGGCGAGCTAGCCGGTGACCCCTCATGCGCACTGAGGTCAGCCCCTAAGCGGCGCAGCGCGCGAAGCTCACGGTGTCTATCTCAGCGGCGGCAAGCGCCGCAGCCCGGGGGAGGGCGGCGCCTACGCGTACTCAACCGGTGCCGGGGAGCGCTGGCGGTTCAAGTGCGTTGTCACCCGGGCAGGACAGCCCGCAAGCCGGTCAACCGGCGCGGATTCCTGACCAAGAAGGCCGCGCTCGAGGGGATGCGGGACACGCTGTCGGCCACCGCCGAACCCGGCTGCAGTTACCCCGAATCAGCCGCCGCCAGCACCGGCCGCACCAGTCCCGACAGCAACGATCACCCGACCACGACGGCCGGGCCGACGTTCCGCTGGACCTGCCGGTCCAGCGGCGGAAAGTGCTCGGCGGCGTGATCAATGAGTACTACCAGGCGGCGTAACTGATCTCATGAACCCAAAGTCGGACACCATGCGAGTAATTTTGAAGCGGGACAGGGGGTCGCGGTGGCGGCCATGGTGAGGGATGTCTGTTCAGGGCGCGGCGGCAGCAGGCGCGGCTGGGTGTCCATTGGCGCTGCTGCGCACGGATGCGCCGTGTTCCAGCAGCAGGAGCGCCATGTCGTCGTGGGCGTGACCGCCGGTGTGCCGGTCCACGGCTCTCATCAGGGTGTCCAGTGCCTGATCGCAGTCAGATGCGAGAAGCGCCGTTGCGATCGCGTGTTCCGGGAGGAAGTCTCCGTGCTCGTCGCGGCTTTCGACAAGCCCGTCGGTGTAGAGCAGCAGCCGGTCGCCGGGCGACCAGGTCGTGGTAAACGCGGTGAGGTCATCTTCAAGGCCAAGCGGCAGGGCGGCCTTGCCGCCGGTCAGCGGCCGCAGGTCGCCGCCGTGGCACAGCAGCGGCGGGTGATGACCGCAGTTGACGATGGTCAGCTCGCCGGTGGTGGTGATCTGTGCCAGCGCCGCAGTGACGAAGTCCTCCACGCCCAGATGCGGCGCGATGGCCCGGCCGACCTCGCCCGCCACTTGTTCCAGGGCGGGCAGTGCGACCGCGCTTCGCCGGAAGGCGCTGAGTACGTGCCGGGCGAGCAAGACGGCGTCCAGGCCCTTGCCGCGGACATCGCCGATGATCACCCGGATCCCGTACCCGGTGGGGATGATCTCATACAGATCCCCGCCGACCGAGGCCTCGCGTGTCGCGGAGCGGTAGCGGGCCGCGATGCTGATCCCGGTCATCTCCGGGGGCAGCGGCGGTAGCAGCGCGAGTTGCGCGGCCTCTGCGACCGCGGTCATGCGCGCCAGGCGCTCTTCACGCCGGCGGCGCATACCCGCTACCACGACCGCCATCGCGCTGATGGCGCAGACTACCGCAACCCGGATCCAGTAGGTCAGCTGCCCCGTGGCGCCGTCCCGCCAGCCAGCCCCGATGGCGAGCGCCACCGCGGTGCCCGCGAAGATGGCCGTGCGGCGTTCGTCGGCGACGGTGGCCGCGACCAGCGGCGCGATGCTGAACAGCGAGACCACCATCACGTCTGTCATCGCGTGGACCACGCCGAACAGGACCAGGCACAATGCCGCCACGGCCGTTGCGACATGCTCGGCCGACAGGCGTGACCGCGCCGTCACTCCGGTTCTCCCGCTGGCGCGAGCCGCTTCATCGCGGTTTCCCCCTGTTCCACCGAGCTCTCCGCCCGGTGCGAAACATGCTTCGACGACGTGGCCCGCCGCGGCGGGGTCCGGGCTTGCGACGGGTGGCAGCGAAGGTGTCTGACCGGCGCCAATAGCGCAGCGCAGACACTAGCACAGCAAGTCCGATCGCCACGGGCAAATGGCACAACAAATCCGGTCGTCGTACGCGCCAGTAGTTCGCGTCAGGAGGGCGAGACGGTTACCTGTCTGACCGCTCAGAGCGCGCCAGCCGCCCGCTGCCAAGACGCCGGCCAGGCCAGCGTCCCGGCGGCCAGGTCGCGGGCCGCCACGGCGGCATCGGCGCACAACAGCGTGAAGCACCGCCTTTCCGCTCACGGGCTCCACGGTCCCCAGCCCGGGCGCTGCGATCAGGGGGAGTTTGTGTTGCCGCCTGCCCGGCCCGGGACCGTTGCGCAACTTCGGGCGACACCGCTGGCCTGCCCCGACACCGTGAGCACGACCTGGCCGCCGGCCTGCGCCGCCTCCTGCACGCGCGCGGGGCGCGATGGTCATGATCTTCTCCCGGCGATGCGTGCCAGCTCGGCGCTGGGATGGAGCTGACAGCGACTGGTGGCTCGCCAGGGCTGACTGGAACCTGCCGTCCAGGAAGGCACGCTCACGGCAGCAGGTGAGCTGGCTGGCCTCCAGAGTAGCTGCTCGGCGCGGCCTTTGCCTGCTGGGCGAAGATAGTGGAAAACCGTTCAGCTGGAGGAGCGTAACCATGGACAGTGACGTCTGGACCCGGGCCAGGCTGGCAGAACACTGGCACGCCTCCGAGCGGGGCGACATCGAAGCCGAGCACGCCATCTACGCGGCCGACGCGGTCCTGGACTACCCGCAGTCCGGTGAGCGTTTCCGCGGTCGGGCCAATATCCAGGCACAGCGCGGCGGTCACCCGGCAAAGCGGCATTTCACGATCCGCCGGATCAGCGGCATCGGGGATCTGTGGGTCAGCGAGTGCATCATCACCTATGACGGCGTCCCCTCGTTCTCGGTGAGCATCATGGAGTTCACCGAAGGCGACGTCACACATGAAACCCAGTATTTCGGCGACAAGTTCGAGGCTGCTCCGTGGCGGGCGCCGCTGGCCGAGCCGATCCCGGCCGACGGCGGCGAACCCGGCCAGCCGGCCCGCGGGTAGCCCGTTGGAGCGATCGAAGCACGCGCTGTCCGGCCACCTGGAGGGACGATCGTGGTCGACGGGCTCGCGCCCGGTGCGTACACCATCGACGTCGCTGGCACAGACCCCGCGTCACCGTTCGCGCCGGTAAGCAGCGACATCCTCATCTGGGAAAGCCCGGGGACAGAGCACAGCCGGGGTGACAACTGCCCCGAGGCTTGAGCCTGTGGCAGGCATCGTGCCGCGCCTGCTCCAGCCCTTCCGCTGTCCACTGGCAGGCCACGGCGTGCTCGGCTTGGGAATACGCGTTCGCGGCAGGCTTGCTTTTGGTCGGTGGGGCGGTCCCGCAGACCGCCCTCATACTTGTCGTGACCCGGCGCTACAGTTCTGGGCTACTGAATTTCGCCGTGCACTCGCCAGAAGATCGCCAACGCGACAGAAAATGCCGTTCTGCACGCCTCCAGCGGACCGGACCGGAGGGCTCATTCCAGTACATATCGGCGGGACTGCGCGCGTTCTCCTTGACCTCCCGCCTCACTCAACGTGATGCTGAAATGGTGGCGTGGACGTTCTGAGCAGCCGGATCCTCCTGCGGCCCGGCGACCTGGACTGCAGCCGCCGCTTCTACCGCGACATGCTGGGGCCTGGCCATCTACCGGGAGTTCGGTCCCCCCGACGATCCCGGGGTGGTGTTCTTCCTCGGCCAGGGGTTGCTCGAGGTCTCCGGGCACGCGGATGGCCCTCCCGGGCGCTCGGTGATGATCTGGATCAAGGTACGGGATGTCCGCGCCGAGCACGCCCGGCTGGCCGCGGCCGGAGTCCGGTCATCCGGGAGCCGGCAGCCTAGCCTGGGGCCTGACCGAAATGTGGATCCAGGATCCCGACGGCATCCGGATCGTCCTGGTCGAGGTTCCCGCCGATCACCCTCTCCGCCGTGACCCCCGATCGGCGTCACCGCCAAGTGACGAACCCTATGCGGCATGTGTGGATAATCTCCCATGAAAGGCGGCATCGAGATTTACGCGAAGTACGCTGCCAAGGCGCTCGGCGCCCGGGCGATCACGGTCAACGCCCTGGCGCCCGGGGCGACCGCGACCGATTTCGCAGGCGGCAGGATCCGAGACGATGCCGCGTACCGGGCCATGGTGACGGCCAACCATGCCTTTGGCCGCGTGGGAGAACCGGAGGACATCGGCGGCGCAGTGCGCGCCATCGTGTCCGGCAGCGCCGGATGGATCACCGCCTAGCGAATCGAAGCCTTCGGAGGGCAAGCCTCTAACCAGGGCCTTGACAACGCCAAGCCGTGCGCCGCGGAGTCAACGGTCTCCGCCCAGGCCCGGGAACCGCCGTCCACCGGATGCACGAGGCAGGAGCTTGCTTACGCCAGAACCAGCGCCGCGCCGGTCGTCATCGGAACCGGCTGATCCGCGTGGATCAGTGCGTGCCGTGTACGCTTTTGATCCGCCCAGGGCCCGGCGGTTCACCCAGTGAGGCGGCGTGCAGCCGGGAGCTCGTACCGCTACCCGGACCATGGAGGTACAAGATGCCTGAAGGCAGCCAGCCCGCATATGAGATCGCGCTGGCCCACTTCATCGTTTCTGACGACGTGGAGCGCTCCCGTCGCTTCTATACCGAGGTGCTCGGCGGCAAGACCATCCGCTCGGGTGAGCCGACGTACGTGGCGCTCGCCAACAGTTGGATCATCATCAACGTCGGTGGCGGCCCGACCGACGACAAGCCGGCAGTCACACTCGAGACACCGCGCGGTCCGGACCTGGCCAGCAGCTTCCTCAACATCCGGGTCTCGGACATCCACGCTGTGTATGCGGAGTGGAGCGCGCGAGGCGCCGAGTTCCTCACGCCACCGAAACAGCACAAGACCGAGATCCGCTGCTACATGCGTGACCCCGACGGGCACCTGATCGAGGTAGGCCAGACCACCCTGCCGGGCGGCTGGCGCCAGTTCCTGAACCCGTGAAGGAAGGTGTCATGCGGATCTGGCCGTGCCGCGCTGCCGCCATCGCAGGCCGTGCCAACCCGAAACACTCCAGGGACGATCACCCGGCCAGGGCTGCCCGAATTTCCCCGATAGTGATTGTCCGGAGCCATGAGCGCGCGAGAATACGGAACCGTCGAGAGGACCCGTGGGACCGGCGATCTCCTCGGGAAAGACCCGACACCTCTCAGGAGGAAGAAGCGGAACCCAGCATGCCTGAAAACCGGGGCTCTGAACAAGCCGCAAGTAATTCCTTGGTGCGCGCGGGTGACGTCCGCCCCGGCGTCCTCTTCGATGACCCACGCGCCCTCCATATTGCCGGTCAGGTCATTATCCTCCACCACACTCCGGTCATGCCCGTAAATCGATACCGCCCACGTAAGTCATCTTTCCCCGCAGGGATTTGAATTTCGAGTCAAGTTGCGGCGTGTGGACGGCTGATGACAAGCTCGTGGTTACTGCGGGTGATAGCTGCAGGTGGCGTAAGGCGGCGAGGGATGCCTGCCGGGCGAGGTCGGTCAGGGCGTCGCGGTCGGCGCGGTCGGCTTGCCGGAGCCGGCTGCGGCCGGGTGGTCCGGGGCTGGTGAGCTGGGCGAGGCCGGGTATCAGGAGCTGCTGGGTCAGCCGGGTGAG
>Ga0209039_10004502_pt1 | contig 10151 bp, 2 predicted proteins | sample BogFormECP12_OM1_FD_188238 | JGI IMG/M metagenome (GOLD analysis project Ga0209039, IMG submission 188238) | Bog forest soil microbial communities from Calvert Island, British Columbia, Canada - ECP12_OM1 (SPAdes) (version 2) | ecosystem: Environmental > Aquatic > Freshwater > Wetlands > Bog ... | reverse complement strand
CGTCGAGACCTGCACCGCCGGCTTGGCCGCCAGGACTTCACGAATCCGGTTATTCTGAGTGTCGGCGATGTAGAGGTTGCCCGCCGAATCCACGGCTACGCCAAAGGGTTGGTTGAGTGATGCGCTGGTGGCGGGCCCTCCGTCGCCAGAAAAGTTCTCACTTCCATTACCGGCGACCGTCGTGATGGTCCCGCCCGACACTTTCCGAATTCGGCTGTTGAATGTGTCCGCGATGTAGAGGTTGCCAGCCGAATCGACGGCAAGTCCCCCGGCGCCGCGGAGCGATGCACTCGTGGCGGGACCTCCGTCGCCAGAGTATCCGGAAGTTCCATTTCCGGCGACCGTCGTGATGGTCCCTCCCGACACTTCCCGAATTCGGTTGTTGCTGGTGTCGGCGATGTAGAGGTTGCCAGCCGAATCTACGGCCACTCCATAGGGTCTGGTTAGCGATGCGCTGGTGGCGGGCCCACCGTCGCCAGAGAAACCCGGGTTTCCATTTCCGGCGACCGTCGTGATCGTCCCGCCCGACACCTCCCGAATTCGGTTATTCCCAAAGTCGGCGATGTAGAGGTTGCCGGCCGAATCCACGGCTACTCCCATGGCGAGGCCTAGCGATGCACTTGTGGCGGGCCCTCCGTCGCCGGAGAAAGGGGCTACAACTCCATTACCGGCGACCGTCGTGATGGCCTCGCCCGATACCTTCCGAACTCGGTCATTGAGTTCGTCGGCGATGAAGAGGTTGCCAGCCGAATCGACGGCCACTCCCCTGGGCTGGTAGAGGGATGCGCTGGTGGCGGGCCCACCGTCGCCAGAGAAGCCCGGATTTCCATTTCCGGCGGCCGTCGCGATCCCCCCGCCAGACACCTTCCGAATTCGGTTATTCTGATAGTCTGCGATGTAGAGGTCGCTGGCCGAATCGACGGCTACTCCATAGGGTTCATTGAGCGATGCGCTGGTGGCGGAGCCTCCGTCACCAGAGAATTGGTAAGCTCCGTTTCCGGCGATCGTCGTGATCGTCCCGCCAGACACCTCCCGGATCCGGTTGTTATTTGTGTCGGCGATGTAGAGGTTGCCAGCCGAATCTACGGCCACTCCCTGGGGATAATTGAGCGATGCGCTGATAGGGGGCCCTCCGTCGCCAGAGAAACCGAGAACTTCATTTCCGGCGACCGTCGTGATGGTCCCGCCCGACACCTTCCGAATTTTGCAATTCTCATAGTCGGCAATGTAGAGGTTGCCGGTCGAGTCTACAGCGACTCCATGGGGAAAGGCCAGCGATGCGCTAGTGGCGGGACCTCTGTCGCCTACGAAACCGAAAAGTCCATTTCCGGCGACCGTCGTGATGGTCCCGCCCGACACCTTCCGGATCCGCTCGTTGCCTGTGTCGCCGATGTAGAGGTTCCCAGCCGAATCTACGGCCACTCCAGAGGGGCCGTAGAGCGATGCACTGGTGGCAGGCCCTCCGTCGCCAAAGTATCCGGAAGTTCCATTTCCGGCGACCGTCGTGATCGTTCCGCCTGACACCTTCCGAATTCGGTTATTCAGGTTGTCGGCTATGTAGAGGTTGCCGGCCGAATCTACGGCTACTCCCTCGGGGTAGTCGAGCGATGCACTCGTAGCGGGCCCACCGTCGCCAGAGAAGCCCGGTTTTCCATTTCCGGCGACCGTCGTGATCGTCCCGCCCGACACCTTTCGGACCCGGCAGTCGTATGCTTGGGCGATGTAGAGGTTGCCGGCCGAATCTACGGCCACTCCATAGGGGTAATTGAGCGATGCGCTGGTGGCAGGCCCTCCGTCGCCAGAAAAGCCCTCAATTCCATTTCCGGCCACAACCGTCAACGCCCCATTTGGTGAGATCCGTACTACGATGCTGTTCCCGGAATCCGCGGCGTACACGTTGCCCTGTCCATCAACGGCCACACCTTGGAGGTTGCTCAACGGAGCATTCAGCGCCGGCAGCGGCGTGCTCGGGAAGACGAAATCGGTTCCCGCAACGGTCGTGATGACTTGCGCCGCTAGACCGGCGCACCACAGACACAACCCCGAAGCTATTTTGGGGAATGTGGTCATGGCGTTCTGGCCGCCTCCGATTGTACGCGAAGCTCTCAATCTTCGCTTGAGTTCATTGTATGGTTACTGTGACAGGGTTCGCCATCTGTCCATCCGCTACCAGGATGATATTCACGCTTCCTTTCCCTGCCAGCGTCCGAGGTAGCGGGCCGATGTTAACCTGGTCCTCCCCGGCGTATAACGGCGCGGATCCGGAGTACAGCACCGGCACGCTCACGCCGCCCACCGTCGCGGTGACGCTCTTGGCGCTTCGGATACCCGTGCCGTACATCTCCAAGTAGACCTGTTCAGTGGACGGCCCGAGACTGACCGGCAAAGCAACCACATTTCCGGTCACGACCTGGTAGACCGGCTGTAATGGCTGCTGCGCACCAGAAATCACCGGCAGAAGCCAGGCCGCTACCAGTCCCGAGCCATTTAACTCGAAGATCCCCGGCGAAACGCCGCCGATTGTGATAGCTGCGGACTGAGTAGTCCCATTCTGATTCTGGAACATCACCGTCGCTGTTCCCGTGGCCGTGCCTGCCGGAATCTCGAAATTGATCTGCGACGGCGAGACGTAGAACAGGGGAGCCTGACGCGCCGCGGCGGCTGAGTCTGTGACCGTCACGGTGTTGCCACCGAGCGACGTAGGGAGCGGTAAAGCCGCCGCCGAAGTTGTTCCGCTGGCCAGATTTGCGCCATATGCGGAGATGATGGATTCCGGCGCGAAGGGTTCGACTTGTCCAGCCGTGGCTAACGCGACTGTCGGGCCGGCCTGCGGGCCCGGAATCCACAGCGGAGCGAAACCGGTGATTTGGATGTTCGATCCCATGTCATAATACTGCGTCGAACCCGTCGCAACATCGAGCACGGCGATGCCGTTTTTGATCGGCGACGAACTAAACCCCAGAGCCACCTTTCCATTGGTTACGGATATCCCGCCTGAAACCCCGGCAGAACCCGGGTAGGTCTGCAGCACCCCCGGCGCCGTTTGAGAAGCCAACGGGACGGTGAGGTCCGTGGTCAATATCTGAACGGACCGGTCGGCTTTAAAAACCATCCCGAAATAGAGGATACCGTCATTGATCTTGAACGAACAGCAGCCACTGAGGAGAGACTCGGTGATCGTGTAGTCCCGCACCAACGTCTCCAGGTGGCCGGTCGTGAGATTCCGCGTCCACACCTCCAGGGTCCCCTTTGTTGCATCGTGGTTAATGGCGTATAGGGTGCCGTTGTCTGCTATATCCATGGTGGCCTGATTGTCGGCGTCGGTTCGCGAGAGCAGCGTAGTGGTCTTGCCGTTAGTGCTTACCTGAAATTCTCCGCCAATACAATAACACAAGTGGAACATATCCCACGAATTCGGCACACGGAAATACACGCTGTTCCCCACATATCCGAGATGGTCCACCGTGCAACCATTACTGAGCTTGGGTATGGATGGGCCAGTGGTTCCACCGAAGTGAGCGAAGTCACAGGGCCCGACGTAATTGGTGTTTGCGCCCTGGGCAACAACCTGGTAGACATTAGAGTCCTGCTCAAATACATACATCGTATTGGATGCATAGCTCTCCGAGGTCTCCTTGTCAAGCTCAACCCACTGTTTAGTACTCGGTATGACCATGGAAAACAGGAATGAGGTGGCATCAATAGGCCCGACAGGGTTGTAATCCGTCGGCAATGCCCCGGCACTCACTACGAACAAGCCCAGGGTGTTGTTGGGTAGCGCACCGGACACCGCAACCGCGCGTGTAGCAAAACAGGTGAAAAGAATCAAAACCAAAATGCTGGTGCGTGGAAACGATGCCAGAGGCGTGGTTAGGATGACACGAGGAAGCAAACCCCCTCTGTTCATATACAGCTCCTCTCAGATCTCAGTTGAATACCCTCTGACCATATTCTGCGCCGGTTTATCGCGAGAATCAAGAATAAAGGATTCTGAGACCTGAAAGGCTCAGTTCATGTCGAGATTCTCAACAGCCCGTGGAAGCATTGAGATCCAGACCGCTCTCTTTCGGATTACCATTTCACTCGCACCATTAGCTGCATCTGCCTTGCGGTTTCAGTCAGCGGGATCAGGCCGGGGAAGCCCGACTGCTCCGGTTTCCGGCCGTACAGAGCCACTCCAAAGTCGGAGTGGCCGATGGTGGAATCGGGATTTCCCAGGTTGGCATGATTCAGCGCATTAAACAGATCGGCGCGCAATTCGATGCGGCCGGCTTCGCCCAGCTTGCGTACGGCGATGGACCGGCTGACGGAGAGATCGGCGTTGTACAGGCCCGGGCCGGCGATGGCGTTTCGTCCGGTGTTGCCGAGCGGCGTGGAAGGATCTGCGAAAGCGGCGGGCGACAACAGCAATTTGCCGCCAGACGCCGGCTGATTGGTGAACTCTTGCGCTTGGTTGACCAGGTTGCCGCGGCGGTTGATGATTCCGTCGACAACCGTGGCCGCGTAGACGGAATAGGGAAAGCCGGTGCGGAAGGAGGCCAGTCCGGAGAGCTTCCAGTCGCGTAATGCGGCCCAGGTCCGAGATGAGCCCCGAGGGTTGGGGATGGCGGCGGTCCACATCAGAACCAGGTCTTGGCGCTGATCGAAATCGGAGTTGCCACGATCGATGCGGAGGTCCCCGGCGCTGGAAAACGCGGCGCCGCCCGGCTCGTACCCGTTGCTGGTGGTGAGGCTGACGAACGACAGGTTGAAGAAGTCGCGGCCCAGCGGCGAACTCTGGTTATCGATGCTGTGGCTCCAAGTATACGCGGCCTGGAACTGGACGCTGGACGTGTGGTAGCGCAACAGGGCCGTGAGCGCGCTGTAGTTGGATGAGCCCTGGTTCGCAAGGTAGGAAATCGCAGGCAGAGCTTCATTGGTGTCCAACCCGCGGTTCAGGACATCGGTCGAGATCAGGCGCCGGCCGAGCGTTTCCATACCGTTTACCTCCAGTGTGACGCGGCTGGCCAGTTCCCGCTGAACGCCGAGGAACGAACTCCAGACGTAAGCGTTGCGGAGGCGGGCGTCGATCCAGGTGACCGACGGAAAAGAAGCATCTACGGCCCGGCCGGCGAACTGCGGCAGCGCTTGCGCCGCGGGTGCAAGGTAGTTGGCGCTGGGCGTGTTGCCGATGGGAGTCGCGTAGAAGAACTCGCCGAGCTTCAGGTTGTTGTTGCCGACATTCCGCCAGAGGTTGTCGTACGGCCGGTCATGGAAGATGCCGGATGCGCCGCGCAGAAGCGTGCGTCCATCGGCGGTGAGAGCGTACGATCCGCCCAGGCGGCCGGCCCATCCGCGATTGTCGCGGGCATAGATCGCCTGGCCGGCAGCTTCCGGCTGCAATGTGGCGCCGGCGATTTGCGCTCCCGCGGGGCCAGGTTGCAGCAGGAGATCCTTCACCGCTCCGGTGCCTTGGGGCGCGCCGAAGTTTTCGTAGCGCAAGCCGTAGTTGAGCGTGAGGCGGGGCGTGAAGCGGTAGGTATCCTGCGCGAAAAAGTGAAATTGGTTGTAAGTGTACTGGCGGTCGAATGAAGGGATCTGCAGCTTGGGCAGCGCGGTGCGGTCTACGGAAGCCGAGAAACCGTATGGCTGGGAGGAGGCGAATTGCAGCACGGTTTCGAACGAGAACTCGCCGTCGCGGCCGAAAGTCAGGTAGCCATCGATGTCGCGCAGCAGCACTCCGCCGCCCAGTTTCACCAGGTGGGGCCCGTGCGCCCAGACGAACTGGTCGGTGAACTCAAAGGTACGGCTGCGGTTCTTGTAAGCGTAGGCAGACAGGCTTCCGGGCAGCAGTACGTTGCCGTCCGCGATGAGGGTAGGGATCTCCGGGTGGGCACGGTCCCAGGAAAGATCGTCGTCGCTCCAGCTCAGGCGCGCTTCGTTGACGCGGCGCGGCCCAAGATTGCTGGTGAGCGCGGCCATCAGCGAAAGAGTGTTCTGGAGGAGCGGCGAATCGAAGCCCTGGTAGGGCGACCAGATGAATTGCGGCCGCTCCACGCGTGAAGAGGCCACACGGCCCATGAGGTGATGAACGCCGCCGGCGGGCGTGTAGTCCAGGCGCTCCAGGAATAGCGACCGGTTGACAAAGCTGGGCAACGATACGGACACGGTGGCGTTATACCCTGTCGCGTTCGGCGCGGCCCAGGGATGAGATTGCAGCAGGCTCAGGGCGGCCGATGCCGGAGGCGCGGTAACCGGATTGCTTGTCAGGCCCTCGAGATAATTGACGAACCCGGTGGTGGGCAATTGAACGGTGACGGGGTCCCCGTAGCCACGGCTGCGGAAGTACTCGAAGGATGTGGAAGTGAACAGGCGATTCGCGCGGATCGGGCCGCCCGCCTGGAATCCCGGCTCCGTCTCGTGAAGCTGGGAACGTGGCAGGCCCTTGAGATTCCTTTGGAAATCGTTGGCATTGAGCGCATCGTTCTTGGCGTAGACATACGCTAGTCCGTGCCATTGATTTCCCCCGGCGCGTGTCACCGCGTTGGCCAGGACGCCGCCGGTGCCGCCGTACTCGGCAGTGAAGCTGTTGGTGGAGATGCGATACTCCTGGATGGCTTCGGGCGCCGCGGTTACCAGCGGGCCGGTGACCAGGTAGTTGTTGTTCTCCACGCCGTCGAGCAGAAAGTTGGATGCCGTGGGCCTTTGGCCGTTCACCGAAAGTCCCAGGCCGCCGGAAGTGGCTGTGTCCGCGGTGACACCGGGCTGAACGATCAAGGTGGTGTAGATGTCGCGCCCGGCGAGCGGCAGGTCCTGGATCTGCTGCGGGTCCACCACCTGCGACACCGACGCTTCGAGCGATCCCCGGGCGGCACGCGACGGCTCCACGGTGCGGGTTCGGCTGGTATCCACATCGGGGCCATAGAAATTCACGATGGTCTGGCTGTCCGGAAAAAGCACGCTGCGATACTGGCCGGTCTCCCAGACGTCGTTCAAGGGCCGCAGCCGGAACGAAAAATCCAGCCGTCCGGCCACACGGACTTCAATGCCGTATAGTTCCTGGGTCTGGTATCCGGCAGCGGAAACTTGTAGGCGGTAGGCGCCGGGGGAAAGCAGCGGCACGACGAAGTAACCGGCGGAATCCGTGCGCGCTACGCGGCCGGAATCGCTGGACGAGCCCGCGCACTGGACCGACGCCTGCGCCAGCGGCTGGCCGGATATGGAATCCACGATTCGCCCGGAAATCATGCCCTGCGTGGTCTGGCCGAACGCGGACGCGGTGACGGCGGCCAGGCAAGCGGCCAATAGAAAGGATCGCCTCATCGATTTCCGCTCCCCAGTTTGCCGAGCGCCGCGCGGATGCGTTTGCGCGCCGCGCCGTCGGGCGCCAATTGCAAAGCTCTTTCGTACGCCGACCTGGCTTCGGCCGTGCGGCCGAGAGAGGCGTACGCCTGGGCGGCCTGCTCCAGAATCTCCGGGTCGCCCGGCTGCAGTTGAAGCGCCTGTTGCCACTGGCTGACCGCGGCGTCCGGCTTGCCGATCCGCATATCCACATCCGCCAGTGCCAGGCGTGCCGCCACGTAGGCGGGCCGGGCGGCAATCACTTTCTCGTATTCCCGAGCGGCTTCTTCGTTGTGGCCCGTTGCGGCCAAGGCACGGGCCAGGCTGAGCCGCGACGGAAGGTAGTCCGGGTCGCGCGTGAGATTGTCGCGCCACAAGGCGAGCGCTTCACCGGAACGTTTGGCATCGGCGGCCAGCAGGACGGCCAGGTTGTGGCGCGCGGCCAGCAGCGCCGGGTCGCGTTCCAGCGCTTGCTTGTAGAACTGCTCGGCTTCCGCTCGCCGGCCGGTGGCCGCTTTGAGGGAACCTAGCGCGTTGAGCGCTTGGGCATTGCCGGGTTCGGTCGCCAGGGCCCGCCGATACATGGCCTCGGCGTCTGCCGGACGGTTCATGCGCTCATAGAGCAGGCCGAGATTGTAAGGCAGGTAAGCCACGCGCGGCGCCAGTCGCATCGCCCGCTGATAGACGCGGATGGCGTTGTCGTAGTCGCCCTTCTCGGTGTAAGCCAGCGCCATGTTGTGCAGCGGGTAGGCCCAGTACGGCGCGCGCCGTGCGGCATCCCGGAAAGCCGCAATCGCCAGATCGTAGTTGGCGCGCTCCAGGTAGGCAATCCCCAGTCCGTTGTAAGCGTAGCCGCGCTCGCCGTCCAGTCCGATGGCCCGTTCCAGCAAGGCTGCGCCGCCCGCGTAGTTTTTATCGAAGATGGCCGCGCGTCCCTGGCAGAACGTCATGCGGCTCTGAAGATAGAGCGAATCCGGCGCGAGTTGCAGCGCCGCCTCGAAGTAGGCCTCGCCGCGGAGGAAGTCGGCGCGCTGCTGCGGCACGCGGTCTCCCGCGAGATAGGCCAGTAGCACTTCCTGGCCCCGATCTTCCAGGGCGACCCGGAGTTTCTCAGCTTCTCTTTGGTAGTCGTCGACCTTGAGGCGCGCTTTGAGCGCGGCCAGAAACGTAAAGGCGCCCTGCTCTTCCGTATTCAGGATGCGGCCTTCGGCGATGGCTTTTTCAAATTGGTCCACCAGCGTGGCCGCATCCTGATATCTGAGCCTGCTGGCCGTGGAAGCCGACGCAGGTACAGCCGAAGGGGTCTGCGCGGCCGGGGAGTTGACACTGCGGCGGGCCGTCGGCACAACCCCGGTGTAATCCTTCAACTCGATGCCCGGTTTATCGACCTGCGCCATCACGCGGGTCTGATCGATATCGCCGATGGTTTTCGGGATCTGTTGGCTGGCGGTCGATTCCTGAACCTTGTCCTTTACATAATCTGCCAGCTCATCCATCGTGACTTTGCCGTCGCCGTTCAAATCGGCGGCCCCATCGAGCGCACGCATCAGAAAGTAGGTGAATGCACCGTGTCCGCCGCCATAATTGAAGCCCTCGATGGCCACCTGGTTTTTCTGAGCGGCCAGCATGCCGAACACGTCCACGTCCGGGGGATCGAGCACGCTCGCGGCCTTGTTGGTTTTGGCGGCATCTGTTTCGATCTGTCCGATATGCCCCGCGTGGCAGACGTCGACATACAACAGCAGCCGTTTTACGTTCCCCAACTGGCTGGAGAAGAGTTGCCGGATGTCGTCCATGGGGATTCCGCTGGTGGCCAGCTCCTCCGGATTGCTGTCGTAGGTAACGATGAAGCCCTTGTTCGTGTTGCCCACGGGAAAGCTCGCGCCGTGCGAAGCGATGAACAGCAGCACCGTATCGTTCTTGCCGGCACGCGCTTTCAGATGGGTTTCGATGGCGCTTTGAATGGCGCTGCGCGTGGCCGCCTGGTTGGTCAGCACCACCATGTTGTCATCCGGAATCGCTCCGGCGCGAGGGCTCTTCAGGAGGTTAGCCAGCTCAATGGCGTCCAGATGGGCGAAGTTCAGCGGGTTGATGCGTTCATCTTTGAAATTGGAGATGCCCACCAGCAGCGCATAGGTCTGGCCTTCGGCCCGCGACGGCGGGAGCACCACTCCCCGGCTCTTCGCGGCTTCCTCCACCAGCACGAACAAGCGGCTGCGTGCCCACCCGGCGTCCGGCCAGACGGTGACCACCTTCCGCATCTCATCGGCGGCGTCGGCTTTGAGCCCATACTTTTCGAAGACCTGCGCGCGAGCCAGGTGGTTGACCGCGACGTTGGCATTGGCCGCTTTGTCCAAGGCGGCCAGTTCAGAAGTTGCCTGAGTGCGACGCTCGTCGGGCAGTTGACTTAGACGCTCCTCGAGCGTTTGCGGACCGGCTCCGCGCGACAGTTCCTGAGCCACCGCAGCGTCGGCATGCTGCTGGCTGGCGATCACGAAGCGTGGTAGTGCCGGAAGGAAACAGCCCTCCGCGGGCTTCTGATCCGTGAACCTGCCTGCCCGTACTTTCAGGCCGCGCGGTTCAAAGAGTGCGTCGCCATCGGGCGAGAGCGTCTGCTGAGTATTGCCGCTGCAGGCCAGAAAGGTTACCGAGCCGCCTTCCGACCGCAGCGCGTCGCCGGAGAACAGAATGTCCCCCGGCTTGGCCGTCAACGGAAGTTCGGACCCGGCACGCAAGATTCTGGCGCCGCTCCCCGTCAGGATCAAAGCGAGGGGCGTTTCCGCGGCTTCCTGGGCCGCGACGGTAAAACAGCAGACGAGCAGCAGCAGAAC
>Ga0209039_10004501_pt1 | contig 10153 bp, 10 predicted proteins | sample BogFormECP12_OM1_FD_188238 | JGI IMG/M metagenome (GOLD analysis project Ga0209039, IMG submission 188238) | Bog forest soil microbial communities from Calvert Island, British Columbia, Canada - ECP12_OM1 (SPAdes) (version 2) | ecosystem: Environmental > Aquatic > Freshwater > Wetlands > Bog ... | reverse complement strand
ATTCTCGACTCTGGCGCACGAGATCGGCCACGAGATGTTGCACCGGGGAGAGCGCCGCACCCTGACCACCAAGCAAGTCCGCGAGACCGAGGCCGAAGCCGTAGCCTTCGTGGTCTGCCAAGCCATAGGGCTGGAGACCGGCAGTGCCGCCGCTGATTACATCCAGCTTTGGCACGGAGACGCCAACCTGCTGCGGGAGAGTCTGGAAGCCGTTCAACAGACCGCAGCCATGATCCTCGGGGGCATTGCCCCCGAGGTCGCGGAGGCCGCAGCCGCCGGCGCGTAAAACACGCCTCGCGAAAAATCGCGGCGGAGTGACAAGCACTCCGCCTTTTTGTGACCGCTTTCCGCAGCAGTCTTCGTCTTACATGCAACCTGCCCTTATCGGATTTGATGCGATTTTCCTACAGCAGATCCCGTAACTCCAGAAAGCACGCCTGCACCTCCGCCCATGTCGGATACGGACCATAACAGAGCATCTTGCACTGGCCTTCATACTCCGCGCCGATTGTTGCGGCGAGTTCGGATGGCGGAAAAAGCGCATCACTGCCAGCGAAGCGCATACCTTCAGGGAAGAAGTAGCTTGCCGGGAAATGCGTCTTGCTGATTTGGTCGTAATCAGCCTTAATCGCGCCGTACTCCTCCGAGCGCAGCATGGCATCGACTTCGGGAAGCCGCGACAACTGAAAGAGGTCATAATAATGCCGCGCATAGCTACCCAGAGGCTGCCGGTTGCGCTTTAGCAATTCCACCTTGCTATGGATGGCAAACATCTTCTCCACGAACGTCCGCCGAAAGTGCAGAAGCCGCATGGAGAACGGGCTTTCGTCCTCGGTGCCGAGCGATTTGCCCTGCTCACTGAGAAAGGCGCTCACGTAAGATCGCAGTTCGACAACTTCTGAGGGTTCGCGCCCGCTGGCGGTGCCGGCTTCGACCAGCACACGATTGGCAACTTCGCCGGGGCCTCCGAATCGTTGCTTGAATGAGAAGCGATCATTTCTGCCGAAACCGCCAATGGTTTGGCTCTCGCTCGCTTCAAACGAAAACGCGGGATGCCGTGCGATGGCATCCCGCAGCTTCTTCAGTTCACGGTCAATCGCGTTTTTTCCCAACGGCGGTTGAAACGCCGTGGGATCGAGGAAGATGTCGATATCTTCAGAAAACCGCTGGATGAGGTTCCATCCTTTAGCCAGACTGGTTCCACCTTTGAAGATGACTTTGTCCCCACTGGTGGCGGCAATGACGCGCAGAGCCTCACTGACGTAATAGTCCTTCTCGATGATTGCGGGACGCAGTCTTTGCTCACGAAAATGTTCTGCCGCCTGAAGAATCGCCTGCCCAAAGTCCGGATGCTCGAACAATCGCACTAGCGCTGCTCCTTTGCCTGCCAGGAACGCGCATTTCGCAACCCTGCCAACAATCCGAAATCGAAGCGGGAGAACGGATTCAGGCCAGCTCGCAGACGGAGCAATGCCTTGGGACTCGCACCAAGTCGCTCGCCCAGGGCTCCCAGCATGGCGCGGACACGCGGGGGTTCGGAATCGGCGATCTTCAGAAAACGATCAAAGCGCCCCCGCTCGGAGAGGAGAGCCAATGTTTTACGGATCGTCTCGGTCTGACTCAGTTCGCTGAATTTGCCGCCTCGCCTCAGAAAGTCGAGTAGGGCGGCATCCGTTTCCGAGAGGCTGGCCCACGCCTCGGGTCGTCGGGTGTGGATGACTGTGTCGTGGCCGACAAGCTTTCGGGGCAGACTGTGAGCACTGGTGGCGATCTCACCCTGCTTGGCCATTTGGGTCGTGAATCCGAGAAGATTGGCGGCCGCCATCCCGGACGGGAAAAGGGTATTTCGCCGCGATGCCAAGCCTCGGATGGCAGTCGGGTTAGGCCGGCTCTTGCCCAGGACCGTCTCCCGATTGCGGTAATAGACGCCTTTACTGAGCCGCTCGACAATTCCATCTCGGGCTAGGCGAGAGAGGGCCTGTGCAACCGCTGAGAACGGAAGATCGCGGAAATCCTCAAGCCTCCACAGGCGTTCGCCCCCTTGTTCAATGCGCCGGCGGATCAGCCCCGTGATGCTGCGAGCCTCCGGTCGGGCTTTGGCAGGTGTCCCCATGCCCTAAGTTTGGGAACTTGGGCAAGAATTGTCAAGTTTTTTTGCTAAAAAACGTGACATAAGGCCACCGAGCCAGGAGCGGCACCGAGAAAAGCTGCGGGTTCTGGCCGTTGCGCAACCTATTCCTATAGCTTGCTTCAAAATCGTTTCATTCCGGCAGGAAAACCAGAAGACAACGAGCATACATAGCAGCCCTGCCACGGCAAGCCGAAACCACAACAACAAACCGTCACCTGTACACGGCAAGCCGCCGCAAGATCAGGGCATAACCTAACAAGGATCGTGTGCCACCCTCAGGAAGAACCCGCGCTGATTGTTTCTCTCACGGACGCCCATGAGCACGGATATCGTTCGCCGAGTATCGCCGGAAGAAGAAGAGCTTGCGCAGAAGCGCAAGAAATTGGCGCTATTACAGGCTGAACTGGCCGAACTTGGCGGGCTGACGCAAGGGCTTGCTGTGGATAACTTAAGTGATCCTACCGGGGGCAGGGAGCAAACCTTACGGCTGACGCTCAGGCTCGCCGGGCGAATACACAACGACACCATGCACTCGCAAAATCGGCTTGGTTGCGGTCCAGCCTGCCCGCTTTGGCTCAATAGGAAACCTGTCTCGGGAAAATTCAGCCGCTACTCGCCGGTCCCACGAACAGGGCAGTAGCGTCAGCGCTCGGCAGCTTAATCCCGTACGCATCCGCGATCCGCCGGGGCCGACGTGTTCAGCATCCCGCACTGGCAGGCGCTCGCGCAACTGGTTGGTGCTTCGGCGAATGTGGGCCAACACTCTTGAGCGGGGGCTTCTTCGGTTCCCACTGCAACCCTCAGCTTAGAAGGGATCTTCCCTCTGGGAGCTGTATTGCGCGCTGAATTTTGAGCCGAGGTGCTACTTGCGGGTTAGCCACTCCAGCAGGAACTTGATAGCATCTAGCACGTCGTGGAAGGTTAACTTCTCGATCCACCTGCGCGGGTTATACCACTTGCGCGCTGCGGACGACACTGGGCTCGCGGGTACATCGTGCATCAGCGGCGCATATTGCGGGCAATCTGAGTAGTGCATTGCGTGCACTTGCGCCCATTGCCATCTCCAGTCGCCTCCTGCCGCATGTTTCCGACCGAGGCTCTGGTGCGCGAGATCGCGATCTAGTTCGCCAGGATACTCAGCGAGGCCGCTGGCAAAAAGTCCGAATGTGTCGAACATAACTTCGGGGCAAAAATGCGAGTAAATTGCTTTGTTGAACACGCTCGGCTCCTGCTCCGCCGTTCTCGGCCACAATGGATGTCGGCTCCATTTCGCGGTGAGTCTCGCATCTTCTGCTTGATCGAGTTTCGTCATAACCCCAGAGTTGCCTAATAATCCAAGACTCAAGAAATAGCGCGGACAGAGGTCCACAGAAGCAAACCGGCATCGGGTCGGAATCAAGCGGCGCTGACTGATGTCCGAGCACCATTTCAAGTCGGGATTGTCGCTTACCGTTCCATTATCATTTTTCTGCATGTGATGTCGACTCTCCGAGGCGAGCCCATCAAGCCCAGCCCTTAGACTCAGTGACACAAGTTACGAATCCGTGCAACTGACCAATCTCATGCTCCGACAATTGCGAAAATCGGTACTGGTACCCGCGATAACCGAATTGGCTCCGCGCGCCCACCCGCGCGTCCCGCGCGGCAAACGCGTTCCCGTGATCGACGCCCGCCCCGGTTCCGTACCGCCGCGCGCTTCCGGTCCACGGCTCCGCACGCCGTAGACCGTAGACCGTGCCCCGATTCTATTACTACTTGGTTATTATAGGGGCAGTGACCATGCAGACATTCTTGAATTCTTGCAATGGAGGTTTATGCTGCTCCTGTCAGAGCTTTCAGGCCAGAGGGCGCATCGTGTCAAAAAGAGCCGGGCTGCTCATTCTCGTAGGTTTGTTGCTAGCCCTAAGTGTGGTCGCGCAAGAACAATCTCACGGCAGTAAAGCCAGCGCCGCGACAGCTAAGGCTGCTAGCATAGCCCAACGAGCTCCTGAATCTCCAGCCGAGGAGGTATTCCGAAGCACCTCTAAGGGCGTCTTCGTCATTGAAGTCTTCGATAACGAAGGTAAGCGTATAAGCCTTGGGAGTGGAGTCCTCGTGGGCAAGAACACCGTGGTGACAAACAAACACGTGTTGTCCGGAGGAGCTGCATTCACAATAAGGGCAGGGAAATTTGCAGCCAAGGCCACCGTAGTACACGTAGATGCAGACCATGATCTCGCAGAGCTGACTTTTGTAGGACAATACGAGGCTTTCCCAATGCCACTGCGTACTTCTGAATCGTTACATATCGGAGAGTGTGTGTATGCTGTCGGTGCACCAGAAGGTTTGGAGCTTACGATTTCGGAAGGCATACTTTCTGGAATCCGGGAACTCGCTGGGAACAAACTACTCCAAACAACTGCGGCCATTTCGCACGGTAGTAGCGGGGGCGGCCTATTCGACTCCCAAGGGCACCTCATAGGCATCACGAGCCTTAGTTTACGAGGGACACAGAACATCAATTTTGCCCATCCTGTTGACGACCTCCGATCCCTTGAAAGTGCCGGTTCCCGATTAAATCCGGCTTCGGAGGAGAGCGATCCCTCAGACATTCTCATAGATTTTGCACACGCAGAAGCGGCTGTTGATGCTGGTGACTACGAAACCGCGCTTAAACACTTTACTGCCGCTCTCGAAAAGAACCCGAAGCCGTTAGCGCGAGCATGTATCTACCTCGCATTGTCCGCCGTACACGAGATGATGGGAAACATCGACCGAGCGGTAATGCTTCAACAAAAAGCCGTGGCAGTTTGCAGTGGGGACGAAAAAGCCTGTCAAGGGATTTCGGAGCAAGCGGGGTATTCCTTGGTTCGGTATGGGCGTTATAAAGAAGCCGCTGAGTTATTTCAAACTCTGCTTATCAAGGATCCAAGAGATTGGAAAGCTCTCCACGGTGCTGCTCTAGTAGCACTGCTAACTCAAAACCTTAACTTAGCTGAGCCGTTACTTGTTGAGGCGGATCAGATACACCCGAATGATTATCAAGTGCTTGGGACACTATTGATAGTTTATAGCCGGCAAAGCCGCTGCCAAGAAGTTGCGGCTTTGGCTCGCAGGTTGAGAGCTCTCTATCCAGAGAACGAGGGCAAAATTGCGCCTTACGAAAAGTGCCCTCAGTAGGACGCAGCGACGGATTGCAGTTTCACCATATGAGCACAGAAGATCGCAACCACAACGATTCTGACAAACAGGCCACAAATGCCCCCAACTCGAAAACCTTTATTCGCAGGATTGTTCGACAGGTTATGACGCGAGATGCAAAGGCTTTCACTTCGGAACTGCGCCAGTCTGGACCGACACAACTCGCAGAGCATCAACGCATCAGGCGGGGATTCGAGCGTCGGCTACAAGCTCGTTGGGGCACGGCGTTCGATTTGCTGGACTTGATATATCTGCTTTGTGAAGAATCTGGGACTCAGTTCAACCAAGCGTACGGAGCCCGGCCCGAAGCCGCTCAGGACAATATTTTTCTGTCTCTGATTCGGCTTCACGCCAGTGCTTGCCAGATCACGTCCGAGATTTCCGCTCTGTGCCGGACCGGGCATGCGAATGGTGCACTTGCACGCTGGCGATCCCTGCATGAGACAGCAGTGACCGCGGCTGCACAATGGGATCAAATCATACGAAGATGCCCGCGAATTTCAGCAGCATTGCCGTCAGCTTGGCTATTCCCCGATGTCGGACGCAAAGATGGCTCAACTGAAAGAACAGTCTGATCTGTTGGTTAAGAAATATGGTTCCGAATATGGATCCCCGTACGGCTGGGCAGCTGCCGCCGTTCGGAAAATCGATCCGGCGGCCAAAGGACGGAGAATCGGATTTCGCCACCTAGAGAGGGCAGTGGGCGTTCCACATTTTCAACCGTATTACCACTTGGCCAGCCACGGCGTTCATCCCAGTGCGAAGTCGATCACATTTAATGTTTCTGTGATCCGTCCCCGGGTACTGGCTTCCGGTCCCACCAATGCCGGTTTCGCTGCGCCCGGCCAATGCGCGTGCATATCCTTAGCTCAGGTCACATCAACGCTCCTGTGTCATAAGGCTGACGTGGCGACGGTGGCACTGCTGAGTGCAATAGAGTCATTCGTCGAAGAGGCGTGTCAAGCGTTTGCTGCCGCACATCACAAGCTCTTGGCAGACGAGGCCGAGGTTAAGAAGGGCACATAGACGCTAGAATCCACATATGATCGAGGGACTCCGCGAGTACAAGGGGAGGAACACCAACGGCTTCTTCAACGATCTGCCGCCACAGGACCGCATGAGGGCACGGGACGGGTGGCCGAAGGACCTCAGCAAACCCGTATATCCCTCGACTCCGGCGGCCAATGCCGGGCCGCCGTCTAGCTCGCGGGGCGCACTTTCAATGAGCGGTGCTCAATCAATAGTGACGATTGTGTATTGCGAGTTGCCTAGCTTGCAAAAAGTAGATTGCGCCCGCAGGCTCCACGTTCCACAATGATGCGAAACTTCTCTTTGGAACGTCCCCTCTGCTTATAATCGCATAATCGGAAGCGCGAGCCCCATCGCTAGCCATGAGCACGGCAATCAATCGCCGAATGTCGCCGGAAGAAGAGGAGCTTGCAAAGAAGCGCGAGGAATTGGCGCTGCTGCAAGCTAAACTCGCCGACCGCGAGCTGTTCCTGACGAATCTGCGGACAGAACTCTCCGCCTTTGAAGGGCTGTATTTGCGCCAAGTCGGTGTGCTCTATGCCGAACTTGACGAGTGGAACGCAAGGGCTGCTGAACTCAGGGCGGAGGAAGAATGCACCGAGGGGGCCCGCTCCGCTGCAACGCACGCTCGCACCCAGGCGGAAGAGTCACATGCTGCTGTTCATGGTGAGGCGGCCGAGTCAAAGGAATTTACCCCGTCGTCGGAATTAAAGAGCCTATACCGAGAGGCGGCGAAGCGAATCCATCCAGATCTTGCAACGGATGAAGCTGACCGCCACAAGCGCGAACAGTTGATGTCGGAAGCGAACGCCGCTTATCAGAGAGGCGATGCTGACGCGCTAATAAAAATCCTTGAGGGGTACGAAAGCAGCCCCGAATCGGTACAAGGCGAGGGAGTCGCTGCAGACTTAGTGCGCGTTATTCGGCAGATCAGGCAGGTTGAGAGCAGGCTCTCGCAGATAGAAGTAGAAATTGCCAACTTGAGTGATTCTGATATTGCCAAGCTGAGAGATAAGGTGGAAGCAGCCGAGACGGAGGGACGCCACCTACTTGCCGAAATGGCGGAGGACGTGAAGCGGCGTGTTGATATCGCGCGGCGCACCTTCGAGGCCCGCCCCGCAGCGAGGGCAAAGGCATGAGCAACGAAGACGACAAGAAAGCAGGCTTGGTGCCTTCGCAGTCCGTGGCACTTTTGAGGACTGGAGTCACATCCCTTGTTCGTCGCGGAGCGCAAGACCTTCTTGCAAGAACAGAAGCCGACGAATGGCATAGGAGGGGTCGAAGTCTCTGGGAAAAGGCCAAAGCCTATCCCGAAGACGCCGATATCGCTGCTGTTAGGAAGGCACGCGAAGAGGCCGCCGAGTGTTTTCGGCGTGGTCTTTTACTTGACCCGAACCATACCGGCCTGCAGTTCTCTCTTGGCCTTGCTTGCTACGTGGACGAAAAACCGAAGGGGGACTACACCGAGGCCGTACTTTGGTTTCGCAAGGCCGCCGAACAGGGCTATGCCCGTGCCCAGAATGCGCTGAGCGAGCTGTTCCATTCGGGCAAGGGCGTGCCACAGGATTATGCTGAAGCCGTGGTTTGGTCGCGTAAGGCCGCCGAACAGGGTTATGCAACTGCGGAACACAACCTGGGCGTCGCCTATAAGGAAGGCCAGGGGGTACAGCAAGATTACGTTCAGGCAGTCATGTGGTATCGCAAGGCTGCCGAACGAGCGTATGCCCCCGCGCAGTACGAACTTGGGCGCATGTACGCCAATGGCTGGGGAGTGCCTCAGGATGTCGCGCAGGCCGCAACGTGGTGTCGCAAAGCCGCCGAACAGGGCGATGCTGATGCCCAGTATGAACTAGGCTGCCTATACCATTCGGGTGAATACGTGCCGCAGGATGATGCTAAAGCCGTATTTTGGTGGCGCAAGGCCGCCGAACAGGGTCATGCCGATGCCGAGTGCAACCTAGGCCACGCCTACTTCAATGGCACGAGTGTACCGCAGGATTACGCTCAAGCCGCAATCTGGTGGCGCAAAGCTGCCGAACAGGGCGATGCTGGTGCCCAGAATCTAATGGGCTGGTCGTACCATTCGGGCGAAGGCGTGCCGCAGGATGATGCCGAAGCCGTAATTTGGTGGCGCAAAGCCGCCGACCAGGGGGATGCTGAGGCACAGTTTCGCATCGGAAGAGAATACCTTGGTGGTTGGACCCTGCCCGAGGATCATGCCGTGGGAGTCAAGTGGTGTCGCAAAGCCGCCGAGCAAGGCCATGTCTCAGCGCAGTCTCTTCTGGGCAACGTTTACTTCTATGGCTGGGCTGTGCAGCAGGACTATGCCGAGGCCGTCTTTTGGTATCGCAAAGCCGCCGAACAGGGCGACAAGTATTCGCAACGTCTCCTTGGACAAATGTACGCGGGGGGGCAGGGCGTGCTCCAAAACTACGCCGAGGCCGTCTCTTGGTATCGGAAGGCCGCCGAACAGGGCGATGCAGAGGCGCAATGCTGCCTTGCCATAGCTTACGAAGAAGGCAACGGTGTACCGCAGGATTTTACGCAAGCCGGAGCATGGTATCGCAAGGCCGCCGAACAAGGCTACAACGTTGCAAAGCGAGCTCTGGACGACATGCTCAGGAAAGTGAAGGGTATCGAGCACGAAGGCACGAGATAGCCTCTATGAACGCCAACCAAAGACTCCTAACTAGCCTGCCAGCGACCATCCCCGCCCTGCTGCTTCTGGCCGCCGTATTTGGAAATTGGCCTTACGTGTTTTACACGCTGTTGCGCTTAGTTGTTTGTGGGTGCTCGGCCTATCTAGCGGTCAAGGCTAACAGCACGCGAAACGTAGCGTGGACTTGGATCATGGGCGGGATGGCGGTATTGTTCAACCCCATCCTGCCGATCCGTCTACACAGGAGCGACTGGCAGATCGTGGATGCACTCGCGGCGGTCACCCTCTTTGTGTTCGTCGCCGTGTACAAGCCTCACAGCCATTCCAAACCGTAGGTAGTCTTTGTCAGACGGGAACAACGTAGAGAACCCTGCTGAGGTGCAGGGTGATATGAATTGGTCGAGGAACCGAATAATTTTCGCGTGTCTGCTGACGGCGGCCCTAAGAGTGCCTCACGGAATCTGGTGGGCCATCGGTTGGATGGTGTGGGGCTTTACGGCGTTGATGTTTGTCGGCTTCGTGCGGGGCATGAGGAAAGATGCCCATAGAGGCCAACCTGTGCACATCGTCGAAGTGACTCAATCCCTACTGTTGTTCGTCCTGGCTGTTTGGCGTTGAAGTGCCGAATCCATCGCGGATGGTTTATAGATACGAACATTCTTGGCCGAAGCAGTGTATTCGGAAGCTGGCGATTTTGAACTGCCTTGCCGGAATCACAGTGCAAAATTGATGTGGCGGCTCGGAGCGGAGAAGAAGGCGAAGACGCACCCAAAACAAGCTACTCTAGGGGCGTCAAGCAGGCGAGCGCTGCCTACGGCAGCGGGAGGAGGTTTGACAGGCCACCCCTGAAAGGGTGCTGCACAGCGCCCGACGGGCGCTGAAGGGGAACTCGCTGAGAGTCCAGATTCTTGGCAAGGTATACCGCGAAAACTGCACCTTCTGCGGCGTTGGACGCGACGCCTGGATTGTCCTAGACTGCCCGCAGCACCCGATGGCCGCGGGGACGGGAGGTACTCAGATTAATGATGGGCGTTTCACGCACGAGGTCGGCAGGGGCAAAAGTCACGGATGAAGAGTACGCGCAGCTTGAGGCGCTGGCTCAAAAACGCGGGCTAACTCTCGGCGAGTGGTGCCGTGATGTGCTCCTGTCGCAA
>Ga0209039_10004500_pt1 | contig 10156 bp, 8 predicted proteins | sample BogFormECP12_OM1_FD_188238 | JGI IMG/M metagenome (GOLD analysis project Ga0209039, IMG submission 188238) | Bog forest soil microbial communities from Calvert Island, British Columbia, Canada - ECP12_OM1 (SPAdes) (version 2) | ecosystem: Environmental > Aquatic > Freshwater > Wetlands > Bog ... | reverse complement strand
ATGGTTTGTGGTCCGCGTGCGTCCTGAATGGGTTCATCCGCCAGGCGAAGTACATTGGCATGGCTAACTTTGCCCAAATGGTGAACGCGATCGGGATGATTCTCACGTATAAAGATAAGGTAATTGTCAATCCTCACTACTTGGCATTCAAGCTGTATTCGGACGCGTGGCTGGACCGCCTGTTGCCCGTCACCGTGGACTCCCCGCCCCTCGCCTCAAAAAAGTTCACGAGGACAATTCCTGCCCTGACTTGCCCGCTCCTCGATATCTCTGCAATGGTCTCGGAGGACGGAGACCACGTGACCATCTTCTGCGTCAACAAGCATTTCTCGGACGCGGTCGATGCCACCATCGAATTTTCCGGATTGGAGGGGCAAAGGATTGCAAGTCCCGTAACTGGCACCGTTTTAACACACTCGAATCCTTTTGCAACAAACACTCGAAAAAAGGCAACCGATGTCCTGCTCCAGAACTTTTCTGCGGCGGCGGAAAAGGATTCAGTTGCCCACATTTTTCCCCCCCACTCGGCAACCGCTCTTCAATTCAACGTCGCATAATTTTTTTTTACCCAATTTCTTTTTTTGGGGAGATGCTAAATCTGTTAATTGAGTTACGAGTAAGTGGAAAGAGAATTGCCACAATAATACCAACAAGCAATCCAGATTCGTCGCATAAAATTCATGTGCAATATATCTCATGGAATGATGTTTCCGGAGGAAATAAAATCTTGAATCCATTAAGTATAAAAAGGGTAGGTGGGTCTACCATAGTTTGGTGATTTATTTGAGTTTTGGAGACATTTCGGATGAAATTGGAGTCATTGTCAGTCCTATCTTAAAATTACTTGTCTTAGCGGTCATGGTGGTTTTCGAGATACTCCTTTTCCGCAAATATCGCACAAAAAAGACGATTTTCGTCTCATTATTGATTGTGGCATTTTTTTTCTATATGATTAGTCCTTTATTTGCAAGCATGGACCAGATTCTCGATTGGCGTAATTTTCCTGCCACCAACACATGGTTTGGGTCAGGATTGGCCTTTTTAATGAGTGCATTTGGCAATGTTGCATTTTATTCGTTCATCCTTGAAGTTTTTTACACGGATGCCTTATCGGCAAAAACTCGGCGTTCACGAGTTATGATCATTGCCATTATCGAAATTGGGTTAACATCGGTGTTCCTTGGAATGCGTTTGGTCCAAAACTCATTAAATGTCGTTTTTGTCCTCTTGCACATGCTCGTGAGTTTATACATTTACTTCCTGCTCTTCATTAATTCAATGAAAACCCTGCGGCACGCAACAGACATCGTAGCTCGGAAACGCTTCCGAAGTATGGAAATTTCGGCCCTCTTTATGATCGCAGTTATGCTGTTTTTTGCCATTGACTCTTTGTCCAGTGGTTACACGATATATAGTTGGATCGGCTGGTTATGCTACATAGGGGCAGATTACTTCATATACAATAGCTACATCTAATTTTTTTTAATTTCGTAAATATAGAGGAGCGGAGCGATTGAATTAAACAAACCCCGTTCAACCTATTTTTAACAAAATTTTTCGCCGTTTTTATAAACTCTGGATATGTATGTATTCGCAAATACGTTTAAATATCAAATTTTTAATATCTCAAACAAGAGTGGAATTCTTTTCACTTACAAACTATAAAGCGAAAACTATGCCGATAGAAGAGATTTTTATCATTACAAATGCTGGTGTGTGCATTTATTCGAAATCTCGCAAAGTCACTATGGATAAAAACATCATAGCGGGTTTTTTAACGGCTCTCAACTCATTTTCAAAAGAAATGAGTAAGGAACCAATCTCTTCCATTGTATTGAATAATTTTCGCTTTACTTTCAGTGCCTTCCAAAATCTACTTTTTATCATCCGGACGGACATTGCCTCAAATCAGGCAGTAATCGAAGAAAATTTGATGAAAATTCAAAATATCTTCTTCAAATTTTACCCTCCTGAAAATTTTCCAAAAGAATGGGATCAATACGTTGAAAATTCGATGGATCTCGACGCCCAATACGAAAAATTCTTCCTGAACGTGGAAGAAAAATTACTTACCGATCTTTGGTAATGATGTGGATTCGGATCTACCAATTTATTCATTAAAAGATTAAGAACGGCAAGATGTTAAATCCTGCTCCCAGCACGAGGACAACATCGGAGATTACGTGCACCAGCGCCAGCGGCACCATCGAGTGGGTTTTCCGATACAGCACAATGTATAATGGCGTGATAATAAATTGCAGGGCGAAGAAGATAACGATGCTGCTCGGCGATGTCCCGATAGCTGGCGTGAATTTAGCCCAGAAAAAGGCGTGAATGAGACCCACGAGCATTAGCATTATGACAACCCCGATGACATTGAAACTAACCTTTTTTCTCCCGTCTGGAAACCGCGTGGCAAACGCGTCAAAGCAATAAATCCAGCTGAGTTGCTCCATGCACGAGTTGATGGGCACCCAAATAAAAAGCGTGAGTAGGACCCCGGCCAAATCCTGATATGCCTGGGGAGTCGTGAAAACTAATCCAATGACCTGCTGAAGCACCGAGAGCGCAATCATGCCAAAAAATACCAAGAGAGCCCAATTTTGGGGGTAACGGTATTCCAACGACCCTCTCCGCCATTTCACGACGCCCACGCAGCACACTCCATAATACAATATCAACGGGAGAAGAGCCCCGGTCAAGGGATAGATGAGCCCGCAAACGATGGGGAGACCAATTGCAATCAATATGGCTATAAGGCAATCTACATTTGTCGCGTGGAATTCGCGGGGCATCTCACTCATGGGATTTCAAGTCCTGCGATAGTCGGGTTGGTGATTTGTTACTCTGAGAGGATATGCACTCAATAAAATGATTATGCTTGCAACCATATTGAGACTCGTGAAATAACGTAGATGGAATCTATGGAGACTTATGACGGGTAAGAATTACATTAAGAACGAAAAATGCCCCCGTGAGTGCGCCATATACAATAAATGGCAGCAAAAGCGATACTTCCGCCAGCCATCCCGCAACAATTGGAGCCAAACTTGTCCCTAATCCAATGAAACTCTCAAAGAGTCCCGCTTTCGCACCCTTGGCTTTCTTTTCTCGCTGCAATAACAAGTCTAAGGTTTGGAGGTAAATTAAACCCACCAAGAACCCGAAGAGCGTCATGTCTGTTGCAATGAAAAGCGGGTCGCTAGAAAAAATCAGGGCGAATAATAACGCTGCTATCCCGAGGAACGCAAGGCGGATGTGTTTGATGGTATTTTTTACAAACCCTCCAAACAGGAAGTAAATTGTCCGGCCGACACCGAAGCAGAATTGGACTTCTCCAATGAGCGTGCCGCTCCACGCAAGACCCCCGAGATCTGCCGGCAATTTCGCGTAGTTAGCGAAATAAGTAAGCAGTAACTTGGAGGTTATTGAGTAGATCATCATCCCGAGGAGGAGTGCGAAGATTACGCGAGTTTGTTGCTGATTGTCTTCCGGTAGCGGGTTATCTATTTCCATAGAAATTGTTTTTTCAGCGCGGGATTCATTATCAATCGTTTTATCGCCAGCAGGTCGGCTTGGAATGCCAAACACCGCGACGCAAAAATCTACCGCATAGGTAACTAAGACGAATACAAATATATCCCGCACGTTGTAATCTGAGAAAATCCCCGCAATAAGCGGGCCAACCATGAACCCAATGGACCACGAGATGCAAAATAATGACATGCCCCGCTCGTGTAATTTTGCCGACGACCCGGTCGCTTCCGAAATGAACGCTTCGATGGATTGCCAGTGGAAGCCCATGGCGACGCCCAGCAGCAATTGCCCGATGATTAAATCGAGCACGGTGTGGGCGTATACTAGGAAATAGAGCGCAACTGCGATCTGGCACGTCGCTGCGAGGATTAAACTCGTCTTGCGGGGAATTCGGTCTCCCAATCGCCCCAGAATGGCGGGCATGAAGAGGTAGGTCAGGCCATACGCACCTCCAATCAACCCAATCTCTGCGGTGCTCCCGCCTAATTGAGTGCCATAAAGGACACATCCTACAAGGAGGATTGCATAATCCAAGTCTCCGAGCACCGCGAGGATGTATGCAAAGAATAATCGTGATCTTACAAGGGATATCCCCATTCTTGAGACCAAGTTTTAAGTGGTAGGTTGGAGCTTTGCCAAGGAAACGGGGAACATTAGGCTTCCTATTTCCCGCGATTGTTTATAGAAGTAATTTACTTCCAATACTGATCTATAAATAAAATTGGATCATAATATTTAGGGGTCGCAAAACGACCCCTTAAATGCTCTCCTCATTAGCATGACCAGGTTTTGGTGCAATGGGGGAAGAGATTGTTCCCCGTTTAATATTCCGCCAGAGAGCATCCTGTGCTTGCACAACCCGCATTAACGTAATATAAAATAGACCCGCAAATATAAAAACCACTGAACCTAAAATGAAACTGATTATTCCTGTGACTGATGTGAACAAATTTGGAATAATGAAGCTGCCCAGAACAGCTAAGAAAATTTCTATTAGGAGCGGGTATAAGATTAGGATGAGGCGGGTCGTGGGCCGGTTCAGGTGGGACCTGGCGTATACTTGCATTGCTTTGTGGGTGGCATGATAGGTCGCTTGCCAGGAAGCAAGCTTTTTTCTGACAGCTGCGACTTTCTCCTTGTGGGTCGCCCGCGCGGCCCTCTTCGCTTCGCCTTCGTTCGCCTCGACCCCGCTGTAGTCCGGAAGGGCCTTCTTTCCTAGCGTGGATGCGATTTTTGCCTCCATAGCCTTCGTATTTTTAGCGCTTTTATAAACCGCAATCGCAGCGCGAAGTGAGGACTCTGCGTCTTTTTTTTCAGCTTTGGCGGCAAAATACGCAGCCTTCGCCTCCTCTACTGCAGCATTCGCGGCGAAAAGTGGCGAAAGCGCGTTTTTCTGCGCTGCTGGATTGTCACTGGTGCCAGAGACCGCATCCTTGCCCGCTGCGCCTGACTCCCTCTCAATGTCCTGTGTGATATCAAACCGTTTCTCTTGCTTGAACGAATCCCTGATCTCAGTCTTCCCCTTGTCTTTCTGCGCAATGTCCGCCTTCACTTGGTCGTTTTTTTCCTTCCTCATGAAAATTTCACATTTATGGAATGAACAATAGGAATTAAACTGTTTTTAGATTCACGACAGTGAAAAAGGCGAAAAATAGTCATTTAGGGCAAATAAGTCAAAATTATTTAGCATTTTGAAACATCGTCACATAAGTATTGGCAAACTAGGCAAATGACCGCAGGACTTCGACTTCAAACTCGAGCTGCAGGTCGAGGTCCGGGAAGAGCAACGTGGTATTTTTGGTCTGCCTACTCACGTGGTCGATAATGCATAGCACAGGGCCTTCTTGAGTCGCGTTGAACAGGACATCCGGAACTTCCCCGTCGTACCGCAAGAAAATCTCTTCCGCAGTAAGCTGGAAAAAGCAAGGGCCGGCTTGCCTACCCCACACGCGATCGAGCATTTGTTCCGCACCCAAATTTTCTTGCAGCGCGAAAAGTGTCTTGTCGAGATGGACTTGGCCTTCAATGTACCGCCCTATTCGTTCCATGGCGGTGCAGTGGCGGCAAAAGATCTCGAGATTACGGGGCTTGTAATCAGGGTCCATTAGTAACCGCAGAACCATGAAGTCCGCGAACCGGCGGAGAGGGGAGGTGCAGCTCGTGTAGAAGGGAATACCGAGCAGGAAGTGCATTTGGGGCGTGACGCTATATTCCGCCGGCGGGATGATCTGGGAAATCTTCTTGAAGACGAGCTCGCGCTGTTTGCGGTCCTCGATGGTCTGGATTAAGCGCGAGATTTCGAAGTTTGGACTGCGGTTGAGGAAATTCACTTCTTCATCTTGAAAGTCCTGCAAGAAGACCTTGATCGCGAGGTAATCGTCGACTTCGATAGGTTGAGAGCGAAAGATTCGCTTTTCGGGGGGATTTCGCTCGGCCAATTCAAGGGCCGCGACCCGGTTCGCGAGAATCATCATTTCCTCTACAATGCGTTGCCCCGGATGCCATTCTGTGTAGCGAGAAAGGCGAATCCCACCATTGTCCACGCGGTATTCCCATATGCCCGCTGCAATTTGGTATAAGATTTGGAATTCTTCCAAGAAATTCCCGATGTTACTGAAATAGGCACGATTAACTTCGGAATAGGAGAAGTTCCGGACAGGATTGATGACCGACCTGACGATTTTCCAGTCCTCGACAAACCCATTTTCGTTCACTTGGATCAGGAAGCTCACGCACGGGTGAGCTTCTCCCGCGCGCAATGAACACGCATATTTTGACAATTCTCTGGGGAAAAGGAACCGAGGTTCATCCTGCAAGTAGACGGTCCGGGCAAGGCGGAATGCTTGTTCTTCAATTTCCGGGTATTCGCCGATTATCCAAAGGGGGTCGGTGATGTGGACCCCGACGAGGTACCGCGGCGGGTCGCCTGGCAACTTCTCGATACTGAGGGCGTCCTCCAGCATGGTGGAGCCATCCGAATCGATGGTAAACGTGCGCCAGCTCGTGAAGTCCTTGCGATTGCTGCCGGCGAGGACCTTGTTCGGGACAGTTGGAGAAATCGGGGTCTCTGGTTGCCACCCGGGCGCGAAGATGGCCTCCTTGACATCGGGATTCTTGTTGATGAAATTGAGTTCCGTCCTGACGGATACATCCTCGCTGACGCGCAGGTCAATCGGGAGTTCGAATTTTCGCTGTAAATCTTCTTGGACATCTTGTACAATGCTCATGCTCACGGGATACAAGAAAAATCCTGATGCTACGACACCTGCCACTTTAGGACGCTGGTCAACAACCGACCACCTCAGATCCACCCGTTCTACAGCGAAAAATGACCGGAAGGCGTAGCGAACTGTTTGGGTTATGTAGTCCTCGTCAAACCGGAACTTTACATATACCTTGAGGTTCAAATCTTCCCGCAAGCTCTTTTCAAACTCGACTACTTGCGGGCGATATGAATAATCATTGGAAATTGTGATTATAACTTTATTTTCCTCTAAGTTCGGCTCAACTTTTGCCAATCGGACCCAGTCGGGAAGCTTGTTTTCGACTATTCGCTTTACTTCTTCGGGTGTTTGCTTGGCGAAGAGGTCAACATTTATCCCTAAATTTCGCTTTAAATTCGCCGCGAAAGCATTCAAGTCGAAATTTCCGCTATCCAAAGAAGCGTAGGAGATTGCTATTCTTTCCGGCCAATTATTGAAGTCAAATTCTAGTTCTTCGAGGTCCGCAGGCACAACCGTCTTAACAAGGTCGTTTAACAGCTCTTCTGATAACTTTTGCACGTTTTTAAATCGAACAAGCGGCAGGTACTTGCTCCCGGCATTTTCACTCACAAAAACCGGATAGCGGAGAGCACTTTCAAGTAGCATCTTAATTGCTTCCGTGCTACTTACTTTCGCAAAATTAGGCCAGACTACGAGAATACCTTCCTCGGCTGGCAGCATGGCGACAGCTACTGGTTTCTCATAAACGGTTTCAGTTTGTTGGAGGCGGTCCCACAATTCAGTGCTGGGTTGGAAGGGTTCTAAGATGCAGGGCAGAGCCGAAGTTTGATCCTTAATTTCTTGGACGGTCTCGGGCGGGATGCCGCCTGGCCCCGTGCGGAAGTAAATTACATTTTCCGATGTTCGCAAGTTTATATCGATCAAGGAAATTGTTTCTGGGATGACTCTCTGGAGGATTTTCAACCACCCTAATTGCATCTGCAGGTCTTCGAGGAATAGAGCGTGGTATTTTGAAGGAGAATTAGTCCGCTTCAAAGAACGTACCACCTTGTCCAAGTTGGACACCGCAGTGGCAATATTGCCTTTCGCGAGGGCGGTTTCGGTTCGATCTAATTGCATTTTGGACGAATCCAAGTCTTTCCGTTCAAACCCGAGGTTTATGTATGCCTCATCTTTCAAATATTGCTCGAGGTGTGCCACGTCACCAAATTTCGCATTTATTTTACTCAATGCTTGGAATATAATGTCATAATTTCCCGCTTTCAAAGCATTATCTACGTCTTCGATAATTTGGGCGTCCACGGAATTGAGGAAGGACTCCCATGAATTACGCAGCTGGTTAAAAGTAATTTGGACTTTCTTCCACTGGCCCGCATTGTAAAAATCTATCAGTTCCATGAAGCGGAAGAATCCCTTGAGGTTATAATTAATGGCCGCGACTGTTGCCGCGGAAAAAGGATCGTTTCGGATTTGCTCCAACTTCTCAAGCTGGGAAATCGCGGAATTTTTGAGTTTGTCAAATTTTCGAACGACATCGTCATTGCCCTTCAGAGATTCTTGCTCGGTGACAAGTCGCTTTGCAATCTCGGCGAGATTTCGGGAGTGTAAAATTTTTCCGGCGAGAATAAAATGGGCGTTAATGACGTCAAGGGCGCTGATATCCACTTGTGGGGGTTTCGGATCGAGGGTGTAATGACTCGTACCGTTTTCGTAGCACAATTCGATGCGGTACGTGGGAAATATATCGCTTAAATGCACTAAAGCTTCTGAATTTTGCGACAAGTGTTCCGGGTGCTTGTACCAAATACGCACGCGGTTCCTGTTTTCTTCCAGCATCACTTTTTTCAGAAAGGAGGGTTGTGGGACGCGCTCATAGAGTTCCCGCACGGTTTCGGTAGGAATATTTGCAGAATATTGGAAGATCACTTCCAAATCGATGGCTTGCCCAAATTCTTCTGCCATCTCGCCCAGCAACGCATCAACTTCGGGTATTGTTAACTCCCCGTCGCTGTTGTCATCCAACTGCTGGGCGACTTTAATTGTGACCTTCTCGGGCCCGGAAGGCGTCACATCTAAGGGCAAGAGGTCTCCGCCGAACGAATCCCGAGCTCGGGCGTATATGGTTTCGAAATCTGCAATCACAATTTCTCATTATATTTACGCAATTTCTATCATATAAACATCTATCATGCTATTCAAGGTGGCTAACCCCTCCTAGAACGCGATTTGAAAGACTCTTTGCCACGTATCAACCCATAGGCGCGAAACAATTCGCGCGAAAATGTTCGCGGAACCATTCAAATTTTCGAACAAAATAAGGTAGTTTGTAAATTTAAGATTCAAAAAACCGAATAAACAGAGGATGCCTATGTCGACGAAACAACCTCAAGCCCTCTTTGGTAGGATGTTTGACGGGGAGGAAGATGCCGACATTATAGGCTACATCAACAATTTGATGTCCGAAACGGAAATTTTAGTTTCGATGTGCTTCAGTCCAACCCGCACGAACTATTCAGGCTTGAAGACAGTCTGCTTTTTAGTGGTAGTTGACGCCCATATGCCGTTGGGGGAAGAAAGCCTGCACCACACACTCAAGCTCTTGAATATTCCACCCGCGGCCTTGTGGGAAGCCGTTCGCTCGCTTCAAGGCCTGTATCGCATCCCCGATTCCCCCAAACTCATCGACATGATCCGGAACGTCGCCGCGGTGCTATTAGAGGATCTCATTACTTCTAAAGCAGTGCACTCGCCCGTCAAGTGGAATTAAATAAAATTATCAACCACACGCTATTTTCTACGTTATTTTGCCTACTTTTGCAAGCAGGAACTTTTGGGAAAATTGTGGGAAAAAGATTCAAAAATCCAGTGGGAAACAAGCAATTAACGATAAGTCGAGTTGAAAACTTTTGAGCAAAGATTATCACTACTGGAACGAGCAGCGCGAACTGGCGACGCCAGACGAGCTCAAAGACATCCAGCTGCGGGAGCTCCAAGGGATGCTCCAGCGAGTTTACGACAAAGTTCAGTTTTACCACCAGAAATTCGACGAAATGGGCATTACACCCGACGACATGAAGGAACTAGGCGACCTGCCCAAGTTCCCACTGACAAAAAAGACCGACTTGCGTGATAATTACCCCTACGGGCTGTTCACGGTCCCATTGGAGGAGATTATCCGCATTCACGCCTCCTCGGGCACGACAGGCAAACCGATCGTGGTGGGATACACGCGGCACGACATCGAGGACGTGTGGACGGAAGTAATGGCTCGATCGTGCGTAGCCTCGGGGATGCACCAGGGGGACGTCGTCCAAAATGCATATGGTTACGGTCTCTTCACCGGCGGTCTCGGTTTTCACTATGGCGCGGAACGAATTGGTGCTACGGTCATCCCA
>Ga0209039_10004499_pt1 | contig 10157 bp, 7 predicted proteins | sample BogFormECP12_OM1_FD_188238 | JGI IMG/M metagenome (GOLD analysis project Ga0209039, IMG submission 188238) | Bog forest soil microbial communities from Calvert Island, British Columbia, Canada - ECP12_OM1 (SPAdes) (version 2) | ecosystem: Environmental > Aquatic > Freshwater > Wetlands > Bog ... | reverse complement strand
GAGCGCAGCGAGGGATCTGCTTCTTTACTGTTCCGGCGAAAAGCAGATTCCCCGCGCCCGAAGCCCGGCGCGAGGAATGACAATTCCGAGGAGCGCCACCCGAAATCGATTGCCGTGTGTTTCTAGCCCGCCATCGGCGGCATGTGCTTGTGCCACTCCGTCGCCTGCTCATAGGCGTGGGCCAGGCGGAGGGCGACAAGATCAGCTCCGGGCGCAGCCGAGATCTGCAATCCCACCGGTAAGCCTTCACTTGTAAATCCGCATGGCACGGACACGCTGGGCCACCAGAGGTAGCTGAACGGGAACGCGTTCTTCAACAGGTAGCGCAGTTCGTACTGACGCAAAGCCGCCGCGTCGAACGCTTCGAGTTCTGCGAGCCGAGGCGCAGCAACAGGTACTGTCGGAGTCAGCACCGCATCGACAGTATCGAAGACGCGCACGCTTTGGTTGAACTCGATCAGCTCGCGAAGCGCACGCTGGTAGTCCGCTTCGCTGACTCCTTCGGTCGCGCGCACTCGAAAGAGTGTGCGGGGGTCGTAAAGCTCCGGCGAGCGATGCAACATTCCCTGATGGTAGCGGTAGGTTTCGTAATTGCGAATTGTCGTCGGAGTCTCCCACTGCAGGTCTAACTCCGTCACTTCGCTGACCATCTCGGAAATCGTGGCCACCGCCGCTTGAAAGCAGCGAGTAACCTCCGGGTCGGCATCGTCCGAGAGGTTTCGAGCGATACCCAGCTTCAGCTTCATGACTGGTTGGTTCAGGCCAGCGGATGACTTCATTGCACCCGGCGCGGCCAAGCAGTCGAGAATGGTGACCGCATCGCGAACGGTCCGGGTAATCGGCCCGGCCGTGTCGAACGATGGGGCGAGCGGAATGATTCTTTCACTGCTCAGCATTCCCTGGCTGGGTCGATGACCGACTACCCCGCAGAGAGCTGGCGGGCAACGCAACGATCCGGCCGTGTCGGTACCGATGGCCGCAATGCACATCCCGGCTGCCACCGCAGCGCTGGATCCGGAAGACGAGCCTCCGGTGATCCGGCTTATATCAAAAGGATTCTTCGCTGGCCCGAAGGCGCCCACCACGCCGCTGCCACCGAATGCACATTCGTGGAGATTGTTCTTTCCCAAGATCACCGCACCCGCCTGCCTGAGTTGCATAACGATCGCGGCATCTTCTTTCGCAATGCGGTTGGGGTACTGCTTGCTGGCAGCCGTCGTGCGCACTCCTGCCACATCGATCAGATCTTTCAGTGCGATGGGGATCCCATGGAGCGGCCCGCGCCAGATGCCCGCTATGATTTCGGCGTCCGCCCGCTCTGCTTGTTCCATAGCCAGGTCCGGCGTCACCGTAATGAATGCGTTCAGTACGGGATTGAGCCGCTCGATGCGATCAAGGCACTCGCGCGTAAGCTCCGCGGCAGAAAGCTTGCGATTACGTATCTGTTCGGCGGCTTCAACGAGGGAGAGCATCGCAATTGACACTACGCCACCGGCCGCTTGGTTTTTGTCTGGCACTTATCGCAGACGCCGTAGATCTGGAAGGTATGGCGTGTGGTCAAGTACTTGTGCTTGCGGCCGATCTCGCGCTCGATGCGCTCGATGTCTGTGGAGAAGAACTCTACCGAACTGCCGCACTCGGTACAGACCATGTGATGGTGGTTACGCCGGTTGTACTGGTGCTCGTAGCGCGCGATGCCATCGTTAAAGGCTACTTCGCTGGCCAGGCCACATTCCGCCAGCAGCTTCAGCGTGCGGTACACCGTGGTAAAGCCGATGCCATCGTCCTGCTTCTTGACCAGTCGATAAAGTTCGTCGGTCGAAAGATGATCACGCGTGTCGAGGAAGGTGCGAAGAATGGTATCGCGCTGCCCGGTATGTTTCAGGCCCACGTGCCGCAGGTGATCGTGAAAGATGGACTCGGCTTCGCGCACCATTTCGCGCGAAATATGCGGCTGATCGTCCACCCGCTTTTGCAGAACGCTCTGGCTGCTCGCTCGCTTCGTACCCATGTTTCGCGCATCCGCAACGGTTTCGATATCAGCATAGCACCGACGACACCCGCATCGGTGTCACACCCGTCCCTGCGTCCATTACAATCAGGCTTTCGTATGGAATCCACAACTGAAATAGCTCCCTCCCGTACGCCGCGCACCAAACCCTTGTTTCGCGTTGTGATTGCGCTGCTGGTCTTGCTGCTGATCGCCTTCCTCGCCTTCGACTTCTGGTTTTACCGCGCGGTGCGCGCGGCTTTGCCTCAAGAAGACGGCACCATCCAGGTTGCCGGACTCACTCAGCCCGTGATGGTCACTCGCGATTCGCTGGGCATCCCGACCATCACTGCCGCGAATCTCGACGACCTCTTCTTCGCCCAGGGTTACGTCACGGCGCAAGAGCGGCTCTGGCAAATGGACATGACTCGCCGCTTCGCCTCCGGAGATCTCGCCGTCATTCTCGGGCCCGACTTCGTCGATACCGATCGCGAGCAGCGGATTCTCGGGCTGCGGCAGGCGGCGGAGAAAGCAGCCGCGATCATGGATCCTGCGCAGCGCGCGCAATTCCAGGCCTATGCCAACGGCGTGAACGCCTATATCGCCGAGCACAGCAAGACGCTTCCGCTGGAGTTCCGCTTTCTGACCTATGCCCCTCACGTGTGGACCGTCGAGGACTCCGTGCTGGTTGGCCTCTCCATGACCGAGTTCCTCAATCATGGCTACTACAAAGAGGAGTTACTGAAAGAAAAGGCGCTGGCCAAACTCGGTCCCGAACTTACGGCGGAGCTGTTCGTGAATTCTTCCTGGCGCGACCATCCCCCGGGATCCGAAGGCCAGTCGCTGCAAAACGAGTTGCCGCCAGGAACGATTACCGATGAGGAAGAAGAGGTCCCTCCGGGCGTGAAAGGCGCGAAACCCAAGCCCAGCAAGACTCCCGCGCATCCGCCTGCTCCTCACGCATCATTCCTCCCCTTCGCGTCGCCGTCGCTTGGCTCGGCTCCTGACACCCGTTTCCATCCCGGCTCGAATAACTGGACCGTCTCCGGCGCTCATACCGTCACCGGCAAGCCGCTCCTGTCGAACGACATGCACCTTGATCTGCGGCTTCCCAATACCTGGTACGAAGCCCACCTCATTTGCGGAGACTTCGATGTCGTCGGCGTCACCCTGCCGGGTGTCCCATACGTAATCGTCGGACACAACCGCTACATCGCCTGGGGATTCACCAACCTGGGGCCATCCGTCGAGGACATCTACATCGAGAAGTTCAATGACAAGGGCGAGTACCTCACGCCACAGGGTTGGCAGGCGCCCGAGCATCGGCGCGAAATCATCCGCGTCAAGGGCAAGCCTGAGGTCAACCTTGATGTCGTCGTCACGCGCCACGGCCCGATCATCACCGAACTGGTGCCGGGTGAAACCCGTAAGCTCGCCCTCAAGTGGATCATCTACGACCCCAAGTCCTCCGGCATCGTGTTCTTTCAGGTGAACTCGGCGAAGAATTGGGAGGAGTTTCACGCCGCATTCTCTACCTTCGGCGCTCCCGGGCAGAACGTGGTGTACGCCGATGTCGACGGACACATTGGCTACCAGGCTACCGGTCTCGTACCGATACGCGCATCAGGCGACGGCTCTGTGCCTGTGCCGGGCGACACCGACGCCTACGAGTGGACCGGTTTCATCCCCTACGATCAGATGCCGCGCGTCTTCGATCCGCCCTCGGGCATCATCGCCACGGCCAACGGCCGCATCAGCCCCGACGGCTATCCCTACTCCATGAGCATCGAATGGGATTCGCCATATCGCACCGAGCGCATCTACAAGCTCCTGGGCCAGCCAAAAAAGTACACTCCGGCGGACATGCTGGCTATTGAGACCGATGTCGTCTCCGAACTCGACCGCTACTGCGCCGAACGTTTCGTTTATGCCATCGACCACACTCCTAAGGCCTCGGAGCGTGCCAAGGCCGCCGCCGACATTATGCGCAGTTGGGATGGCAGCATGGCGACCGATTCCGTCGCGCCCTCCATCGCCTACTTTTCGCGCGGCAAGTTGAACGAGCTGCTGCTGCAACCGAAACTCGGCGACGCGTGGAAGGAATACACCCACTGGTTTATGGGCCCGGTCTGGCTGGAGAGCGTTTTGTCGCACCAACCGCCGCAGTGGTTGCCCGCCGGCTATGCCAACTACGGCGAACTGCTCACCGCTGCGGTCGAGGCTGCGGTCACCGACTCGAAGACGCCCAAGTCGCTTAATCTTTGGACATGGGGCCGCTTCCACCAGATCGACGTGAAACATCCGTTCTGGAGTAACTTCCCCATCCTCAAGCGGGCCGCCGGTCCGGGGCCTCAGCCACTCTCCGGCGATGGCCTGACGGTCAAGCAGGCTGGCAAGCAATTCGGTCCTTCCGAGCGTTTCACGGCTGATATGGCGAACCTCGACAACTCAACGCTGAACATCGTCAATGGCGAGTCGGGCAACATTTTCGACGAACACTACAACGATCAATGGGACGCGTACTACCATGGTCGCACCTTCAAGCTGCCATTCTCCCCCGCGGCGGTCGCCGAGGCGACGCAGCACCACCTGAAGCTTCAGCCGCAATGATCTTTGCGAGCCAAAGATCGGCCACAAATATCAAGGGCGGCCGAATTGGCCGCCCGTTTCAAATCGAAGTAAACTCCCAACCTACGGGTCAACCTGTACGACTCCGTAGAGCGCGCCTCGAAACGAGATCTGCGTGGACTGCAACTGTCCAGTGGTGGTGTCGTAAATGTACAGAACTCCGCCTTCGATCACGTACATCGTATTGCGGTTGGGGATCGATTGCATCCCCGTCACTGCTCCAAACGGCGCAGTCGGCGGCGCAGCCTGCGTAGTCCCCAGGTCAATGATCGATAAGCAACCGATAGTCGCGTTAACGCAAGTAGCCGCTCCGATGTAAAGCTTGTTGTTGTTCGACATCGCCATGGTGGTGTGCGTGCCGTCTCCGATGGCGACCGAGTTGGTTGTGGTTCGCGTCATGTTGCTGACGTTTACCACGTCAAACGTGCCGGTTGATCCGCCCGGATATCCCGCCACATAGAGATTGCTGCTCTTCAACAAGCCTACGCTGGCGCCACCCACTGCCACGGTCGACTTAATAGTTTGGGACGGGACATCGAAACTCATCACCGAAGGCGGGCCCGCAGTAGATCCGCACTCCGGCCCGCAGTTCAGCACGTACGCGGTGTTACTGTCGCTGCTGAAAAATGCGTTGACGGGACGGGCAAAGCCGAAAATCGCTACAGCGGTTGGCGCAGTAGCCGTCAGGTTGATCAACCACATCGTGTCTGCGTTGCTGGCGAAAACCAGAAGTGTCTTCCCGTCGGGAGTGATCGCCGCATATCGTGCCGACGGCACAGGGTATGTGTTGGTGATCTGCCCGCTGGCTGTGCTAATCACCTGCACCGCCCCGGGAGGCGAATTCGTGATGGCGACATTCGGCTCCGGAACATAGACGTTATTTGAGTCCGGAGAATACAGCGCCATGTTCGCATAGTTTGCCAACGTCACAGAGCCAGCCGAGGCTTCCGACGAATTGGTAATGAAAGTGAGCGTGAAAGTGGTCGGGTCGTAAACCATGGTCTGGGTATCGTTCGGACTCAGGACCGCAAATGTCAACGAGTTGCCAACCGTAATGTTCACCGCCGTCCCAGTCACCCCCGGACCGGTCACCCCAGTGTTGTTGTTGGTCGCGGTGTAATAGGCAGTCGTGTCAGTCTGACTGTCCATGATCTGAATATTTCCCGAATACTGGTTGGTGATGAACGCCCGGTTCTGGAGCTTGCTGGGGGCGTTGACCGTCACGTTTCCGTTGGGACCGGTGACACTGTTGTTGCCGCTGCCGCAAGAGACGATGATTAGGAGAGGAACTACCGTTCCCAAGAGGAGTACTGCCCGCTTCAAACGCGTACCTCGTTCATATTATTGATATGGCTTGAGTTGTTGAATTTCTGCCAAATTATAACAGAGCCCCGCGAGAGATCTCAGGGTGGTTTTATGAGTCCGTTTACGATAGAGTTCCAATAACATTCAACATATATTTTCCCAAAGAGCATAATGGCGACCGACCTGATAACTCGATTGCAAAAGGGAGCCGTCCTCTGCGACGGCGCCATGGGGACACTCCTGTTGTCCAAAGGAATCTTCATTGACCGTTGTTACGACGAGCTGAACCTGTCGCAGCCCGACCTGATCAGGGGCATCCACCTGGAATATCTTCAGGCCGGCGCTGAGATCATAGAAACAAACACCTTCGGAGCCAATTCGTTTCGCTTGTCGAAACACGGCTGTATGGATAAGTTGGCCGAAATTAATCGCAAAGGGGCCCGTCTGGCCCGCGAGGCCGCCAAGAGCTTTGACGCTTTGGTCGCCGGAGCGGTCGGTCCGCTCGGCATCCGCATCGAGCCGCTGGGCAAGATTTCCCTTTCCGAGGCGCGGGAGGCCTTTCGCGAACAGATCGCCGCACTTAACGAAGAGAATGTCGATCTCATCGTCCTGGAGACGTTCGGCTACCTTGAAGAGTTGCACCAGGCAATTCTGGCCGCGCGCGAGGTCAATCCCAATCTGCCCGTGGTGGCGCAAGTCACCATCGACGAAGACGGCAACTGCCTCGACGGGTCAAGTCCCGAACATTATGCCCGGCAGCTCGAAAGCTGGGGCGCAGACGTCATAGGCATCAATTGCAGCGTCGGCCCGGTGCCTGTGCTCGACGCCTTGGAGCGGGTGCGCGCCGTCACCACCGTTCCTCTCTCCGCCCAACCCAACGCAGGCATGCCGCGCTCGGTGGACGGCCGGACCATTTTTCTTTCCTCGCCCGAATACATGGCGAATTTCGTCCCGCAATTCGTCGACGTCGGAGTGAGGCTGGTAGGGGGCTGCTGTGGCACTACGCCCCGGCACATCCATGAAATGAAGGGCAGGCTGAAGATGAGGCCCGCCCCCGCACCTATCGTGATTCCCAAGCCGACACCGACGGTGCGTCCGGTGGATCCGCCACCTATGGCGGAACGCTCGCAACTCGGACGCAAGATTGCCAGCGGCGAGTTTGTCGTCATGGTCGAGGTCGTTCCTCCCAAGGGCACCGATGGCACCAAAGAGATCGACGGCTCGCGCTATCTGAAGTCCGTGGGCGTGGATGCGGTAAACATTCCCGACAGCCCGCGTGCCTCGGCCCGTCTCAGCAACCAGGCGCTTTGCCTGATGGTCGCCCAGCAAGTGGGGATTGAGCCGGTACTGCACTACACCTGCCGCGACAGAAACGTGCTGGGCATCCAGTCGGACCTGCTGGGCGCGAGCGCGCTGGGCATTCGCAACCTGATTTGCATTACCGGCGACCCGCCCAAGATGGGCGACTACCCTGACGCCACCGCAGTGTTCGATGTGGACTCGATCGGCCTGGTCAACATCGTCCACAACCTCAACCACGGTCTCGATATCGGCAGCAACCCCATCGGCACCGGCACCAAGTTCGTGATTGGCGTGGGAGCCAATCCCGGCGTACCTAACATCGACGAGGAAATTCGCCGCTTTGAGTACAAAGTCCAAGCCGGCGCCGAGTACGTGGTCACGCAGCCTGTCTTCGACTTGCGTCTGCTGGAGGATTTCCTGCGCCGCATTGAGCATTGTCGGATACCCGTCATCGCAGGCATATGGCCGCTGGTCAGCGCCCGCAACGCAGAGTTCATGAAGAACGAGCTGCGCGTCTCCGTTCCCGACGAGATCATCGCGCGGATGTCTCGCGCGGCCACAGCCGAGGCTGCCCGTGCCGAGGGCGTTGCGATCGCTCGTGAGATGCTTTCCGCCGTTCGCGACATGGTGCAGGGCGCGCAGATCAGCGCTCCCATGGGGCGCTACTCGTCAGCCATGGATGTGCTGGAAGCCTTGGGCAGTTCCAAGAACGCGCCGGTTTGAGCGCACCCCAACTCTGTTTCACAACTTGCCAAAGGAGTTCCTTATGAGGTCATTCGTGTTGGCGACGTTCGCATTGCTCGTCCCAACGATGTCATCGGCGCAGGATCTGCCCGCACTGGTGAACTCCGAATTGCCACAACTGCTGTCCATCTACAAGGACCTCCACCAGCACCCCGAGTTGTCCCACCAGGAAAAGCAAACTTCAGCTCTGCTGGCAGACGACTTGCGCAAAGCTGGTTTCACGGTCACCGAGAACGTGGGCAAGTACGACGACGGCACGCAGGCTTATGGCGTCGTCGCGGTGATGAAGAACGGCACCGGTCCTACGGTGCTGGTGCGCACCGACATGGACGCCCTGCCCGTCGAAGAGAAAACCGGACTTCCGTACGCCAGCACCGCGCGCTCAAAGAATGAGGTCGGCGACGAGGTCGGCGTGATGCATGCCTGTGGACACGACATCCACATCACCACCATGATCGGGGTCGCCCGCGCCCTCGCCCAGTTGAAAAATCAGTGGCATGGCACGCTGATTCTCATCGGTCAGCCTTCAGAAGAGCGCGTCGACGGCGCGCGCGCCATGCTCAATGACAACCTCTACGCTCGCTTCGGTAAACCGGACTTCGCACTCGCCCTGCATGACGATGCCACCCTGGAGGCCGGCAAAATCGGAGTGATCAGCGGGCCGGTTTTGGCTGGCTCAGCGTCGGTCGATGTCATCATGCGCGGACTCGGCGGACACGGTGCAAGGCCGGAAGCTACGAAAGACCCGGTCGTGATGTCGGCACAGTTCATCAATGCTATACAAACCATCGTGAGCCGACAGACGCCTCCGCAAGACCCGGCAGTCGTGACGGTGGGATCGATCCATGGCGGCACCAAGCGCAACATCATCCCTGACCAAGTCACCATGCTGCTGACGATTCGCGCCTTCAGCGATCAAGTGAAGAGCAACATAGTGGCCGAAATTACGCGCACTGCCCAGGGAGTTGCGCTGGCGGCGGGCGTCCCCGAGAACCGCTCTCCGATCGTCACCAACCATGAGAATGAAGGCGTACCGGTAACCTACAACGACCCGCAGCTTGCGGCGACCCTGAAGCCCGTCTTTGTGCGAGTGCTGGGCGCAGACAATGTACTGGAGCCCCATCCCGAAATGGGCAGCGAAGACTTCGGCCTGCTCGGCCTGGAGAACCACCAGATTCCTGTCTTCATGCTGCGAGTTGGCGCGGTTGCCCCGGAGAAGATGGCAGAGAGCAAGCGTACAGGCCAGCCGCTGCCATCGTTGCACTCGAGTCTCTTCGCACCGCTGCCCGAACCGACGATTCGCACTGCGGTCATTGTTATGACGTCGGCCGTGCTCGACCTGATGGGCAAATAACCGCCTCGACGCCGTGAGTGGCTCGTCAACGGCGGATAGTATGAAAGCACTATAATAGTTCCGCCTGCATCATTATTTCTTGACGTCTTGATGATCGCTTTCAGCGGATTGGGAATAGAATCAGTTGGGGAGTTTGAGCTTGGCCAAGTTTGAAGAATCTCTCCAACGTCTGGAAGCGATCGTAGCTGAACTGGAAAAGGGGGACATTTCCCTCGACCGGGCGCTGGAGCTTTTTGACGAGGGCATGAAGCTATCCGGTTCCTGCCGTAAGGAACTCGAAGAAGCCGAAGGCAAAGTTGAAATCCTGCTGAAGCGCGATGGCAAGCTTCAGCCGGAAGCCTTCGAACCCGTGGCCCAACTTGGCGACGCTGGCAAATCTTAGGCCGCCTTCACTAGCCTGTCTCTCTCCTCCGCAGTACTTAGCTGCGATGCTAGATTACGTAGTCTGGCGCCATCCGTCTATCAATCTCGGCTCAATGAAGGGGTGCTGCCATGGGGCCAATCAATATCGTTCTCGCTCACCGCGATCCTGCGCTGACTGAAAATCTCGTACGATCGATTCAGAAACGGTTTCGCATTGTCGAAACTGCGAATAGTCCGGACGAAATCCGGTGCACAGTCGCCCGCCTCAGGGCCCAGCTCGCCATCGTCGATCTCGAACTCATCAACTTCTCCGAGTTAGAAGAACTTTGCCGCGAGTTTCCCGCGACTGCATTCGTGTGCACTCATCGTCTGGCGGACGACGGCATGTGGTCACAGTCGCTGGCCATGGGTGCCGTGGATTGCTGTCTCGCCAGCGACTTGCAGACAATCGTGCAGGCGTCAGACCGCTAC
>Ga0209039_10004498_pt1 | contig 10157 bp, 8 predicted proteins | sample BogFormECP12_OM1_FD_188238 | JGI IMG/M metagenome (GOLD analysis project Ga0209039, IMG submission 188238) | Bog forest soil microbial communities from Calvert Island, British Columbia, Canada - ECP12_OM1 (SPAdes) (version 2) | ecosystem: Environmental > Aquatic > Freshwater > Wetlands > Bog ... | reverse complement strand
CTATTTCAAGACAAGCCCACACCTGAATGAAGCCGCCAGCCTGGAGCAATTGGAAGGCCCTTTGCAAGCAGCCGGGCTGGTGCATTTTTCGTGTCATGCCTATTTGAACGGCAGCGACCCGTTAGCCTCTTCCGTGCAACTGGCCGGCGGCGCCATCACCGTGCGCCAGTGGATGTCCCTTCGTCTGCAGGCCGAGCTGGTCACTTTGAGCGCCTGCCAGGCCGGTTTAAGGGATATTAACTCGGGTAATGACATCAGCGGGCTCAGCCGCGCCTTCCTGTACGCCGGAGCTCGCTCGAATTTGCTGACGCTCTGGAGCGCGGCCGGGCCAACCACCCCGCAATGGATGAGCAGCTTTTACCAAAAAGCCTGGAGCCCGGATGGGCAGCCGCTGCAAAGCAAAGCGCTGGCCTTCCAACAGGCCGTGCTGGAGCTGCGCCAGGAGCAGCCGGACCCGTATTACTGGGCGCCGTTTGTCCTGATGGGTGAGGCTGGGTAAGAACTTCCGATGAGCGAGTTCTGGTACGAAGACGAGTTGTCCATTGCTGAACCGGCCCTGAGCGGGGTCTCAAAAAAGATTGCCCGCTCGCTCAAGAGCGAGGCTCAGCCGGTGGCGGATGAGCTGGCCCAGGCCGGGCGCGGCCTGGTGCGCGCCTACAAGCCGGATTGGAAGGAGCTTAAAGCGGCCGAGATGAAAAACCTGCTGGATTCAGGCCAAAAGCCGCGGCTTTTTAAGGTCCGGCTGGTGTTTGAATTTGAAATCCCAAAAAAGAATTTTGACCGGGGGGCGCGTTTTGTGTATGCGCGCTGCGAGGCGGCCATCCGCTCGCTGGGGGGACCGTTCCTGCCGGAAGTATACGACCTTTACCCGCAGGAGTTATACGAGGGCGAGCAGCAAAAAATCAGCCTGAAGTTTGGGCCTTCGATTACGGTTGGGAAAGTGGGCGCCTCGCTGGGGGAAATCGGAGCGGACATCGCCCTGGGGCAGGTGGCGCCGGTGGTGGTGGGCTATTTTGGCGATCAGAAGCAAGACCCGCACTGGGAGCTGCGACCCAGAAGCAGATCCTTGTTGGGACGGCAGTATTTGTGGCTGGTGCTATCTATGCCGGAGGGCTGCCAGGGTATACGCCTGTCCAGCCGGGTGGATGCCGAGATCCAGACTAAATTCGGCCTGCTGCCGGTCGGGCCAAAGACCAGCGCCTGGGACGACCGGCCAAGTATTATAATACGGTAAATAAATATAATAATTTTACTCAATAATGGTTATAATAAAGACATACCTGAAAGTATGCATATCCTATCCTATTTTCAGATATTTACGTGGGTATAAATTTATGGAAGAACCTGTTCCATTCGCTCATAGGCATTACCACTGACCAGGGAAAAAACAGCTCTGGACGTGCTCACTCAGCAATAGCCATCCTTCCGGTGTTGGAGCGTCCGGCAAAGCCGCCGTTCCGGCGAGATTGAATCGCGTCTCCGGAAGCCATTGGCGGTCATCTGTGTGCGGGTTTATCCAGGGAAATGGAGCAAACTCTGCGCATATTTCTGGGAAAAGCTTGGGAATGAAACTATGAACATTGGAATTGTGTACAACTCTTTCGCGCATAAGAACCCCCTGCCGGAAGAAAAAGAGATGAGGGATACGGGATTATCGATCGGAAAACACCTGTCAAGGCTCGGGCACCGTGTGCGTTATTTCGATATGGACAACCCGCACAGCATTGAAGCATTATGCTCCAGCAAGCTTGAAGTGGCCATCAATGCTTGCGAACGCATCCACGATGATGCGCGCGGCGAAGTTTATGCGGCCGCTTTGCTCGAATTTCTGGGTATTCCGCATACCCGCACCAGCTCGTGGTTGATTGCGCAGGGCATCAGCAAAGCGCGCGTGAAATCCATTTTGAGTTATTACCACATACCCACGCCGCGTTTTCAGATATTCAAGACTGCCGAGGAAGAGCTGGACGGATGCCTGCAATTCCCGCTGTTTGTTAAATGCCAATCCTGCGAGAACAGCATTGGCATTGACCAGAATTCTCTCGTGCAGGACCGGCAGCAGTTACATACCAAAGTCAATCAGATTCTCAACCAGTTCCACCAACCCGCCTTGGTAGAGGAATATATCGACGGGCGCGAGTTCAGCGTGGCCATCCTGCCCGGCCGGGTTGACCAGGTTTTGCCGATCTCTGAGATCGTTTTTCGCGATCTGCCGCCCGAGCGCCGCTTCCTGGATTACGATTCCAAGTGGATGGCCGCTAGCGAGGCATACCAGAAGACCGTCCCGGTTTGCCCGGCCTGCTTGACGGAGCCAGAGCGCCGTGTCATTAGCGCCACGGCCCTGCGCTGTTTCAAGATCCTGGGTCTCGATTCGTATGCCCGTATCGATATGCGTTATCGGGATAATACACCTTACGTGCTGGAGGTCAACCAGAACCCCAGCATCAGCGAAGAAGGCAGCGGTTACGTGCGCACCTGTACCGGCTTCGGCCTGGATTATGCTGCCATGATTAATGTTTTATTGCGTAATGCCATTGTGAGGAAAAGTGAAGGTTTGTCTGCTCGAACCGCCAGAACCGGATCCGGCTACCGCAGCAAAGATGCAGCAGATCTATTCCAGTTTGGTAAGTCTCGGCTATGAGGTGATCGAACGGGGTTGTAGCTCGGCCCTGTTTGCAGACATCAGGCTGGACCAACCGGACGTGGTTTTCAATCTGTGCAGCATCTATGATTGGGACAAGACCTATCTGCTACCAGGCGTGCTCGAGATTGCCGAAGTGCGTTATACCGGATCGGGCATCCTGGGCCTGTCGCTGGCGCGCAATTACAGCAAATTATTTCCGCTGCTGTTCAAGGCCGGGCTGCAGGTGCCGGGCTTTGTCGTGCTGCCGGCCGGTAAGCCCGCCCCGGACGGTCTGCGTTATCCACTGGCGCTCTGGCGGGATGGCCAGCCGCGGGCCCTGCGCGTGCAGCATGAACAAGGGCTGCTCCAGGCGCTGGCTCAATGCCCGGCTGCTGAGGAAGTCTTATTGCTGGAGCAGCCGGATGGCGAGCGGCTGAGCCTGTACTTGCTGGATGGTTTGCCTATCCTGAATACGTGCGCGAGTTCAGCCGACCCGGCCGGCCTGCCCTGCTTGAGGGCGGCCCAGCAAGCCTATGACCTGTTGGAAGCCCGGGGATTGGCGCGTTTCGATTTTATCGAGTCGGCCGCAGAGCCGCTTTTGGAACAGATTGAGCTTGCGCCGGACCCTATGGAAGAACAATTCCTGGCAAGCGCGGCGGCCGGCGGCTGGGATAAACAGCGCCTGCTGAAAATGCTGGTGCTACATGCCGCCCGAGACGCTGCCGCAGGCGGTTAGCAAGGTATACTTCGCATCAAGGAGAAGCTAGATGATCGTTACACCGGCAGTTACCATCCGGCAGTTGCTCTGGCAGACGGACGACATCCGGCAGTTGCTGGAGATTGAGCGTGCCTCCTTCAACCGCTACGACGCTTATTCAGTAGAAGATTTCGAACGCTGGTGCCATTACAACCCGGACTTGTGCCAGGCGGCAGAGCTGGATGGGCGCATGGCCGGTTACCTGCTGGCGCGCCTGCTGACCGGTTTTTGCGACCTGGGCTCGCTGGCGATAGCCCCCGCCTACCGGCGCGCTGGGGTTGGCCGGGCTTTGCTGGCTGAGCTCGAGCAGCGTTTGAATGCAGCGGGGGTGCCTGAAATCCAGTTGGAAGTTCGCACCAGTAACCGGAGCGGCCTGGCCTTCTGGCGGCAGATGGGCTTCGTCCCATTTGGAACGCTGCCCGCTTTCTATCAGGATGGCGAAGATGCCGTCAGGATGAGGAAGGAATTGGAGATAAGCAGACCGGATTGGCTGAGACCAGAATAAAAATCAATCGCGCCCCGGTAATGCGAATGAAAGAATTAAGCAACGAAGCTGCTAGCGCAGGATCAGGAGGAGCGCTGATGCAGCCGGTAGGCTGACCTGGTAGCCCTTTTCAGAAGGCGAGATCGTAGCAATGGCGGTTGGCGTCCAGCTACCATCGGCAGCTACGGCGCTTCCGCCGAAGGTAATCCCGTCCTGGGCTGCCAGTGAAGGCGCCGTCAAGCTCAAGATGGAAGCCGATTGATAGGCTTGCCCGGCGTTTACCTGCACGGTTACATCCTGATCCTCTGTTTTATTGATCAATGCGACTCGTAAGGATTTGTCATCGCCCATAACGGCATAGGCCGTGACGTTGACAGAAGTTTGGATCGTCGCCGGCACAAGTTGTCCATTTTCCGCGGCGAGGTGAAAAAACAACATTCCATAATATAAGGGCTGCGCATGGAAGTGTTGGCCTGCCGCCAGGCAGATGGCGGTATAACCTGTGCACTCAGAATCGCCGTGAAAGTTCGCCCCCGCAACGCCGTGCGTTGCCAGCATGAACAGATAATCGCTGCCCCACAAAGCGGATGCGAACACGTTGCTTACCCCATCTTTACCCCCATGCGAAGCAGAGTTTGTTTCCCCTATACGCAGCGGAAAATGTTGTACGGCTGCTGCCCCGGCTAAAGCCTCGACCTCTGTGTTGATCCGTGCCGAGGTATCGGCGCTGAGAAGTTGTGAGATGCTGGCATAGCGATGTGAAGTTGGAAGAACTGAAGCGGAGGCGTTCAGGGGATAGATGTGGTGGGTTGCCAGCGCCAGGTGGGTGCTGTCGCCGTTCAGGAACTGGCTGAACCAGAGGGGGCTTTCGCTGGTAGCCGGTCCGGCAATGGGAGCATCAGGATCCGCCTCATGGATCGCAATTACGTAGGCATCGAATTCACTGCGAAAATCCTGCACCCCCCAGGTTTTGGGTCGTAACCCATTTAAAGCAAACGAATCCGGCTCGTTCCCTATTTCAATGGCCACGATCTGGCCTCCAGCCTTGTTCAATGCATACCATGCCTCGTCGGCAGCCATTTGAGGCAAGTAATCACCCAGATTAACGCCCAGGATAATGCCCCAATTGACCTGTTTAGCAAACGCAAACAATCGATCCAGGTCGGCTGGGCGGATCGTTCGGGCTATAGGGTTGGGCGAAGGTTGATTGTAGTTATCCCAATAGGTATTCTCAACGCTGTCGCCGCCAAAACGAAGCACCCCTTGGCCGAGGTCCCTTAACAAATGAATGAATGTCGTACTGCGGGTATCGAAATCATCTTGCGCCAGCATGCCGGCTTCATAGCTCAAGCCGAGAAAATTGGCGGGGATGCGATAGCCCGGCTGGTGGGGCGAGACGTTCACCACTACCAATTCTTGGGGCGGTTGGGCAGTTGCAGTTTGCGTCGGAGTCGGACTTTGGGCCGGTTGGAGCGGCGGTGTTTGAGTTGATGCTATATTGAGTGCGGGTACACACTGACACAGGATAAGAATCGCTGCGAGTAAAATGCCCCAGCGCGCCATACTGCCTTCCTTTCTCATCCAGTAATTTATTTTCCCAAGCATGAAGTTCTATTATATTACCTTCTGGATTTGAATCTGACCCGTTATAATGGACACGGGATTAAGGGAGGGTTTGAGTCTTTTGGTTTGCGCATATAATTGATCAGGTAAAATCATCTCAAGAATAGCCGGGTATATAGAAATGCAAGAGCGCTGTGATTGGTCGGAAAAAAATGAAACGCTGGTTAAATATCATGATACTGAGTGGGGCATGCCTCTGCATGATGATCAGAAATTATTCGAGTTCCTGATTCTGGACGGTTTTCAAGCTGGTTTAAGTTGGAACATGGTTCTTAAAAAAAGAGAATATTTAAGACTGGCATTTTTTAATTACGATCTGGAGAAAATTACGAATTCGAGCTCAGATTATGTCGATGAACTGCTGCAAAATCCAAACATCATTAAAAATCGTTCGAAAATCCAGGCTGTCTTTTCAAATGCGGCTGCATTTCTAAAAATTCAGGCTGAATTCGGAAGTTTTAATCATTATATTTGGCGTTTTGTCGACTGGAAACCGATTCAAAATTCATGGGAGACAATCGATCAAATCCCGGCCAACTCGCTTCTTTCGGAACAAATCAGCCTGGATCTAAGAAAAAGAGGTTTTAAGTTTGTAGGTGCAACGATTTGTTATGCTTACATGCAATCGATTGGCATTGTAAATGATCATTTGAAATATTGTTTCAGAAATGAAGAAATAAGAAGGTTGGTCTGAATTCTCTATGAATAGCAAACCATGGTATTTATTCATTATTTATACAATCCTTTGCGAAATATTGACTATTCTATGGGTGGTTAGCACGCCATCTGATATCGAGAATCAATTTCTCATAGGTTTTTCTCTTAACCGATTGGCGCTGCTTATATTTGTATTGCTTTGCAGTTTAACGTCGCTTATTTTGCTTTATATTTCACTATCCAAAAAAGGTTTCTACCTGACAATTTCCAGACTTTTTGAATCTCCTTCCGACGCTGCCTCATATACCTTATTCCTGATTTCGATATTAATGGCAGGAATGTTCATACTTTCTTTTACACACGTTTTTCCCAACCGATTTTTTATGGCAAGACTCCAACCTGTGCTATTGATGTTATTCCTATTTTCATTTGGATATACTATTTTTACAGCTCTTAAAATAAATCCTGATTAAAGATCCTGCCAATGAATCTCCGCACAATGGTTCACCGTTTTCAACGTCTGGAATGGCTGGTTGCCGGGTTGATCCTGCTTTACCTTGTTCCGCTGTGGCTCTTTCAGTATCTGCCCACCCAGGACGGTCCCAGCCATCTCAATAATGCTCAGATCCTGAGCCAGTACTATAACCCGTCTTTTAATTATCAGAAAATCTACGAGTTATGGCTGTACCCATTTCCGAATTGGCTGGCGCATGCCCCCTTAGCGGCGCTGATGGGATTTGTTCCGCCCTTAATTGCTGAAAAAATCCTGCTCAGCATCTATGTGATCGTTTTTCCACTGGCTTTTATTTATTTCCTGAGTGCTTTAGATCCGGCAAAAAAGTCTCTTGGGTTATTTAGCTTCGTATTTATCTACAATCACCTCTTGATAAAGGGATTTTATAGCTTTGCTTTCTCAATCCCTCTGGCTTTTTTATGTCTGGGATACTACTGGAAACATCGTAACGGGTTTAACTTTTGGCAGTTGCTCATAATAACCGGACTTTTGCTTTTGGTTTATTTTGGGCATATGGTCACTTACCTGATTGTTATCGGATCGATCGCATTCATTGCAGTGATGGTTTTCCTCAGCCAGTGGCGTAATCTGCACGGTGCGGCTTTACGGCGTGCACTGGCTACAATGGAGTTAAGCCTGGTTAGCGTTATGCCCACCTTGCTTTTACTGGTTAATTATTATTCAAATTCCAGCTTTGACGGTGTTAAGCTCAATATTAACCTCAGTCATACCCCCCAGTTGCTGAATGATTTCTTTTCCATGAACGTCCTGGTGAGTTTCTCAAAATATCAGGGCTGGACTACCCAGGCGGTAGCGTGGGTGATGGCGGTTATCTTCTTGATAACCCTCGTTTTGCGCTTATCGCAATTCCGGTCGAAGCCTGTGCACTTTTTCAAGTTCGGCGATGGATTTTTTTGTCTATTTTTGATACTGTTTGTGCTTTACCTGCTGATGCCCGACGCATTTGGAAGCGGCAATTATTTGAAAGAACGCCTGATTTTGTTGGGATTTTTATTCTTATTAGCCTGGTGTGAGGTGAGTCTGCCGATTCTACCAGACAGGGCAGCCACAGACACCCCGGTTTATTCCAACAATCCATCTTTAGGAATTGCGTTTTTAAATGAAGAAAGAATGGCCGGGCTGCAGTCAAAATCGAAAAGGATCTACCCGGTAATTCTCGAACTAATGTGCGTTTTGGCAGTCCTGCTGATGCTGGCAGGTGTATATAACAGTTTCGAAACGGTGGAACCCGTGTTACAGGAATATGTGGCCGGTCAAACGGTAATCCGGCCCAATACGGTGCTCTTACCCCTCAACTTTTTGAATGTGTACAAATATTATAACCGTGTTAACCCGCTTTTACATGCCGACCACTACCTGACCATGACCAACGGAACGATCGACCTGGGTAATTATGAACCCTTTGACGATTATTTTCCTGTGCGCTACAAAACCGGCCTCAACCTACCGATTTACGGCAATCATATGAGTTGGCCAGATATGTTACATTATCATGATCACTCCATCAAACTATGCAACTACACACATATGATTGATTACTTACTGGTGTTTGGAGATCCTGACTTATACTTTAAAAATGATATTTTGCGCTGTTACACCCCTCTTTACATCCAAGGCACAGAAAGGATTTATGTGCCGAAACGATAAATCTTTCGCACAGGATTATTCTGCGCAAGACGATTACGACTACGAACAGGGAGACTGTGAGAAGGCCATCTATAAAGGTCATAGATGAGAAAATTCTAATGGCGTTGTTGGAATTCGGTTGCAATAAATGATATATTTTATGTATAATGTGTATAATAATTATCCTGTTAGTCAACCTAAATTTATTTAGGTTTCCTAGCCCGGTGAAGGGAGCCGGGCTTTTTTTGTGAATAGGATTTAAAACCTTTTATCCAACCGGATAGCTGGATTATAATCAGCCAGGTCAAAATTCAACTCCGCCAGAGAAAAGGGGTAATCAATACCATCAAGCTATGACGATATTTTATGGATTAATTTTAGGGATTATCGAAGGGCTGACAGAGTTCATCCCTGTCTCATCCACCGCCCATATGCTCATTGCCCAGCGCCTGCTCGGCATCCCGTCCGACAATGGTGTCTTTGCCTTTCTCGTCCTGGTACAGTTGGGGCCGCTGCTGGCTTTAATCGTGTATTTTTGGAAAGATTACTGGTCGCTGATCAAAGCCTTTTTTGCCAGGCCGTTTTCTACACCTGATAATCGTATGGCCTGGTACGTCATTATTGCCACCATTCCAGCCGGGATAGCCGGACTTTTGTTGAAGGATGTCGTTCAAAACATGTTCAGTAATCCTTTACTGGAGGCCGCCATCCGCTTATTTACCGCGGCAGTCCTGCTGGCTTTAGCTGAATGGTTGGGAAAACGATCTCGAAATCTCGACTCGATCACCTGGCTGGACGCTTTAGTCATCGGATTGTTCCAGGTGTTGGCAGTATTTCCCGGTTCGTCGCGCTCCGGTTCGACCATACCAGGCGGAATGCTGCGTAATTTTAACCGGCCGTCGGCCACCCGCTTTGCTTTCCTGATGGCGGCGCCGATTATGCTGTTAGCCGGTGGATATGAATCGTTATCCGTGCTCAAGTTACACATCCTGCATTCAATTATCGGGCCGCTGGTGGTAGGGTTTATCTTTGCGGCGATCATCGGCTGGTTATCCATCCGCTGGCTGATCAATTATGTCAGCAAGCATTCTTTATATGTGTTCTCTATTTATTGTGCGATTGTAGCCGCATTCTGCGTGATTTTTCTGTTTGTGTAGCCAGGGCTTTTCACCAGCCGGACAACCCGTAATCAGCCGGGTTTATTTGCGTTTTATCCATCGGCCGGGTGCAGCAACTTTTGCACCGGCCTTTTTTCTTGGGCTGGCCTGAATTCCATACACGCCCTTCAAACTGCTAATAAAAACTTATCTCATAGCGGGTACAGAGTCTTAGATTCTTCTAATACAGATAATGTAGATAGTATTTATATTATTATGCTATAATGACAAACACATTAATGTAATACAGGTAAGTCGAGAAGACAGGAGAGGGTAGAATATGAAAAAGATAGTTGTATTTTTGTTCTTGTTCTTGTTTTTGACAGGCTGTGTTTTCAACCCTACCACGGGATTTAGCAATGGAACAGTCATAAAGTACGTGGTGATCACGCAGTTGGTTACCCAAGCGGAAGCGTCGTCAGCGCTCTGTCTTATTCCCGGCACCGGGGCTACGGGTACACCCCAGGCAGTTGCTATGATCGAGACTCCAACTCCGATATCAACAGCGACACTTGATCAGTCTCCCTATCCTACCGATCCGCTGTGGACGGATACGAGCATGCCAACTTCCACAATATCAGCCACACCTTATCAATCCCCTTATCCTACTCTAGCATGGTGGACAGCCACAAGCACCCCGGGCCCATATCATCACACCGGTCAAAATCCGACGAAAGTACCACCGACATCGGTTC
>Ga0209039_10004497_pt1 | contig 10157 bp, 11 predicted proteins | sample BogFormECP12_OM1_FD_188238 | JGI IMG/M metagenome (GOLD analysis project Ga0209039, IMG submission 188238) | Bog forest soil microbial communities from Calvert Island, British Columbia, Canada - ECP12_OM1 (SPAdes) (version 2) | ecosystem: Environmental > Aquatic > Freshwater > Wetlands > Bog ... | reverse complement strand
TCCTCGCATTCAAATCGCGGCAAGCCGGAAATGGCTTCAACTTGTTGCGCAGCTACTACTTGCAGCCATCACCTTGTAACTTAACCGGACACCAGTGAGGTTAAATCACAAGATGAAACACAAGGTAAAATCGAATGCCGCCACGATTGGCTCAGGTGTGCTGTAGCCGAATACAGTCGACCGGTTGGGGAATATTTCGGTGCGAGAGATGTGGCATGCTCTCCTGTGTGTTGCACGCTGCGCTCTGGACCAACCATGAGAGAAGATGCGCTAATTGTTTCGGAGTAACTGTTTGCGAGAGTCCCGCTAACAGAGTTTCCTGGGTGGCTCCTTCTAAACGCCTTACGTGCCGCAACGCAGCGTTGATTGTAATCGACGGATTGTATATTGCGGGCGCACAGCGGCACGTTTTACACCTGATGCGTGTATTTCGGGACTGCGGCTACGGCTCTATAATCTTGTGCCTTGAAGGAGGGGGGCGTTGGGCTGAGCAGTTCCTACTTGATGCGGATCAGGTCGTTGTTGCCAGTTCGCCGATCGACTGGCACGATTTTGCGTCGGTCGCCGTGGCTTCAGATGTGAGCTTTATAAGCGCCCATTTGGTGTCAGGAGTGGATTGGATGGCAAGACACTCACCGTCATCCGTCCGGCGGTATGGCCATTTACATTCTGCTCCGTCTCCGCATGAGATGATTACCTCCGAGTGGCTCCGGGAGTCTGTTCCGCACTGCACTTCGCTGTTTGTCCCTAGTCGGGAGACAGAACTCGCAATCCGTAAAGCTGCCGGCAGTATTGCTGGAATGACAATTGCCGTTCTTCCCAATGGTCTTTCTCGCAGCGTGCCTCCGCGGCGATCCCGGCGTAGACAAAGTAGCCGTCCGGACAGCCGCATCTGTATTGCGGTAGTGTCGCGTATAGATGAGGATAAGTTCAGCATTGATTTGTTCATTGCGACGCTCAGACTACTAAGCAGCACTCACACGATAATATGCCGAGTCGCTGGTAGTGGTGAACTGTTCGACAAACTGGCAAGCGAAATAGCCCAGCAAAGGTGGACTAGCGTGAAAGTCGAGCTGCTAGGTTTTCTTGATGAACCCACGGCTCTTTACCACTGGGCAGATGTCCTGTTCTTGCCGTCCATTCGGGAAAGCATGCCATATGCAGCTCTTGAAGCGCTCACAGCGGGTTGTCCGGTCGTTGCTCCAAACCTCGGATTCCTACGAGATTCGTCGCCGTCTGGGATCGTAAGATTCGCCGAAGGCAACGCGGAGGCCGCAGCTTTCGCTATCCATTCAATCAATGGTCGCGATGTCTTGGAGATACCAGGATCCTCCCAGCTTGAGAGCAGAATCCCGACCTCTGAGGAATGGGTGAAGTTAATAAAGGAAGCCTACGAGCTATGACCATGAATCCTCTTGTGATGGTTCATATTGTTACAGAGGCAACTGTGTCATACTCGCACGGGCTCGCCAGTCTCGCGGGAGTATTACGCGCCGACGCTCGGATCGACGTGGAACCAGTGTTGTATACGATACGACATGACGATATGTCACACGCGGCCACTGAAATACTATGCATTGATCCAATTATGATATTCGTCTCTGCGATGTCAAATCAGTGGGAAAGAGCTACGAGGCTCGCCATGTGCCTCAAACGCGAGGCTCAGAACATTCCTCTTTGCATCGGAGGATCTCACGTCTCAGCCAGCCCCGAGAGTGTTCTTAAGTCGTCGTTCGATGTGGGTGTCGTGGGTGAAGCAGAAAACCTTCTTGGCCAGCTGACGCTTCCGCCACGCTCTATTTGTGACGTGGTGGCACGGTACGGTCACATAGCAATGCCCCTTGCTCCTGAAAGCCTCGACGACTTGCCGCACCCAGCGATCGACTTATTCCCGATAGAGGACATTCTTGCCTATCCGAGCGTGATGTTTTCTAGGGGCTGTCCTTATGCTTGCAGTTACTGCATGAGTCGGAACGGTGGCTAGGCAGGCAAGGTCCGGTGGAAATCTGTGCGGCGCGCAATCGATGAGATAACGGAGTTGATTGACTATGCTGATCCAGACGAACTCTTCATTGATGATGATACGCTTCTAAAGAACCCAACCTGGGTTCACGACTTTTGTGTGCAGTATGGGCAGCGGGTGAACAGACCGTTTTTCTGCAACGCTAGACCTGAGAGCATCAAAGACGACCTCGCCCGTCTACTCAAGAGGGCTGGTTGCAAGGCAATCGGAATTGGAATTGAGAGTGGTAGCGAGCGGATTCGACGTGATGTACTGCGGCGCCCAATGTCCGACGACGTGATCATCCGTGCGTTTCGCAGTGCGCATGAGGCCGGACTTCAAACTTGGTCCTTCAACATGGTTGGCCTCCCAGGAGAAACGGAGGAGGACTTGCAGCAGACAATCAGTCTTAATGAGACCGTCACGACTGATTTTGTACGCGTATCTGTCTTCACGCCGTATCCTGGTACTCCAATTGTTTCGGGTATCGAGGCCCCTATAAGCAAGCCTTACATACGGCAGGCGAATGATCTTCCTCCCGGTTTAGCCTCCTTATATCGTAGCTGGCTCTGTCGACTAAGACGTGAGAAGAGGTTGTGGTATACAGATGCCGAAGATAATGTCGCCTGCTGACACATCTACAACAGGGCCAGTCGAGCTAACTGTGTGCGCTCCAACCCTGCACGAGGCAGAGTTTGTTGCGCAAGTGTTCAAGTCTCAGGGCATGACCTTGGGTCATCAATGCAAAGTGCGTTACGGCATACGTTACAATGCGGTTGAGATTGTCATTAAGGGCAAAGTGAGCAGTGACGACAACTCCATGCCGATAACGACTCTGCTCGCAACCTCTAATCCTGCCGTCTTGCACGGAATCGGCGTTTCTCCACTTGATAGCACGCAGAAGCACTCGCTTGCATATCTCTGCCCGAACACCGGCGACGGATCTGGTATTGCCATACCGCTGTCTGTAGCGGCACCTTTCCGTACACGTCCTCCCTGGCGTGAATACGCCATGTTGCTAGGCCTCCCGCACGAGAGTGGGACTATCGCGGCTGAATGTGACTGTGAAGGAGTTCGAACTCTCCTGTGCGGCATTGATCTGCTCGCACTGCTTGACTACAGCTTGCTTGGCAGCCTGAAAAGTGATTGTAGACCAGACGATTGGGCTGAGGCGTTCTGCACCTACGCCAGTCAAAGCTTGGCTACTCACGCATGGATCGACGAATTATTCGAGTTTTTAATAAGTTGGATGTTTATGTCTGGGTGCAGTCATAGACACTCGCTGGGCTGTTTGTTGATAACTGGAGACAGTGATGATGCTTCGCCATCACAACTCGACGCCTATTTTCGGCGGTTGAACTCCTTACAGCTCCATGGCTGCGTATTAATCAAAGACTTTGATAGATATTCAACGCGTCAATTGCGGGAGGCGGGTCAACAAGGCCACTGCTTCGGTATTCACCCTTATGCAGAGGACGGTACTACACCTACATTCGTTAACAAGTTTCACAACCTGGAGCAGAGCTATCGCGCCGTCTTTGATGAGCCAATTTACGCCGTTCGGAGTCACCGCTTCCAGCGAATTGAACGTGGTACTACCTATCAACTCGCTCGCGACGCAGGCGTGCTCTTTGATTTCAACTGCGTCGCAGCCAGTGGCAAGACGTGGTGCGGCACGGCATGCGGCATCGGGACGCCGTTGCCTTTCCCGCCCCTTGATTCGCGCTTTTCTGTTCTTCCATTGCACTTACCCACCGTGATCGAGGACGATGTATTTCTGTTTGAGTATGGCTATTGCTATCGGGCTTTTGCTTCTGGCGATCGCCTACCGATAGACTGTGCTCTGAACTTTCTCGACGATTGGGTTCTTTGCTGCGACAAGCCAGCGGTCATCAATGTACACCCCGAGCATGTGGAGACACACAACAATCATCTATTTGAAGGAATACTCGAGTGGTGTGAACGCAACCGCTCGCGTATGTGCGGTCTGAGAGCCTTCGCTAAACAGCTGGGACTGCAAGCGGCTAGCCCTGGCGAGCCTAGACTGGACATGGACTCGACTTGACAATTCTAGCAGCACAGCTACCCTTAATACGAGCCTGACATAATGATTCATGCCTCTTCGATTGTCATTGGATCTCTGGACGCCGAGGATGACGTCATTGTTGGACCATACTGTCTTGTCGGTGTTCCATGCGGCAGTGCTCGGTCTACTTCTTTTTCCGACCGCGTGTGTGCTAGCGCAGGTACCGTGATCATTGGAGCGCGGTCCCAGTTGTGCTCGCATGTGGTAGTCGGAGAGCAGTCGCAGATTGGCTCAGATGTGTGGTGCGACCACCACACTTATATTGGCTGCTGCACTCGCATCGGGACTGCGACCCAGATCATGTACGGCGCCCGCGTCTATGATCGTGTGACAATTGGTGATCGGGCTTGGATAGCGGGTTTTGTATGTAACGACGCGATCATCGAGGACGATGCCGTCTGCCTAGGCCATCTGGTACATCGATTTGAGGGCGCAGTCGAGGGTATTCCGGAACTGTCGCCGATAATTCGCAGGCAGGCCTTTGTGGGAATGGGCGCCCTAATAGTGGGTGGGATTGAGGTGGGATCCGGCGCATATGTTGGGGCGGGCGCAGTATTAACGCGGTCTGCGGAACCAGGACGTCTATATCTAGGCGTGCCCGCCAAGAATAGTGGGCCTGCTCCGAGACCTTTCCGAAACGTCTGAACCGGCGTGTTGATATTCGAGAATTAATCGTTGCGAGGTGACTTTATGGCGGACACGTCATATCAATGGTTGACCGGCAATACGCTTGTTTTCGTCGGCGACTCAATTACGGCAGACGGTCGATCTAACTACATTACGTTGGTTATCTCTAGCATTTCTGCCCACGTGAATGCGGCGGGCATTAAAATTGTTAATGCCGGTGTTGATAGCAGCTCTGTGGTCGAGGCAATGGATCGACTGCCGGATATTATCCTGGAGCACGATCCAGACGTCTGCGTATTCTTTCTCGGAGTCAACGATAGCAAGATATTTCGGTCCACCGGGAAGCCGCTGCTGTCCGTCGATGTATTTGAAACTTGTTACGCACATTTGTTAGACGCCTCCGACAATCGAAGGAAGAGAACAAATGTCATTTTGACGATACCTCCACTTTTGTTTGATGAGATCAAGGCTGAAAGGCTTTTGGCTGATTACTGGTACTGGAATCCAGGAGATTATGACAAGTACAATGATGTGATCCTGAGGCTCGCGCGGCAGAACAACTGCTTATTAGCAGATGTCGCAGCCAGCTTTCGGGCTGATGAAACCGGGCTGCGCTTATTCACTTCGGATGGCGTGCATCCAAATATCTATGGCCATCAGTTGATAGCGAAGGCTTTGCTGGATGTGCTTAAACAAGCTCCGAGGTAGGGGAGGATACGCTTGTTGTCATGGGTTAGCATAGATTGTCCGGTGCTCAGCGATCTCAGAGGCGACGTTTTAGGAGTTGCCTCGCAACAGGCCGAACCATGGCGGAGCAGAATCTGTAAAGTGGTGAATGATGATCGTGTGTCTTCCTCTAAGACCATTGTAGTATTGGGATTATCGCCTGACGGCTCTGTGGCATGCTCCGCATGGATCTCTCTGCCAGAAACTTCAGTGTTCACAGGTGTCGTGCGGGCTGCATTCATAGCCGGCGTTTACACTAGCGAGCGATATCGTGGCCAGCATTTCGCGACTGACGCCGTAGAACGAGGGTGCCGTATCGCCATGAGATTTGGCGCCGAGTGCGTGCTCTTAGCGGCTTCAAGCCAGCAACTTTATCGTCGGATCGGATTTAACCCAGTCGAGCCTGACCCGTCGCTGATGCTTCGGGAACTTGGTATGAGCGCGCAATCTAGAGTCGTTCCAGTAATTAGGCAAGTTACTGCTAATGACCTTGCAATCATCCAGGCTATTTGTGCTCAGCCCCACCTCCAAATCTGTGGCAACGACGTCGCCCTACAGACACCGTCTGAAGTAGAGGAGGAGTTCTGTCAGGGGCTGAGCACTTCAAATTCCCGTCAGTATCTGATATCAGCATTGTTTCAGTCTCAGTGGTTCACGGCGTGGTGTAGGCGAGATGCTACACAAGCGACGGTGTCTGCGAAGATGCTCCCTCGCGAGGCATCTTATGGGGAAAGCCTTTATCCTTACCTGGTATCTTTGATCACGCAGGTGGAGGAGTTAGATAGCGCGCGGCTTCGACAGATATCAAGCGGAAAGCTATTGGCGCCCTTGACTCGAATTGGTGGGGCTACGCGCGAGTGAGGGAGTGACTTTGAAGCTGTGCTCTCATGTTGCCCCGCTTTGTGGATAAGTGAGAAGTTCTTGCAATGGTGGGGCCTCCCGCAAGCTAAGACGAAATGCGGGAATGATCCGGAGCGCCGACGAATTGGCTTAGTCGCCATCAGGGGTTGCCTGCTGTGGACCGTTGGAAAACTGGTGACTGTTTGCCGCTTATTAATATGCTGCAGGCAAAAGTGTAACTGTCAGATCCTCAAAGAATCGCTAAAGTCAATAGCTTTCAACGAAGGCTCTGCAATAGGTTCCATATCAACAGATGTCAACGAGTCTCACCAAGCATTGGAATCTGGTTCGGGACCAGATTATCAACTTTAGAGTGCCGGCTACCGTCTGCTTGGAAGACGGGCAGTGAAGTCTTAAAGACGGCGGCTGGCTCAATTGTGACTTTGATTGCACGAATGGCCAAGGGCACAACGCGACCCGTCGCCAAGTTGCAAAATCCGCCTCGGTAAGAAACAGAGCCATGACGCAGCAATTGCGTCAGCATCCCTAAGGCTTGATAGGCCAGATTCTGGTTGATGAAGGGTTCCTGTCGGGTTAAAGCTTCAGCCGCGCTGCAAGAGGGCTGGTCATCTTCTTTCTTATCTCTCTTGAGAACCTCTGGGTATAACTCGGCTACCGTGGGAAGGCGCTCTTTCTTCTTCCGGTTGGCGGAGTTCTTCGGCTGTCCGAGAACGAACTGGCCGCTGGACGCGTTGTTGCCGAGATCCAACCAGTACAGTACCCGCGAGTTCAAAGCCCATTTGTCGATGGCGCGCCGTGCCTTTCGGGTGTCAACGCAGCCGATGACGAAATCAACGTCTGAGCCTTTCTTGAGCTGTTGAATCGTCGCTTGCATGCCCTGCCAGTTCAGCCCCCAGAAGAGGTTGATCCGATGCGCCAGAACGATCGCTTTGGGAAAGCCAATCTCGGTTCGGCAGAACGGCTGGCGGACGCAGTTGGTTTCAGTGACCGTGTCCGGGTCGATCAGGGTCACAGCCAAGCCGCCAGGATGTCCAAAAGCGACAAGCGCTTGATGGAGGTACGGAAGTCCGGACGCGATAGCACTGCCGTTCCCGCCACAGCCGACGACAAGTATACGAACTGGCCGCTCCAGCAATTGCGGATCGACAGTGTGAGTCATTGCTGTGCCGCCTCCAGTGTTCTCAGGTACTCGTTCAACGGCTCCATCTCGATCAGCGTGGATCGGGGGAAGATTTTCTTCCCGGCAAGGCTCTTCCAGAGGGCCGCTGTTCCGCCTTTGCATTTCGTCAGTCGGCCCGCGCCGCCTGGGTGGGTGAATTCACTTTGAAAGAACGCCTGCTGCCAGGCTGATATCGAAGCGACCGTCACAGATTTAGGGATTCGCATGGTGCCGGCGCAGACCCCGCCGTTGCTGTCGATGTTCCAATAGGGCGCAGCCGCCAGTCTGGTATCCGGTCCAGGGCGGCGGTTGTTCGGAAGCGCCCGAACAAATAGAACCCCATTTCGGACCACGAACAGCAGCGCTGGGTGCGGAAAGAGCTTGCCTGAAATGTCGGCAAGCTCAGATCCGTTACGGAAGAACATGGGCCCCACGGCCACAGGCGTCCACCATGCGATCAGCTCAGGAGTCCGAGCAAGGACGTTTTCGGGCAGGAATTCTGCCGGACAACTCGTTCCAAGCTGTTTTGCCAGTTCCCGCAGGGCTGCCGTACTCAGGAGTTGGCCGGATCCAAGCAGTGGAGTGCCATCGGTCTCTTTCTGGACCACGCCATGGACGGTCGCCATGTGTCGATTTCCGTGATCGTTCTTGTAGAGGAGCACGGCTTGGTACAGCTTCAGTTCGAGTTCGCTGCCGACATCGATGCTGAATCGCATGTTGGTTTCTCCCGTCCGTCAATGAGGGTCTTGATCCGCGCCGTCAGAACGAGCACCCGCACGAGCGTCTCAATGACGGCTAATGCCTGGCGGACATTGGCTGGATCGTTTGGACGAAAGGGGACGATGAGGTTGGGTTCCGGCGTCTCCTGGCCCCAGTATTCGCATTCGTCGTCGAAACAGGCCATGACAGCATCGCCAGGTTTGAAGTACAGCAGGATGGCTGGAAGGGGAAGATCCAGAGAGTGGTAGCCGCGTTGGGATTCGAGCCATTCTTCGTCCAGTGGTGGTCGATCCACCGAGTGGGAGACGCGGTGCAGTTCTAGGGTCGTCTCGACCAGTTCCTTCATCGACCGTTCAGTCAGTGCTGGGAAGGAATCCAAGGATTGTGGGGACTTTGCCGACTCGCGGCTTCTGAGGCACTCCGGCAGGTCCTGGTCGAGCTTAGGAATCTCGTAGGAATCGGGGTCTTCCTCTCCTTCCGCCCATTCGAGCATCTGCTCGATCCGGTTGCGGGCGTCCCAATCGTCATAAACCCGAATCCAGCGGTAGAGGGCTTGCCGGAGAGTGTCGTAGAAAGCCACGCCTGTACCGGGTTGGCACCGCTCCAGTTCCTCAATCACTGTGCCAATACCGAGCGGAAACGATGACTCAGTGTTGAGGACTAGAAAGAGCTGGCCATTGGAATCGGCGCCGGAATCCGTGTAGCTGGTGTCGATTATGGATTCTCCGAGCGTCAGGGACAGCTCAAAATGCTCCGCAATAATCTCCTGGCCGTGGTCGCGGAGAAAGCGGCGAAATAAAGAATCAACCAGTGCGGTAGGAGCTTTTCCTGCGGCGATCCAGTCGGACTCCGTGGCGAGACCGATTTCGACCAGGGTTTGGGCCAAAGCGATCAGATCCGAGCAACCAAAGGTGATCCGGCTTCCGGCGTGAGCCGCTTCCAGGCGGGGAATTCCTATCAGGCTGGCGGGATTGGCCAGATGCCGGACTGGGGAAAGACGGGATCTCCGCTTCCTTGTAGTGAGAGAGCCCGAGCGAGAGCACTGCTTGCTTCTTGCGAGTCTGGGCATTCGAGCATCCTCAGAATTAGTCCGGCCAGAGGGTTGGCGCTGGCCTGCGGACCCTCTGTTGCGCGGATTTCCTGTAACAGCGATTGTTTGGTGGTGTCTTGCATCCAATCTTGCACCGGTCGATGCACGCGGTTCGGCAACGACCCGTGCATTCGTAACGACAATTAGCAAAGGCTGTGCAGCCCATTGCCGCCCGTACCAGTACTGCAGCCTGCGCAACTGTCGCGCAAGTCTGCCACATATTCTCGTCGCCGCCGGCATCGCCAGCCGCATGCATCTGGAGCGCATCCTTGCACAGCACCGTGCGCACGGCGGTGCGCGTCCACCCCGCAGCTTGGGTCCGCTACCAGCAGCATTTGCGGAGCAGGGCAGCTTGTGGCCAGCCTACGGCACGAGACGAAGGGACACGCTTCTGAGGGGCATCTACCACTGCCTCTTGAAAACCCCCACCTATGAGCCGTGCGGTATCGCACAGACAGGGTATAAACGCTATCGATGTTGATTTCGCCACGCGGGATTCAGGAAGAAATGGTCTTCAGCAAGTATTTGCCTTCCCACCTGCCTATCGATTTCCCCGTGATTCCGCTTCCGGCGGCACTTGATGGTGCACCACGGTTCAGGCGGGCACCACAGCATACCCGCCTCGGCTGTTTCGGGCGCGTTCGACGTCTCGCTAAGACCGTTCTAGAATTCCCGCCGAAAGTATGGCTTCTACATCCTCTATCTCAACCATTGCGATCTGTCGTGAGCGCGTGACGAAAGTCGAGTTGCGGGAGGACGGCGTTGTCTGCGTGTTTGCCAATCAAATCAGGCTGTTGTTGTCCCGTTTTCTTGGATCTCGGGTCGCGGTTGGTGACGAGATCGCGTTTCCGGTTCCTGAGGGAGATGCGGTTGGCACAGAAATCCT
>Ga0209039_10004496_pt1 | contig 10158 bp, 10 predicted proteins | sample BogFormECP12_OM1_FD_188238 | JGI IMG/M metagenome (GOLD analysis project Ga0209039, IMG submission 188238) | Bog forest soil microbial communities from Calvert Island, British Columbia, Canada - ECP12_OM1 (SPAdes) (version 2) | ecosystem: Environmental > Aquatic > Freshwater > Wetlands > Bog ... | reverse complement strand
GCCACCGCGGGCACGTCGCGAGTGATCATCTGCTCGACGTAGCCGACGAACCACCGCCGCCGGGCGGCAGCCGGCATCCGCAGTGACGGCTCGGGGAAGCTCCCGGCGAGCATCAGATCCAGGTAGTCACGCACGCTGAGCGCGTCGTCTGGTGCAGTGACCGTATCCGGCCCGCCGTCTATGACCCGGTCGATGAACGGCGGCAGGCTGGCGCGTCCCCGGAGCTCGCGGACCGACATTCCGTACATGGGGACCTGCAGAAGGCGGCCAGTGCCTGGCCAGACCTGGTTCTCCAGTTCCGCGCGGACGGAGCCGGTCAGGATGTAGCGGCCGGGTGAGGGATCCTCATCCATTGAGCGCTTGACGGCGCCGAGCAGTTCCGGTACCTCCTGCCATTCGTCCAGGATGACCGGTGGGCGCAGCCCTGCAAGCATCGCGTCGGGCGAGGCCGTTGATGCAAGCCGCCGTGAAATCGATAATCACACAGGTTGTTCGGTTTTTCTCACCGGAACGGATTAGCGACCCGGACGCCGTCATAGTCCTGGCCGTCGTTGAGGTCTTCGGACAGGACTTGCGTGCAGCCCATCGCGCGGGATGCCTCGATGATCGCGGCGTCCCAGTACGAGAGCTGGAAGCGCTGGCGGGCGTCCAGGGCAGCCATCATGATCCCGCTCGTGATGTCCTGCACGGGGAAGCGCCGGAACGATTTGATGAGCAGGACCGCCTGCTGGTGACTGATGGCGTCCGGGCGGCTCGCGCGTGTCGCCTGGACATAGAACTCCTGAAGTACCTGCACTGACAGCGCCGGCTCGCGCTCTGCTAGGATGTCGTTGGCGCGCTTGGCCTTGTCCTGCTCAGCCGGATCGCGGGAGATCGTGTAGAGCAGGATGTTGGTGTCAACGAACCGCACGATCGTGCACCTCGTCGCGGCTCAACCGACCGCTGGCGCGGAACTGGCGGATCCCGGCTTGGACCTCGCGCTGCAGCGCCTCAAGCCTGGCGAACTCATCCATCCGTCCGGACAGTTGCTCGAGGAAGGCAACGACCAGCGCGCTCACCGAGGTGTCACGCTGCGCGGCGGCCACCCGGGCATTGCGGTAGACGTCATCGGGAACAGAGACCGTAATGTTCTTCACATTTTCACAGTAACACATTTTATGTGGATCACGTTTTCACTGCCTGCGGCGCCTCGCCGGACTGCGCCTCGGGGACTGCCTCGCTGTGGCTCCCAGCCCGGCCAAGGCTAGGGGCGCAAGGACGTTCACCCAGCTCAGCGGCGGTGAATGCCAACGTCGGCAAGGTCCGCCGTGCAAGCGTTAATGACACAGATGCGGCGGACTCAGCGGAACGGATTGATGACCAGACGGCCTGCTGGCGGGTGATGGGTCCGGCCGACTGGCGCGGGTGGCCTGCACGTGGAACTCCCGCAGGACCCAGACCGACAGTGCCACGTCAGGCGCCGAGGCCGCACCATGCAAAGATCCGCGCGAGTCCCCTGCCGGTCAGGGAAGCTTAAGTAGTTCGGTTCGGACGCCTGTGAGCTGGTCGAAGCCCGCGCTGGCGTCAGTGGTCAGCAGGATCCGGCTGGTTGCGGCCGCCGTGGCGGCGATCATCATGTCGTTTGCGGATCTCGGCCGTCCTTTCGCCATCGCTGCTACCGCCAGGCGCGCATGCACGCGGGCGATGCCCACGTTGTATGGCTCGACGGGGAGGCTGGACAAGATCGCCTCCACGCGGACAGCGCGCGCCTGGCGGTGCGCGGTATCCGCGCGCTCGACGCCGACCAGGAGTTCCATCGCGGTAATCGCCGCGATGGCGGCGTCATCAAGGCCGAGGACCGTGTCCACGTCGAGCCTGCCGCGCTCGATCGCGATGAGGACGCCGGTGTCGAGGATTACTCGCCTGGCCATCCGCGTACCTCATCGCTGAAAGCGGACCGCAGGTCATCGTGCACGCGCTCAAGATCATCCGCGAACCCGGCGTCCGCAGGGTTGTCGCGCAGGGCGGCCTTGAGCCGGTCCGCTGATGTGCGGCGTTCCGGGACGAGCCGACCGACCGGCACCCCGTCGCGGGTGATGACCACAGTCTCGCCGTGCTCGACGGCATCGAGGATGTTGGCGAAGCTCCGTGCCGCTTGAGTGGCAGTCACCGCGATCATGAATACATACTATCAGATCTGCTCATCTTATATGTATACAAATGGCGGTGCCGGTGGCCGACTCCCGGGATGGCGGTGGCGTATCGCGATCAACGGCGGGTGGGCCACGTTCGAGCTGGACGGGAGATGCCGTGCCGTGAGTTCGCCGATGGGACCTATGAGTGCCAGCGCGACCCGCTCTGTCGGCACCACCACCGCTGCAAACAGGCCGAGGGTTGGTGGCTCGAACAACCCGAACCCGGCGTCCTGATCTGGCGGACCCCATCCGGCCGCACCTACACCACCACCCCCACCGAATACGCGATCTAGTCGGCCCGGAGGAGCTGCGCACTGGCCGACCGATACGTTCGAGGGCGTGGCGGTCGGCTCGGGTATCGCGCTGGTCCTGTGGTGGTTCTTCACCCGGTGCTGGCCCGGGACCGGCAGATACCCTTACCCGCCGCCGCTGATCAGGCGGCTACGCATCAGAGAACGATGCTCAGCCCTTAGTGGCGATGATGTAGGCGTTGACGATATCGCCCTCGACGCGGACGGCCTCGATAGAGCCGAAGCCCGCCTCACTGAGCATCTGCCGGGCGGTCTGCTCGCCCCACATCGCGCCGAGGCCCATGCCGCCGTCGGCCAGCGACACCGTCATGCAGTGCATGCACGAGACGGTGTACAGAAACGGTCCGAGCGGGTGATCCACGTTCTCGGCGAGCTTGCTGGAAGCGGAGGTGTCGACGCACAGGTAGACCCCGTCCGGGCGCAGGGCCTGGGCGATCCCAGCGAGCATCAGGTCCGGCCGGGCCTGGTCATGCACGGCGTCGAAGCTGGTGATGAAGTCGAATCGGGCGATTTCGCCGAGATGAGCGGCGTCACGCTTCTCGAAGCGCACATTGGTGAGTGCCTTGCGGTCGGTCTCGGCGCGCGCTGCGGCGATTCCGCCGTCGGAGAAGTCGAAGCCGATGAACCGCGAGCGCGGGAACGCCTCGGCCATCAGGTTAGCGGCATGACCGGAACCGCACCCCACGTCCGCGACGTCGATGCCCTGCCGGAGCCGGTCGACCAGACCGGGCACAAGCGGCAACATCACGTCGATCAGGCTGGCGTCGTAACCGGCGCCACTGTCCTCGGCCATGACCGCCTGGAACTTCGGGAACGCTGAGTACGGAACGCCGCCGCCGTGGCGGAAGCAGTCGACGATCTGGTCTTCGACCAGTGCCAGCAGCCCGATGTACTGCATTCCTACCGCGATGTTGTTCGGGCCGCCGGCCCTGGTGAGCCAGGCGGCGTGATCGGCCGGCAACCAGAAGGACCCGATCGCGCCATCATGCTCGACGATCCGGCCGGTGGTCATCACCGCCAGCCATTCCCGGACGTACCGCTCGTCGAGCCCCGCACTCGAGGCGATCTCCGCGCTCGTGGCCGCGGGCATCGCGGCCATGACGTCGAACAGTTCCGTGCGGTGGCCCACGCTCACCATCAAAGCCAGGGCGGCTTCGTTCATCATGTGGAGCATCCGCTTGGCGAAGTCGGCCGCGCCCCCGGCCCCTGCCTCAGTCATCCCGTCCTTCATACCAGGCCAAGGCCAGGCTCACCAGGCAAGGACCAAAGGCCAAGGATGCCTACATGTACAGGCCGCCGTTGACGGGGTACACCTGGCCAGTGATGTAGGCCGATTCGGGGTCGGCGAGGAACTCCACCACCCGGGCGACCTCGTTCGGCTCGCCGAGCCGGCCCACCGGGATGCGTTCGACGAGCTTGTCCATCACGTTGGCGGGCACTGCCGCGGTCATCTCGGTGGTGATGTACCCGGGCGTGACCGCGTTGACGGTAAGGCCCTTGCTGGCGGTCTCCAGGGCCAGGCTCATTGTCAGCCCGAACAGGCCGGACTTGGCGGATGCGTAGTTGGCCTGGCCGAACCCGCCGGCCGATCCGATCACCGAGGAGATGTTGATGATCCGGCCGTAGCCGCGGTCGAGCATGTGCTGCAGGATGGCCTTGGACAGGTAGAACGCCCCGGACAGGTTGACGTGGATGACGTGGTCCCACTCCTCGGGGGTCATCTTCCGCACCGTCTTGTCCACCGTGATGCCGGCGTTGTTGACCAGGATGTCCAGATGTCCATGCTGGCCCAGGACCTCGCCTATGACCCGCACGCAGTCCTCGTTAGAGCCGATGTTCCCGTGATGGATGGTGACGCCGTGCTCGGCGTACTTGTCGGCGAACTGCTGGGCATGGTCGTGGTTGCTGGCGTAGCCGGCTGCGACCTTGACCCCTCGGTCCATCAGCCGCTCACAGATGGCCAGCCCGATGCCGCGCGTTCCGCCGGTGACCAGTGCGACCTGCCCGTTCATATCAGCCATGGTGTTACCTCCGTTTGGTGTCGTCGGCAGGCCGCGTCAGCCGAACACGTACTCCCCTGGAGCGTCCGCGCCGACCGGGTGCTGCCTGCTACCCAGGTTTGGGGCTTGATGCGCTCGCCCGCGCGGGTGTCGGACCAGGCCGTCCAGTCCTCCCACCACGAGCCGCGGTGCTTGTTGTTGGAGCGGCGCCAGGCTTCCGGGTCGGAGCCGGCGTAGTCGGCCGCCTCGTACCAGGCCTTCGGGCCGGGAGGGTTGACGATGCCGGCGATATGCCCGCCGCTGGACAGCACGTACCGAACGTTGCCGCCCATCAGCCCGCCGGTCTTGTAGGACCCGTGCCAGGGCACGATGTGATCGTTGATCGCGCCCACCACGTATGTATCGTTCTTCACGTCGGCCAGCGACAGCTGCTGGCCGGCCAGTTCCATCTCACCCCCGGCCAACTCGTTGCGCATGTAAAGCGAACGCAGGTAGAACGAGTGCATCGCGGCCGGCATGCGGGTGCTGTCGCCGTTCCAGGCCAGGATGTCGAACGCCGGCGGCTCCTGCCCCATCAGCCAGTTAGAGACCACGTAGTTGAAGATCAGGTCGTTGGCGCGCAGCATGTCGAAGGTGCCCGCCATCTGGCTCCCCTCCAGGACGCCCTTCTGCGCCATCTGCCGCTCCAGCCGCCGCACCGTCTTCTCGTCGGTGAAGGCACCAAGGAGGCCGGGCTCGCTGTAGTCGAGCAGGGTGTTGAGCAGCGTGATCGAGCCGATCCGGTCATCGCCCTTCTCGGTGAGATAGGCCGCCAGCATGGCGGTCAGCGCGCCGCCGAGGCACAGGCCGATGATGTCGATCTTGGGCGCGCCGGTGATCTCGGCGATGACGTCGAACGCTTCCCGCGGGCCGTGGATGAGGTAGTCGTCGAGAGTGGTGCCGCCCATGGAGGCTTCCGGGTTGCGGTAGGAGATCGCGAACACGGTCCGCTCGTGCTGTACCGCCCACTCCAGGAAGCTGCGGCCGGGCGCCAGGTCCATGACGTAGTACTTGTTGATCCACGGGGGGCTGGCCAGCACCGGGACCGCGCGGACCTCGGATGTCTGCGGCGCGTACTGGATAAGCTCCATCAGGTCGTTCTTGAACACGACCTTGCCCGGGGTGGCGGCGAGGTTATCGCCGACCCGGAACGGCCGGGCGTCGACCTGGCGCGGCCGGCCGCCGTTGTTCAGCACGTCGTCGACGAAGTGGCTGGCCCCGGCGACCAGGCTGGCCCCCCCGGTCTCGAACGCTCGCTTGAGCGCGGCCGGGTTGGTCAGCAGGGAGTTCGTCGGCGCGAGCGCATCCATCAGGAAGCTGGTCGCGAGCGCGGCCTTGGCGTCGTCCGTGGCGTTCCCCGCGCCGACCTCAAGCAGGTCGTTGACCAGCCGCGACGCGGCCAGGTGTGCCTGACGGACGGCGAAGAAGGCCGGATTGTCGGTCCACGTCCGGTCCGCGAACCGCTTGTCGCCCTCCGGGACGGGGACCGGCGGGGGCGCTTCCATGCCCATCCAGCGGGCTGCGGCGACCGGCCCGGCCATCGCCATGCTGGTCCAGTAGCGCATGGCCGCGGAGGCCGTGGCCGTAGGTTTCACGGCGGCGCGCCGCAGCACCGCGAACGTGGAGGCGCCCAGCCCCGCCGCATCCACCGAGGCGAGCACGTCGGCGTCGGGAGCCAGCGCCGCCGCCGCTGATTCCGCGGCTTGCCACGCCGTTTCCTGTGCGGTCATTATCCATGCCTCCTCGGTGCTGCTTAGGGCACCTCTGACGCTACTTCGCCCCTGGTGCGCGCGTAAAGATGACAATTCGGTCCGGAGCTGCAGGCTCGCCCAGGCTGACGCTGGGAGAACGCCGCGTTCCCAGAACGTAAGGCTACGCCGGGTACCGCCCAAGAGCCGAAGGCCTCTCGATCAGAGCCTTTGGGCCGTGCGCGCCGGTTGGGCCTTCCCTCGGATAACGCGCCGAAACCACGGCGTCAGTGCCGGTGAGTCAGGGGCCACTCAGGCAGTGCGCCAGGTTTGCCTGCGGCTCACACCGTCAGGTCGCAGGCGATGTCGATCTACCGGAAGCTGGGTTCCTCCTCACGCAGCGAGGCGGTCGCCCGGTCCCCGGGAGCTCGGCCTCCTCGAGGGGTGACGACCGGTCTTTCATTCCGTGCGGATGATTCAGCCCTGCCCGGGCGCGAGGTGAACTGGTGGGCAGCGGGCGAGCGGAGGCTTATGAGCGACACGGCGAGATTCCAGGAGACCCTGCGCAGGTTGGCGATGGTCGATGAAGCTTTCGTCGGCGACCAGGCCGGGCTCGGGCTTACCCCGGCAAGGACACTGGCTCTGGATGCCAAGACCATCTCGCTGCTGCAGCTAGCCGCGTCGGTGGCTACCGGGTCACCGGAGGTCTGCCTGGAATGGAGCACCACCCGGGCCATGGCCGCGGGCGCGACCGACGACGAGATCGCTGACGTGCTGCTGGCGATCGCGCCAGTGGTAGGGCTCGGCCGGGTCGTCTGCGCCGCTCCCGATGTGGCGACCGCGCTTGGGTATGACATAAGGGCGGCGCTGGAAGATCCAGACGATCACTGATGGCCCTCCGCGCGTATCGGGCACGAGCACGGCGGCGGCCGAGGTAGCCAGCGATTGCTTCTGCCTGCCCGGCGGGCACAGGCCGCGCCCCACCACGGTGCAATTGCACGAACAAACGTCGCGGATGCGGTACTAGCTGGGAATTCCGTCCCCCAGAGCATCGGCACTTGACGACGATAGGCACGTTTTCATGCCAATCGTATGATGCGCAGCCGGATCGGCTGGCGTTGGGTGGACATAGGGGGCGAAACGCCCTGCACGACGGCCGGGGCCACCAGGTCGCCAGTCGGCTGAGGACGGGAGCGCTGGAGGTATCGATGGCTGCCCATGTCGCCAACCAGGTGTCGACCCGCGGCAGACGGTCAGCAGTGTCCGTGGGCGACCCTATCCTGGCGTCTAAGATCACGGCGCCGGCTGTGCCGGACTGGGCGGTGCAGCGCCCGCGGATCACGAAGCTGGTCGCCGAGGGTGCGCGGTGGTGTCCGCTGACGGTTGTTACCGGCCCGCCAGGTGCGGGCAAGACGATGGCGCTGGCCTTGTGGGCAGGGGCGGAACCCGGAACGGTGGCCTGGGTCTGCCTGGATGAGTTCGACAACCGGCCGGGTGTCTTCTGGTCCTATGTCGTTGCGGCGCTGCGCCGGTCCGGCGTTGCCATTCCGAGAACCCTGCAGGCTCTCCCGCAGGGAACGGGCGAAGACGGCTTCTTGCTGCGGTTGACGGCAGCGCTCGCCGCCCAGGACCCTTCGGTGACCCTGGTCCTTGACGACCTCCACACGCTGAACGAGCCCGGGGTACTAAAGGGGCTCGAGTTCGTGCTGCGAAATGTGGGATCCGGCCTGCGCCTGGTGGTCGCCTCGCGAATGGATCCGCTGCTGCCGCTGCACCGGTACCGGCTGGCTGGGCAGCTGACCGAGATCCGGGCCAAGGACCTCGCGTTCAGTGCCGAGGAGGCCGCTCTGTTGCTGGCCCAGCACGGCGGCGTGCTGTCGGCGGAGTCGCTGGAGAGCCTGACCGAGCGGACCGAGGGCTGGGCGGCCGGGCTCCGGCTGGCCGCGATTTCGCTGGACACGCATCCCGATCCTGGCCAGTTCGTCAAGGAGCTTATCGCCGAGGACAGTGCCTTGATCGGCTATCTCGTGGACGAGGTGCTCAACGTCCAGTCACCTGAGGTCCGCGAGGTGCTGCTGAGCACGAGCATCCTGGAGCATGTCAGCGCCGATGCCGCCGTTGACCTGACCGGTGATGAGCAGGCGGCGGGAATCCTGATGGCCTTGGTACGCACGAATGCCTTTGTCCAGCCGATCGGGTCGGGGTGGTACCGGTACCACACGTTGCTCGCCGAGATGCTGCGGCTGAAGCTGCGCCACGAGCATCCGGACCGAGTACCGGTCCTGCATCAGCGAGCTGCCCGGTGGTATGAGCGGAACGGCCTGCTGACCGAAGCAGTGCGGCACGCCTCGCAGGCGGGTGACTGGCAGCTCGCCGCCGGCATGGTCATCGATGAGCTCGCGATCGGCCAGATCATCGAGCCGCAGGGTGGCCGATGCCTGGCCGGGGAGTTCGTTGGCATGCCGGCCGGCCAGACCTGGACCGAGCCACAGCCGCACCTGGTCTCGGCTGCGATTGCGCTCTCTGCTGGTCGGCTTGAATCGTGTGCGGCCGCGCTGGATGCCGCCGAAGACCTGCTGGAACGTTTTCCCGCTGATCAGCAGGCCGCGTGCCGGCTGGCCGCCGCGGTCATCGGGCTCACCGCTTCCCTTCGGACCGAGGATCTGAGGGCGGCGGCGTCGGCTGCCAGCCACGCTGAGCTCATGCTCAGCAGGATCCCGGGCGGAATGCTGGCCCGGCATCCTGACTTGTCCCGGCGTGTGCTGTCCGGCCGCGGGGCCGTCGAGCTATGGTCCGGCCATCTGGACGAGGCGGCCCGTGTCCTGGAGGCCGGGCTGGCCAGGGCGGCCTCCGACGGCGATGACGATCACGCCGACTGGACCGGGCAGCTGGCCCTGGTGGAGGCTCTGCGGGGTCGGCTGGGCCACGCCGAGGAACTGGCCGGCCAGGCGGCCGACATGGCAGGGGACCAGCGACCGCCGGGCCAGGACCCCGACCCCGCGCCGCTCGTCGCGCTGGCCTTGGTGCACCTGCAGCGCCATGAGCTTCGCGAGACACGCGGCTGGATCAAGCAGGCGGACGCTGCCCTGGGGGTAACGCCGGACAAGCTGACCGGGGCGGTGGCTTACCTGGTCGCGGCGGGCGGGGCCCTGGCCGAGGGACGCGCCGAGGTGGCCGCGCAGATCATCACCCGGGCCCGGTCCGGCTGGACCGTCCCGGCCTGGCTGGACCAGCAGCTGAGCCTGCTCGAGTCGCGCGCATGCGCCGTGTCCGGCGACATCCAGGCTGCGCTAGCCGCAGCCGAACACGCCGGCAGCGGCACTTCGCTGGAGGGTGCGGTCACCCTCGCGCATGCCTGGGCGGCCGCCGGAGACGGCGGCAACGCACAGCACGCGCTCGCTCCTGTGCTCGCGGCTAATGGCGGGGCGCCGGACCGTGTACGGCTGCAGGCGTGGCTTGTGGACGCCAGGCTCAGCTACGCCAGCGGCGACGGCGCGCGCGGTCGCCGGTCACTGGCATCCGCGCTGCGGCTGGCTGAACGTGAGCAGCTCAGGCTCCCCTTCGTGGTCGAGCGTGGCTGGCTCGGGCAGGTGCTACGGCGTGACCCGGAACTGGCCGGCACCCACCGACGCCTGCTCGCCCCGACCCTCGGACACGAGCAGCTTCCGGCTCCCCTGAAGGCCCCGGATCAGGCCCCGGATCAGGCCCCGGTTCTGGTGATCGAGCCGCTCACCGAACGCGAGCGGGAGGTACTGGTGCATGTGTCAGGCATGCTGAACACGGCCGAGGTCGCCAGCGAGATGTACATCTCCGTCAACACCGTCAAGACTCACCTCAGGAACATTTACCGCAAACTGTCGGCGGCTCACCGCAGCGAAGCGGTCCGCCGGGCCCGCCAGCTTCAGCTGATCTGAACCAAACGGTTGTGACATGGGCGCGGCGTCGG
>Ga0209039_10004495_pt1 | contig 10160 bp, 9 predicted proteins | sample BogFormECP12_OM1_FD_188238 | JGI IMG/M metagenome (GOLD analysis project Ga0209039, IMG submission 188238) | Bog forest soil microbial communities from Calvert Island, British Columbia, Canada - ECP12_OM1 (SPAdes) (version 2) | ecosystem: Environmental > Aquatic > Freshwater > Wetlands > Bog ... | reverse complement strand
TAATCTGTGCCCCCAGAATGGGGTTTATGTATTCATCCGCAACCGAGGCTTGACGCACCTGGACCTGTTTCCAGTCTGCCTCAAGCTCATCCGCAACGATCATGGGAAGGGCGGTCAGAACGCCTTGTCCCATCTCGGCATTGCCCACGAAGATTGTAACCTTGTTGTCCGGGGTAATGGTGAACCAGGCATTGGGGCTGAAACCCGAGATGTCCTTTTGTTCCGAGGCATTAACGAGCCTGTACCCCAACGGGCTGACGGAAACAGCGAGGGTCAGGCCGGCCAGAGAACCCTTTAAAAAGGCTCGTCTCGAAATGGAGGTACTCATGATGTCTTGCCCTCCTTTTTCATGATTTGAACGGCTGTTTTGATGCCCTGCTTAATATAGGGATAGGTTCCGCATCGGCAGATAACATCATCCATATCGCTGATGACCTGGTCTGCAGTAGGAGTGGGCTTCTGGGATAGATGAGCCGCGACCTTCATGATCATGCCAGGCTGGCAATAACCGCATTGGGGTACTTGTTCCTTGATCCAAGCCTGTTTCACAGGATGTTTTTCGGGAAGCCCTTCAATGGTTGTGATCTTCTTTCGTTGGACGTCGCCGACGCTGATGGTGCATGATCGCATCGCCTCGCCGTCGATATGGACCGTACAAGTCCCGCACTCCCCTATACCGCAGCCGTACTTTGTCCCCTTGAGCTCCAGGTGGTCCCTGAGCGCCCAAAGCAAAGGCGTGTCATCGGGGACATCCAGCTCATAGACCTTACCGTTCACACTAAGAGAGATCATAGTCCCCTCCTTTCCATTGGTGGCGAGTCTCTAAAACTTTCTCGTGATGAATCATCATCACTCCTTTCGTTGTAGGTTGAGGATTAAGATTCTGATTTTCATGAAGCACGTTCCGATAACGGAAGTGAAATTCCTAATGATTCGCCAAGGGCCGTCAACTCTTTCATCGTGGTCGAGGCCAAGGGAATGCCTTCTTTCAGGCGTTCGGTCTCGGTTCTCAACTCCGGTTCTCCAGGCACCAGAATTTCCTCGCAATTCTTGGCTTTGGCACTTTCTTTTATACTCTTGATGTAACGGTCCATCTCGCTCTTGAACTCGTCTCTTCCGATAAAGCAATCCGGATCGATGACCGCGAAAGAATGACAAGTGCCTTGAATGCCTGTTTCATCCTCTTGATAGAGGCTTTTGATCCGCCGGGTCCATTTGCCGCCGGTTAGCACGGCAGTGAGCATTTCATGAACCAGCACCATGCCGTAGCCTTTATGGCCTCCCACCGGCATCAGGGACCCTCCTCCTTCATACCCTTCATAGGGGTCTTCGGTCGGCAAGCCCTCTTTGTTAACCGCCCACCCCAGGGGAATATGCTCCCCTTTTTTACGGGCCAGGATGAGTTTCCCGGACGATACAACACCCAGGGAAAAGTCCAGGACTACCGGAGGGTATTGATCCGCGGGAAAGGCATAAGCCATGGGATTATTGCCGATGATTCGCTCCCGGCCGCCCCAGGGAAACATCATGGGAGCGGAATTGGAGACAATGTATCCGATGAAACCCTTCTCCGCGGCCATCATGGGGAAGAGGCCGGCCACGCCGAAATGACCGCTGTCTTTCACGGAGACCCAACCGATGCCATACTCTTCCGCTTTGGCGATGGCCTTTTCCATGGCCCCATGGGCTACAATATGTCCCATCGATCCGTGAGCTTCCAGGAACGCGGTGGGGCCTTTATCCTTGACGGGTGTGAGTTGGCATTCCTTGCGCACATACCCTTTTTGCAGTCTCTGGATATAAATGGGGAGACGGGTGACGCCATGGGTTTCGACGCCCCTTAGGTCCGACCTTGCCAGGAGGCCGGCAACAATCGCTGCCTCGGCAGCAGGCACCCCTGCTTTCATATAGGCCCGGCAGCAGAATGTCTTAAGGTCGGCGAAAGAGACCCGCCGACTCGTATCTGCCCCCATAATATTCCTCCTTGGTCAAAATCTGTTACACATTCTTTAAGAATTTTCTCCCGTTCTCACCTAAAATCCCTTCAATCTGTTTCTGAGAGAGAGGCAGCTTTTTGATCTCATCGACAAATTTCTTGATAGGCTGCCCGCCTCGCATCTCTTGCGGATAATCGGTGCCCAAAAGAAGATATTCGGGCTTAATCTCCACAAGGGCGCATTTGACTGGGTTGATGTTGCCAAAACATCCGCCCAGGTCAAAGTACAGCCTATTCAGATAGTTCCTGAAGGGTTCCCGTGGCAATTTTCCATGCCTGGCATGATCTGCTGTCATCCAGAAGACCTTATCCTGATAAGGCTCGATTCGACCCATGAGGGCCGCAATCCCACCTCCCAGATGGGAGATGATGAAGTTTATTCCGGGAAACTCATCCAGAACACCCCCGTTGATCAGCCGTATGACAGCGAGCACCAACTGAAACTCTCTGCCCACACTTCGCCCCAGATCATAATCCATATAATTCCCCGGCGAACTCAGGGATGGATGAACGAAGACGAAGAGGCCCAACTCCTCAGCCTTACGGTAAAACGGCCACAATTCCGGCGCATCAAGCTCTGTCTCTCCCATGAGCGAAGGCAAGGCAACGCCTTTGTATCCCAGGTCCGAAACCGTCCTTTCCAGTTCACGAAAAGACGCTTCTCCTCCCAAGGGAGGAACATGGGCCATGCCTTGCAACCTACCGGGAAAACGTTCTTCAACCCACTTCAACTTGTCATTCACCATGCAGCACCGATTCAGATCATTGCCGAAACCAGCCGGCGAAGACAGAATGGCCGCATCGACACCGGCCTGGTCCATAGCCGCGATATGGTCTTCTAAAGCGAACAGTTGTCGTTGAGGCATTTGAATGGGGACGCCATTTACAAAAATCGTCCGGGGCGTGCCGCCTGGCCCCAACTTCTCCCGGACCAGTTCTTCCGGCGTATAGTGAATGTGAAAATCAATAATCATGGCCTGTCTCCTTCGGATCTGCCCATAATCGTCACTCATTATCGTTCACCGCGGAGATCGCAGAGGACGCAGAGTAATCAGTCTTCTCTGTTTTTCTTCATAATGCATAAGGCATTCGAGCCTGTTTCTTTAGAGATCTGCGTCGACCCGAGAAGCCATCCAGATCACTTATGATGCCTTGTCTGAGACTTTTTTTTCTCTGCGATCTCGGCGCGCTCTGCGGTGAATCTTTTTTTCTGAACGTTTACTGTCAACCTTTTTACTCCGGTTGAGAAGCTCCTCCGACAGCCACCCTTTTTGCCGGGACCATTTCCGGTACTCCCTCCTTATCCTCAATGTTTTGGAATCGAGGAACGAATATGGTCGAGGTTATGATGTATTGGATCTTGCCGTAGACAATGGAAGGCAAGGCCGTGAGCGGATTGAAGTGCTTCAGAGCGAGGAGCATGGCCATTGCCGCATTTTCCACACCCACCTCGAAGCAGGCGGCCTTACGCTGCGCATAATTAAACCCGAAGAATTTCGGAAGAAAATATCCTAACAAAAGCCCAGCAAACGCCTGCACCAGGCAGACGGCCACCAGATAAAAAAGTATGGAGAACTGTTTGATTAATGTGCTAGTGCCCTTGGACATGGTACCCATAATTATGAAAGTCAGGCATAGGATCGCGAGCGGGCCGAAGATAGGCTTGATCCTATTTACAGACTTCGTGAAGATGGAGCCTAGAATCGTGCCCACCATGACAGGTACAACCACCCACTGCACAAGGTCTTGAAAGATCTTATTCGCGTCGAGATGGGCAATGCCGCCCGCCAGCCACAGGATGAGAAGCGGTTGTATGAAAGGTGCGAGCATGGTGTTGATCGATGTGACCGAGACCGATAGGGCCAGATCGCCCTTACTGATCAATGTAAGAGCGTTTGATCCTCCCCCGGTCGGTGTAGTTCCCAGGACGATCATGCCAACCGCCAAAGCCTTGCCGGTAGAACCGGGGAAAAGCTGTATCAGCACCAAAGAAAGGGCAAATGCAACCAAGGGCATACAAGCCCATCTCAGCAAGACGCTGATCCCCACCACCTTAGGCCGCTGAACTATGCGTTTCCAATCCTGAAGGTTAATGGCCAGTCCCATGGAAAACATGATGATCATGAGGAGATAGGGACCGACAGGCGGTATGACGCTTTTCTCAACGGAAGGATAGAACAGATAACCGTAGAGAATTCCGAGAGTGAGAAAAAGCTGGGGTTCCGAAGAGATATAATTGCCTATCTTAGCCCTGAGGGAAAGCGTTGAGGGAGGTTTTTTCTGTTCAAGATAGGCAAAATAACCCAGTGATAACCCGATAAGCCATAACAAGATATTGGCCGCACTCACTATCGGCATTGCGCTTAGTGACATGCCAACGAAATTTGAGGCCACAAAAGGAATGAGAAAACCTAACGTAAGGCAAGCGTTGGAAAGGTATTTCAGTTTCTTGGATCCCATGGCGACGCTCTCTTCTAAATGGACTTAAAACATACAGTCTGTCAGCCCGGCCACTTGCTACCTAAGATCAACATAGGGTTTCTTTGAATTACCTTGTGCCCTTAGACCCAATACCAGGTAACTTTGGAACATGTACTGATTTTATTCGATTCCAGCTAGCCGCTTTGCACACCTCTTTTTGTAATCAACATCCGATTCTCTAAAGAGAGTAAGACGGTGGGCCGCGGGCGAACCTCCCCCGTGGATATCGGAGATAGTATCCGCACTTTCCATCGCCATCTTTTCTACCAGGCGTAGCATCTTGACCCTGTTTTCCACCGGAATTCCTGCGACCCCTTTTAAGTACTTTTCGAGCAGCCGGCCGATCTGCGGATTCTCAAAATCTCTTTCTGAAGGCAAATCAGCAACAAACCCTCCGCTCACGTCGATGAGGAGCCGGATCACCTCACTCATTTCTTTTCCTTCGTGGATTTTCGACGCGTTAGCGAGGATCGGGTCTATAAAGAAAGTCCCCGACGGCTCCCTCTTGCCCTCGTAGGAAGCGGCCAGACTACAGCCGTAGAGGGTTTCCGCGGTGTGGATCATGTCGATGACTTTCTCCTTGTTATGTCCCGCCTTCGCTGTTCCGTTGTACTCCATCATGAGAAGTGCAGCGCCGGTCATCGCATCTATCTTTCCGGATTTGCAGCCGCCGTGGGATTGGCGATGAAACGCGGAGAATCGACTGACCATTTCCGCTGCGAATTCCGCTTCCCTGAACATGAAGACTCGTTCCCAGGGCACAAACACCTCATCAAAGATCAGGGTGGGACAATACTTGCTGTACCGGACATTGCCGCAATCCGCGCCTTCGATTTCACGCGTATCCATGGAATTCCTTCCCACAACGTGAATAAGTCCTTTCGTGTCCGAAGGAACGGCAAAGGCCAAGGCGTAATCCTCGTCCCCTTTCTGCATCGCTCTGGTGGGAAGCACAATAATTTCATGGGCACTCAATGACCCTGTCTGATGAACCTTGGCTCCCCTGACGATAATCCCTCCTTTTGTCTGATCGACCAGACGGAGGTACATGTCCTTGTCATCCTGCTCATGAGGACTCAGGCTACGGTCCCCCTTCACGTCCGTGACACTCGCATTCCCTGTGAAATCGTTGACCTGCATATATTTCAGGAATTCGGCAAACCGATCGGAATAATGGGTCCCGTATTTCTTGTCGATATCGTAGGTGACGATCGACAATGTGCAGAGACAATCGAGTCCCGTGCACCTCTGGTGACACGTTCCCACATATCCTCCGAGTATCCGGTTGATCTTAACCCTCATCACCAGATCTTCGATGGACTGCGGCGGCAGAGTAAACCTGTTTATCCGTTCGCCGATGAAGGGGGAGATTGCAGTAAAAAGGTCCCGATATTTTTCATCATTCGCCAATTCATAGGTGGCGCCTGTGGCGTTTATGCCCGCCCTTATCCGGGGGTTGCTTATCGGGTCTTCTATCTTCTCCCCAAACATGTAAGCCGTCGGCTTCAGCTTCTTGAGGCTTTCAATATATTCTTCAAAAGTCTTCAACGATATGCCTCCTCTAGGCCTAGACGTTCAACTCAAGCCCTCTTCGAAAAGCCGCAAGGTTTAAACTTTTGGCTTTTTGGGGGACGGTGGCTTCAATCGCCTTCTCCATGGATTGTGCGGAAACGACCGGATTTTTTCTTATCAGAGCTCCCAGGATGATGAGATTTGTCACGATCAGATCACCTATCTCCTTCTCTGCAATACTCGTTGCGGGAACCCGAAGAATTTCGTAATTACCCGGTTCAACGCCTTTCACTCTGTCCGAATCAATGATCACCAGCCCTCCGGGCTTCAGGCGACTGACATGGCGAGGCAGGGCCTCCTCGGCCAAGGCGATCAAAATATCCGGCCTTCTGACCTGAGGATCGGAAATCGGTTGCCCTGAGATAATCACTTCCGCCCTAGCCGAACCGCCCCTCAACTCGGAACTATAGGATTGGGTCTGGACCGCCTTTTTGTTTTCAAAGAGTGTAGCTGCCGTACCAAGAAGGATCCCGGCCAGAACCACGCCCTGGCCCCCGACTCCTCCTACCATGATCTCCGTACGACTCATTGAGGCCTCCCCATGGCTCTGGCCTTTATCCCCTTTATCTCTTTCACCATCTCAGGCTTTTCGATATCCACAAGTTCCCCTACAACAATCCGGTCTTTCAGCTCCTCTTGCGTCATCCCGGCCGCTTTTTCGACCTGGATGGACCTCCTGCGGTAATCTGCCATCATTTGAACAGATCCATTCATGCCGGATTTGCGGCCAAACTGCACTGGACACTGGGAATAAACCTCAATAAAAGCAAAACCTTTCTTTTGGATGGCTTTCTTAATCGACTTAGTCAGTTGTCTGGCGTGAACAGTGGTCCAGCGTGCCACAAACGAAGCCCCCGCACCGATGACCAGGCGTGAGATATCAAAAGAGTTTTCAAAACTCCCGTATGGTGTTGTGGTCGTCATCACTCCGGCCGGCGTCGTGGGTCCGGCCTGGCCCCCGGTCATGCCGTATATCCTGTTATTGACACAGATGACGGTCATTTCCACGTTGCGCCTTGCGTTATGGATAAGATGGTTCCCTCCGATGGCAACGAGGTCACCGTCTCCGCTCACAACCATCACTTTCTTTTCAGGAAGGCCCATTTTTATGCCCAAGGCATAAGCAATAGGCCGTCCGTGGATGGAGTGAAGAACATCTGCGTTAAAAAAAGGACTAGGTATCCAAGCCGCGCAGCCTATTCCCGAAACAAAAACGAATTCGTCCATGTCCATTCGGAGTTCGTCAACAGCCCGCAGGATACTTTGAACCACGATGCCGTTGCCGCATCCCGGACAATTGGTGCTGGAGGTGACTGAAGGCCGGACAAATCGGTGAAGGGGATGGATAATCTCCGTCATCGAACGACCTCCTTGATCTTGCTCACTATGTCTTCCGGGTCCTGGATCTGTCCAAGCAGCCTTGGAGGAAGAAAAGACACATCGGCAAAACGAGCTGCCGCTGCCTTAATATACGGGTACATTTGGCCAAGGTTGTTTTCCAGCACTATTACGTGCTTCGCGGTCCTGGCCATTCTCTCGATCTCATGATCCGGGAAAGGCCATACTGTAACCAGGCGCAGCGTTCCGGCAGGAAGGCCGGCTTCTCGTGCAAGGTGAGCTGCCGTCGCCGCCGCCCGAGCCACGGAGCCGTAGGAAACGAGGACGACATCTCCACCTTCGTAATCGCCCTCCACAATCGTAATCTCTTCCTTGTGTTTGAGGATCTTGTTACTCAGCCTCCTGACGAACAGGTCAAGAGAAGATAGGTCTATGAGGTTTCGCTTTCCTGCCTCGTCGTGACAGGAACTGGTCACGTGTGCCTTGAAACCCCTTCCAAAGATGGGCATTGGAGCAACATCTTCATCAAGAAAACCTTTAATGGTTTGTGGATCTGCCCCTTGGGCGGGAATCTTCCGATACACCCTTTCAATCGTTTCAGCCTCCGGTATAACCACTTCTTCTCGCATATGTCCCACAAAAGCGTCGGAAAGGATGAAAACGGGGGTCCGGTATTTTTCAGCATAATTGAAGGCAGTGATCGTGCAATCAAACATCTCCTGAGGAGAAGAAGGACACAGGGCGATGATCTCGTAGTCCCCATGAGAGCCGTGTTTGGCCTGTACCATGTCCCCCTGTACTCCTGCTGTGGGCATACCGGTACTAGGAGCGCCGCGCTGAACGTTCACTATGACGCATGGCGTCTCTACCCCGACGGCAAAGCCTATGTTCTCGGACATAAGGCTAATGCCAGGTCCCGAAGTAACCGTCATCACTTTCTTGCCCGTCCAGGAAGCCCCAATAACAGCCGCAATAGAGCTTATCTCGTCTTCCATCTGAAGGAAAAAGCCGCCAACTTGAGGGAGTCTCCGGGCCAGGCGATTTGCAACCTCGGTGGCAGGCGTTATAGGATATCCTGCCGCGAATTCGCAGCCCGCGGCCAGGGCGCCTTCTGCACAGGCTTCATTCCCCATCATAAAGTATCGGCCTGTTAGAACTCGTTCGGGCGTCATGTCTTCACACGTCTTTTTTGACTTTTGTCGGCTACAGCGATGGCCAGGTCCGGGCAGAAGATCATGCAATCCTCACATGAAGTGCATGATTTCGGCTTGACTATTTCGGGAGGACGGTAGCCTTTTCGGTTCAGCATAGTCCCCGGCTTGAACACCTCATGCCGGCAGACGGAGAGGCAAATGCCACACCCATCGACGCCCTTACACAGCTCCTGATATATCTTCAAGGTACCCATGACATTTGCCCCTGTAGAGTCGTCACCGTTTCTATACTTGCCTCAGGACCGATTTTTTGACCGTCCTTGATCTTCCCTTCCTGGCCGGGCCTCTTAATTGACCCAAGTAGCTGTTCTTGGAAAAAAGGAGATGATCCGTCACAACCTTTTCGAAGGTATCTTCATCACGCTGCTCAAGGGCCTCAATCATGGCCTTATGCTCAAGCCTTGACTGCTCAATTCGATTGGGCAAAGACCAGGCGTTAAACTTCACAATATGGGCCTTAGTGCTAAGGTAATCGATCATGTCGTTGAGGTAGCTGTTCCTGGAAGCTTGGAACAAGGCCCGGTGAAACTCATTGTCCTTCTCGATCATCTGGTCTGTCCTGTCTCGCAGGTGACTTTCCAATTCCCTGGAGAGCTTCTTCAGATGTTGGATCTCTATGTCCGTGATATTCTTGGCAACGAGGCCCGCGGCAATAGCCTCAAGCTTAATGCGGAGGAAAAAAATTTCCTCCACCTCCTCGGCGGTAAGATCCACAACTACGGCCCCGCGGTAAGGAGTGATCTTAACCAGCCCTTTTCCTTCCAGCATTTTCAGGACTTCTCTAATCACCGTGCGGCTGACATCAAAGTGTACGAGCAAGTCCCTTTCGACGAGGCGTTCCCGAGGCTTAAAATAGCCTGCGAGAATTCCATTTTCCAATTTCCGAAGCACCAAAGCTGAACTCACGCTCGGAGTAGAGCGTTCTGCATTAATTGTGTTTGCCACACTTTCCTCCATTGGGCACAAAAATCCATAAATGTTTTGGCAACTACGACCTATTTCGCAAACTCGACGTACACCCTGTCATTCCCATCGAGGGGCGGCTCCAGCCGACGACTGAAGGATCGAGTCCTTTACGTTAAATTTACGAATATCCTATCCATGCCGTTTGCTTGCGGCGGAGCGAACACAGCAAATATTTTGTACTCATTACCCGCGGGGCGAAGGCCGTGCACGTTTCCGCGCGCGCAGAAGTGGATCTCCCCAGCAGCAATTTTTCCCCATTCCCCGTTGAGGTACATTTCGCCTGCCCCTTTATAGGTGTAAATAATTTCGTCTGCCGAGCCATGATAGTGAACCGGAAGGCTGGGCATCTGCGCGAACATCAATTGGCCGCGCAGCGTTCCCATAACCGGGTCGCTTCGCATGGTTTTGCCCGACTCGACAGGATGGCCGGCGTACCATTCGTCCATATTAAAGACGTACCCCTTCTTATACTGGGTATCCAGTAACGACCAGTCGCCGACAACAGCGCCAGCCTTGGCCGAGGTTATTTCGCTGTTCAGGAACACCCGGTCATTGCCTCCGGGTGGAGGCGCCGTGAAGATAGACATGGCATA
>Ga0209039_10004494_pt1 | contig 10162 bp, 12 predicted proteins | sample BogFormECP12_OM1_FD_188238 | JGI IMG/M metagenome (GOLD analysis project Ga0209039, IMG submission 188238) | Bog forest soil microbial communities from Calvert Island, British Columbia, Canada - ECP12_OM1 (SPAdes) (version 2) | ecosystem: Environmental > Aquatic > Freshwater > Wetlands > Bog ... | reverse complement strand
TTGCCTGATGTTGCGCCGGCCGATGGTCAGGGTGAACGGCCACTGTGCCCTGGAGCAATGGGATTCTATCTTCGTCATTACCCAAACGCAAAGGCGAACCGCCATTGCCACTCTTCCCTTCCGGGCAACGGATTCGGGTCTAGAGTTTGAGGAACTCCAGACGGGCGAGTGCGAAACCGAGTCGTTTGGTGCGCCTGAGGTCATTTTCGGGAAGCTTGGATATGTGGTTGATCCCGGAGTGCTGGATGAAACCGCAAGAGGGCGAGGTCCTGGAAGCTTGTGGAACTAACATGGGAGCCTTTACTTAGGTGGGCTCAGGACAGAGCCAACTTGACAGATTACGGGACTAAGCACTCGCGGCAGAGGAGCATTGAGGCATTCGCCGAAAGCTAGCCATTGCAGTTTCTCCTGAAGGCTCAAGGGGAGAGCCGCAAGGGAAGGCGGTAAAGGGGGAAGGAGGGCTCAACAGTGGGAAATACGACGACAGTTGTCGATGCCGTCAGTGTACCGGCGGGGCAACCCGTCCGCCGACGCTTGCCGGACGAACGCAAAGCCATCGTGCACCACTTTAACGTTGGTGGGTACGAAGGGTATCTGACCGTTGGGTTCTATGAAGACGGGACCGTTGGCGAGATCTTCATTACCACCGCGAAGGAAGGCTCGACCGTTTCGGGCCTCATGGATTGTTTTGCCACGGCTGTGTCACTTGCCCTTCAGTATGGCGTAGGGCTCAAAGTCCTTTGCGACAAGTTCAGCCACACGCGATTTGAGCCGAGCGGGTGGAGCGGGAATCCCGAGATCGGATACGCCAAATCATTAACGGATTACATCGCCCGCTATTTGGCCCTCAAGTTTCTCCCACGTACGTCTCCTCCCCCAACGGGCGCCGGAGCTGAGACCCCGGCTTCGGCGCCCGCCCACCCATCAGGAGGCGGATTGGGCGACGGGCAGGCGGACGCACCAGCTTGCAAAGAATGTGGAGCCATAATGTCCAGGAGCGGGGCCTGCTACCGTTGCGCGAACTGCGGGAGTACCAGCGGGTGTTCGTAAGTGGCGTCAAGCACTCCGAAATGGCTGTGGGTGAACGCATAACGTGTGACTGAGTCCCCATAAGGTGTGACTGGTACCCCCATAAAATGTGACTGGGAATGATAATGGGCGGGTCACGTCTGCACGCGATAAAGAAATCATGTTAATAAATCGAATGTAGCGCTGCCTGCCGCATGGTTCAGGGAAAGGGCCTCCGTTTAAGCGCAATTCGCACCTTATGCGTAAATTCGTAGTGACAGTCACACGTTATGGAGGCTTCGAGTCTCACGTTATGGGGTCTCACGCAGCGTAACACCTTGATTCTTCAGTGCGTCGAGTCTCATCTTATGCGTCAACGCACAATGGCTGTGGGTGAACGCATAACGTGCGACTGAGCCCCCAGAACGTGCGACTGGAGCCCCCATAAAATGCGACTGGAATTGACAATGGGCGGGTCACGTCTGTATGCGATAAAGAAATCATGTTAAACAAACCGAATTTAGCGCCGCCGCATGGTTCATGGGAGTGCCTCCGTTTAAGCGGTATTCGCACCTTATGCGTAAATTCGTGGCGACAGTCACAAGTAATGGCGGCTTCGAGTCTCACGCGATGGGGTCTCGCGCAGCGTAAGCCCTTGATACTTCAGTGCGTCGATTCTCATCTTATGTGTCAGCGCACATTTTAACCGTCTTTCCCAATCCTTCCTAGCCCTCAACGATCCTCGAATTAGATTCCACTAAAGATCCCAAGAGTTGTCTTTCCCAGCGCAAATAGCGGGCCTCCCCGACGTCCGTTGGCCTGACCAGCGCCGAAAAAATCTGTGCGGAAGGGAACCTTCATGCAAAAGGAATTGTTCGAAAAGTATTATCGGGTGTTGGGAATTCTGCTGCTGGCGCCGATAAACGGTTGGGGGGCTTATGCGCTGTATCCTGAGCATCCGATTATGGCGTTGGCTAATGGCGCGATGGCGGTGGCGATCGTTCCAGGTGTCATCCTCTTCTGGCACCCAGGCAGGCGCGGTTGAGATCTGCAACAAGAAAACCGCAGTCCGACCGAATGAAAGCGAAACCAAAGGATCAGAGTGGCGTACTTTATTAGAGAAAGAAAACGGAATGCGTCGCAAGACCATAGGGAAGTCATTGCCCCAGGAGGTGTTGCTATGGAGTTTTCTGCCGATACGAAATCGCTCGCTGAAGCCTTGGACCAGGTTGAGGAAGCGGTGGAAAAGAAGAGCACGATCCCGATCGCATGCCGACTTCCCAATTATGCCGAATCGAGCTGAGAAGTCTTTTTTATCTCCCTTGTTTTCAGCAGAGTTCTGCGCTCCGGCACGTCTTGCAATCGGCATAATCCTGCGGTCTCCTTTGACCTGGCAGAAAGCCAAGAAGGAGGAGATCGATGGAAAATTCTTTACTCATAGACAAACGGCTGCAAAGCAACCCCTTGGAGCTTCATCTTCGGACGTTTGCAACATGGCTGACGGAGGAAGGCTATGCACAGGGGACCGTGCAGGAGAAATTAGGATTGTTAGCGCACCTTGGGAAGTGGTTGGAACGAACGGATCGCACCGTCACCAACCTGGATGAGCAGTTCCTGGAGGCATTTGCTGAACATCGGCAGCGAGTGTGCCGGGTGAACTTAAAAACTCTCCAGCAGTTTCTCGCTCATCTGCGGGAGCGCGACGTACTGCCAGATCGGAAGCTCGTTCCTGACCGATCACCATGGGACGAGCTTCTGAGCCGATATGAAAGGCATTTACGTTCCGAACGTGGGCTCATGGTGCGGACGATCTCTGCGTACCAGTTTTTTGTTCGCAAGTTTCTCGAGGAACGCTTCCCAAAGGAACCGATCGTCACTCAGGAAGTGAAAGCTTGCGATATTTCGGCCTTCGTTTTGCGGCATAGCGAGGGCCGGAGTGTCAAAAGCGCACAGCAAATAACGACGGCTCTCCGCTCTTTCTTCCGGTATCTGTTTCAGAAGGGGGAGTTGCCAGTCGACTTGGCCGCCTCGGTACCCACCGTGGCGAACCGGCGGCTGTCCACCGTGCCCAGATACCTGTCTCTGCAGGAGGTCGAACGTGTGCTCCAGGCCTGCGACCGTGGCAAGGCGGTGGGACGCCGCGACTATGCCATTCTTCTGCTGCTTGCCCGTCTGGGTCTTCGCGCCGGGGAAGTGGTCGCTCTCCAGCTCGAGGACATCCACTGGAGATCCGGCAAAATCCTGGTTCGCGGCAAGGGACGGGTTCACGACTGGATGCCCGTGCCCGTTGATGTAGGCGAGGCCTTGGCCTCCTACTTGCGCCAAGACCGACCTCGCTGCCAAACGCGCCGGGTGTTCGTTAACGCGCGGGCGCCACGCTGGGGCTTTGCTGGCTCCTCGACAGTGGGGGAGATCGTCTGCCGTGCACTCCGCCGCGTAGATCTATACCCAGCTTCCAAAGGAGCAGCACACCTGTTCCGTCACAGCCTGGGGACTTTCCTGCTGCGCTCCGGGGCAAAGATGGGGGAAGTCGGAGAAGTGCTCCGACATCGAGACCTCAACACAACAGAAATCTACGCCAAAGTTGACTTCGAGGGCCTACGTTCCCTGGCTCAACCCTGGCCCATGGGAGGTGCACAGTGAAGCCACTAGAACAGGCGTTGAACGACTACCTCAGCCTTAAGCGTCGCTTGGGATTCCGATTCCAGGCACAAGCAATTTCGTTACGGAGCTTTGTTGTATTTCTCCAAGCCGAGGGCGTGCCTTACATCACCACGGAACTGGCGCTTCGCTGGGCCACCCAGCCCGCAAAAGCCCAACCTTTTCGGTGGGCTCGCCGTTTGGGTGTGGTCCGGCGCTTCGCCATCTGGCTCAGTGCTGTTGACCCTCGCACGGAGATTCCCGCTGCGGACCTTCTCCCTCATCGTTACCGGCGTAAGCCTCCTCACATTTACAGTGATGAGGAGATCGAAAGGCTCCTTCGCCAAGCCCAACAACTCCACTCTCCCAGGGGACTGCGCGCCTTCACCTATACAACTCTTTTTGGTCTTTTGGAGGTGACCGGGATGCGGGTGAGCGAGCCCCTTGGCTTGGACCGACAGGACGTCGATTTCGTTCGGGGAATTCTTCATATTCGGCGGTCGAAGTTCGGAAAATCGCGTTATGTGCCGGTTCATCCCTCGACGGTGGAGGCCCTGAAAGGGTACGCTGAAGCTCGAGATCGCCTGTTTCCTGCGCCACCCACCCCCACGTTCTTTCTCTCCGAACGCGGTCGTCGGATTACCAGGTTTGTCGCAGCTCGTACGTTTGCTCTCTTGTCCCTACAAATCGGCCTTCGCGTACCAGCCAAGAGAAGGAGCGGCCGCAGTCCACGGTTGATGGACCTGCGACACCGCTTTGCCGTCCGCACCTTGGTCCACTGGTATCGCGCTGGGCTCGATGTCGAACGGGAACTCCCCAAGCTGTCCACCTACCTGGGGCACGTCCATGTGAACGATACGTATTGGTACTTGGAAGCCGTGCCCGAGCTTCTTCAGTTGGCCACCGACCGGCTGATCCAGGAGGAGGTGCAGCCGTGATTTCCGCCAGCTTCCCCTCTCTTCTTCAATCTTTCTTCACCGATCGTTTGCTTCGCCAGCGGCAAGCGAGCCCACATACGATAGCGGGATATCGCGATTCCTTTCGCCTGCTTCTGAAATTCGCCAAAGAGCGGCTCCACAAAAGTCCCTCCCAGCTCCAGATCGAAGACCTCGATGCGTCCTTCGTGGGGCTCTTCCTCGATCACTTGGAAAGCACTCGCCAAAACAGCGCTCGCACCCGGAATGCCCGGCTGGGGGCCATCCACTCTTTCTTCCGGTACGTGGCTTTAGAGGAACCCGCTCATGCCCTGCATTGCCAGAGGATCCTGGCGGTACCCAATAAACGCCACGAACGGCGGCCGATTGATTTTCTCAACCGGGAAGAGATCGAGGCGTTGCTCGCCGTTCCCAATCCTTCCACCTGGATAGGGCGTCGCGATCGGACCCTCCTGCTGGTCGCGGTCCAGACCGGTCTGAGGGTTTCCGAACTGACGGGCCTCGACTGCCAGGATGTCGTCCTGGGGACCGGCGCCCACGTGCGCTGCCTCGGGAAAGGCAGAAAACATCGTTGCACGCCGCTCCGTCCGGAAACGGCCAAGATGGTCGACGCCTGGCTACGGGAACGCCACGGTCAGCCCGAAGATCCACTCTTTCCCAGCACTCAGGGCGGCCGCCTGAGTCGCGATGCGGTCGAGCGTCGCATCACCAAATACACCCACCTTGCCGCACAGACCTGCCCGTCGCTCAAAGGGAAGAAAGTCACCCCACATGTCTGTCGCCACTCGACAGCCATGGACCTTCTTCACCACGGCGTGGACCGCTCGGTGATCGCGCTCTGGTTGGGGCACGAATCGGTGGAGACAACTCAGCGGTATCTCCATGCGGACATGCGCTTGAAGGAGAAAGCGCTCGCGCTCACTGCGCCGCTTGGCGTCAAACAAGGGCGATACCGCCCTTCTGACAAGCTACTGAGCTTCCTGGAAGCCCTCTGATTATGCCGACTCTGGACAAAGTCCGCGCCCCTCCCAATCGCTGTTTCCGCTGAAGAGTCGGCATAATCGGGGAGTCGGCATGCGATCGGTTATGCCGATATCGGCATAACCGATCCTGTCCCATGTCCTCATCGAAGCAAACGCCAGCGGGCTTCGGCTGGCGGCGACGGACCTCGATCTTGGCATTCGCACGTTTTGCCCAGCACAAGTCAAGCTACCGGGCAGCGTTGCCGCACCGGCGCGACGATTCCTCGGAATCGTCAGATCCCTTTCCGAAGCGGAGGTCCATGTCCGTGCTCTGGAGAACCACTGGCTTCAGGTCAGCGCCGGTCGATCCGTCTTCAAGCTGGCGGCGCTTGCCAAGGATAATTTCCCGGCGTTACCTGACGTTCCCAAAGCGCTGGCTGAGGTGCCGGCTGGCCTGCTGGCCGGGCTGATCGAGCGGACCGCGTTCGCCATCTCGAACCAGGAGTCGCGCTACACGTTGAACGGCGCACTGCTGGTGCTCAAGCCGGGCAGCATTGAAATGGCCGCCACGGATGGGCATCGCCTGCCGCTGGGAGCACGAGATGTCGTTATTGGAGGTTTGGGCAATGAGGAACGACTCTTGGTTCCCAAACGCGCGGTAATCGGGCTTCGCCGTCTGGCTTATGGTCAGGAGGCGGACAGTCCAATTCATGTCGCCAAAGATGACCGTCATTTGTTCTTTTCCGCCGGGGATAGCGTTATCTGCGCGCGCAACCTAGCGGGGCAGTTTCCCAACTACGAAGCCGTCCTGCCCAAGTCCAACACCCTCCGGGCGACGCTCGATGCGGCAACTTTGCGGGAGTCGCTGCGGCGGGTCACGCTGCTCGCGCCCGAGCAGACGCACGCGGTTTGCCTGACCCTGGAGTCGGGCCGGCTGACCCTATCCGCATCAGGGGCCGACACGGGCGAGGCAACCGAGTCATTGGACGCGGCTTACCAAGGCGAGGCGCTGCGAGTGGCTTTCAATGCGGCTTTCCTGCTCGACCTGCTAAGCGTTATCAAGAGCGGTAACGTCGAAATTGCTCTGAAAGATGCTGGAAGCGCTGCGGAGCTGCGACCCTCCGACCAGGCGGATTATCGTTACTCGTGCGTGATTATGCCCATGCGATCGTAGTTTTGCGACCTTCCGACACGCCATCGCGGCGGGTTATGACCCTCGCGGCAACCAGTGGTTCCGCGCACGATCGAGGAACGACAGCTTCCGGCCGGGGCCCTGGCCTACCACGAGCCACTCGAACCCTGGCATAAACCCCACCTTACGGTAATGCTCTCGGCGCACCGCAGTTACTGCGAACTTTTGCTTCAAATTACAACCAATTTTTCAGAGGAAAGGAGAAAAATTCGTGTCGAAATATGGTGAGATCCATACATTTTTACGCGAGGAGAAATACCTCGTGGAGGCTTTGAAAGAGATGGGCTACCAGATCGAGGTTCACCCCGAGGGCGCGCTCCTGAACTCTTACTACTCGGACCAAGAGGCAAAGGTCGCGAACATTATTATCCGGCGGGACCAACTGCGCGGCGCTTACGGTGATGTGGGGTTTGTACGGCAGCCGGACGGGCAGTTCGCCATGATCAAGGACGAACTCGATGAGTACCGCGGCTACGGCGCCAGGTGGCTTGGCCGCGTCCAGCAGCTCTACAAAGAGAAGCAGACCTTGGCCATGGCGCGGGCGAAGGGCTACACGCTGAAAAGCCGCGAGGTGATTGAGACCTCGCAAGGTGAACAGGTGCGACTCCAATTTGTCGCGCGGAGGTAGGCCACCATGCAAGAGAAAACGATTACGATCACCCTTGACGAGCGAGGAAATTCCACCCTCGACCTGGAGGGTTTTGCCGGCCACGGCTGTGAAAAGGCCTTTGATGACTTCCGGGGCGGGGATATGGTGAAAGTGGAGCGGAAGAAGCCCGCCTATTACACCGGCCACGTGGTCGAGCGAGAGAAGAGCCATCGCTGAAGGAGGCCTGACATGCTGCTTCATGCGTTGATTCCCGCCAGCCGCGCTAATGGGCCAGGCCTGCGGACTGTGGTATTTTTCCAGGGTTGCAAAGTCGGTTGCGTTGGATGCTGGAACCCCGCTACGCATCAGTTTCGCGGCACCGAAGCCACGATAGATGTCGTAGCCCAGGAAGTGCTGAGGTCGCGCCAAGAACATAGATTAGAAGGCATAACCTTCTCGGGCGGCGAGCCCATGCAGCAGGCGGACAGCTTACTGCGATTGATTCAATGCCTGCGTCAGCAAGCCCCAGAGCTAAGTTTCGGTATGTTCAGCGGGTACGCGGAACACGAACTCGCCAAAGGTCATTATTGGGTCTGGGGCGATGGTTCTTCTGAACCGTCCCGGAAACATCTCTGGCAAGAAATCCATGCGTGCCTCGACTTCGCCATCCTCGGGCGTTTCAATCAAGCTCAGCCCAGCAGTTTGCCGCTGCGCACAAGCCGCAATCAGGTTCTGCGGCTGTTCAGCGACTGTTATACCCCTGCCGATTTCAGTGAAGAGCTGATTGAGGTCAGCATCCACCAAGGCGGCCGAGCGGAAATCACGGGATTCCCGGTCCTTGGCCTTCCCTGGTAGAACCCTCCTCGGCTTGCCTCGTTACTTTCCCCTTTTGAAAATCCCTCCCGAAAGGAGCACTGACATGATTCGGTCTATGGAGGAGTTTCGGTCGGCGTTCCATGCCGCGCGGTGTGTCTCGACGCCGCTCGTGGCGGTACGCACGGCCGATCCGGCTAGCACAACGCATTTCATCATCGAGACTCTCAAGCAAGGCCGCAAGCTTCCCCCGCTGCTCGGCTGGGACGTGGTCCGCGGCCTCTATGCAATCGGCCGGGACAGCGGCGAGGAATTGGCGCGCCTGCTGGGCGAACGTCAGGCTGCGACGATTGGGCCTATCGATGCCTTATTTTTGGCGCAGCAACTGTGCGATGACGGGATCTTGCTCTATTCGAACGGTCACCGCTTCTGGAATGACCCTGGAGTAATGCAAGGGATCTGGGACTTGCGCGACCCATTCAAAGCGACGGGGCGGACGCTGGCATTGCTGGTAGCGCCCGGCGCGACGTTGCCGGCGGAATTGGGTCAGGACGTTCTGATTCTTGACGAGCCTCTCCCCTCGACCACTCACTTGGAGCAAATCGTACGGGAGACTTTCAACGCAGCCGAGTTGCATGAGCCCGAGCGCCCGGTGATCGATAGGGCGGTCGATGCCCTCGTCGGCTTGGCCGCTTTCCCGGCAGAACAGGCACTGGCAATGTCGCTGGTTAAGCGCGAACTCGACACCGCGGACCTGTGGGAGCGCAAACGCCAAATCATTGAGCAAACACCGGGCCTGTCGGTGTGGCGGGGCGGCGAGACCTTTGAAGATATTGGCGGGGTCCAAAACATAAAGGACTTTTTACTGGCAGTCCTTCGAGGGATTGATCCTCCCCGAGTCATCGTGTTCATTGATGAGATCGAGAAGGCATTTGCAGGGACCGGCACTGACCTTTCTGGCGTAAAGACGGAAATGACGGGGACGATCCTCAGCTACATGCAGGACCGTGAGGCCGATGGTAGCGTCTTTATTGGTCCACCAGGAAGCGCTAAAAGCGTGACAGCAAAGGCTACGGGCGGTACAGCGGGAATTCCCACGATTGCCTTTGACTTGGCGGCCATGGAGAGTTCGCTGGTGGGCGCTTCGACTGAACGGCTGCGCACGGCGCTCCAAATCATCGACGCGGTTTCGCAAGGGCGGATGCTGTTCATTGCGACTTGCAACTCTATTGCGAGCTTGCCACCCGAACTGCGTAGGCGCTTCACGCTGGGCACGTTCTTCTTCGACCTGCCCACGGCCGAGGAACGCGGGACGATCTGGAACATTTATCTCAAGAAGTACGGCGTGTCGGGCGAGCTACCGAACGACGAAGGCTGGACGGGCGCGGAAATCAAAGAGTGCTGCCGGAAGGCGCATCGGTTGGGAATAACTCTCGCCCAGGCATCGCGGTACATCGTGCCGGTTTCACGTTCCGCGGCTGAGCAGATCAAGGCGCTACGCCAGATGGCGTCCGGGAAGTTCATCAGCGCCTCGACGCCCGGCATCTACCGCTACGAGGAGCAATCCGCGGCGGTGGGGCGGCGCATCATGCGGGAGCTGGAGGGACCGCTTACCGTCATGCCACCCTCGAAATCGGAGGTCTGAATACCTCTTGCCAGACCTTGGAGGGATTGAGAGGAAATCCCCTCGACCTTGCCCCATCACAGAATTTCTGGCAAGCCGAAGTCCGGTCTGAAGAGTTCCCACTACACAAAGGAGGATGAAATGGCAACAGTATTACCAATCCTGGATATCCAGGAACCTGGCACAGACCTTGCCAAGAAAACGGTCTTCATCAAGGTTCACCTGGGCTTGCTGGGGAACAGTCGCAAGGTTAGTTCATCTCAGGTCGAAGTGGACGCAGACAAGGCACTAATCCATGTGGCGAAATTTCGTCGCGTGATCGCCGGCTGTCTACGCTGGATCCGCAACTTACTTGTTTTCCGGCAGATGGGCTGAAGATCGGTCACACGCCGTAGGGCG
>Ga0209039_10004492_pt1 | contig 10166 bp, 10 predicted proteins | sample BogFormECP12_OM1_FD_188238 | JGI IMG/M metagenome (GOLD analysis project Ga0209039, IMG submission 188238) | Bog forest soil microbial communities from Calvert Island, British Columbia, Canada - ECP12_OM1 (SPAdes) (version 2) | ecosystem: Environmental > Aquatic > Freshwater > Wetlands > Bog ... | reverse complement strand
CTCCAGGTGCAGAGCTTTCGCGGTAGGATTAATCCCATGCGCGCGGGCCAGTTCTCCCGCCGCCGTCCACAGAGACTCTGGAATCGGCACGCGGCGGGCGTGCGAACTCCGCCACCGCTTGAGACGCTGGTAAACCTTCCGCATGTCAGGGGGAATAACAGGAATCTCGTTGGCCATCGTCTGTCCTCCTTGCCCTCCTGGGCAAAAGACAGACATTAGCAATTTCGGTTAGATCAAGTCATGCAGCCTTGCCGGAAGGACACGGCTCGCGAACTTGTCCAACACGGATTCGCTGCCGTCGAACGGCTTCAGAGATTCCCTCGTATGGGCTCCCTGCCAAATGAACTGACGGGATTACCTTACCGCCAGTTGATTGTCTCTCCTTGCCGTGTTTTCTACCGTGTGGAGAGGAAGGTCATCTACATCGTTCATGTTCTGCGAGGGGAGCAGCTCGTCCGCAGAGAACTATTCCCCACTGCACCACGGGCATCGAAATCTTCCGGGAAGCAGCGGCCTGTCAGCCACGTTCATTTCTCTCGTGACCGTGGGTTTTTTCTTCGATGACGAACCCACGGTCAATTCCAAAGGAATGCTACTGCGTCTGCACCAGCCCCTTCTTCACGGCGAAGAGCACGAGTTCCGCGGTACGGTGGAGGCCGAGGGTGTCCATCACCCGGGCGCGATGGACGGCCACGGTATTGACACTGATGTTGAGGAGCACGGCAATTTCTTTGTTGGATTTCCCCTGGGCGATGAGTTGCAGGACTTCCTTTTCCCGGAGGGTGAGGCGTTCGTAGGGGTCTTGTGTCGAGTCCCGGAACGATCCGGTCTTTAAACTCTCCAAGACGATGTGGGAGATGGCCGGGCTGAAATAGGCTTCGCCTTCCGCCAGCGCCTTCACCGCGCGGTTCAAATCCACCTCAATCGCATTCTTGAGCATGTACCCCTTGGCACCGAGCTCGAAGGCTTTGCGGATGTAGGCGTCGTTCGAGTACATGCTGAGGATGAGGATTTTGACCTGAGGATCGGCTTTGAGGATTTCCGCCGTGGCCTCCAGACCTCCGAGGTCCGGCATGGAGAGATCCATCACCACCACTTCGGGCTTTAAGGTTTTGCACTGCTCGATAGCTTCCAGCCCGGTGCGTGCCTCTCCCACCACGGTGACCTTGGGATCATCTTCCAGAATACGGCGAAATCCTTGCCGGACCAGGGTGTGATCCTCGGCCAGCAAGACGCGAATTTTCTTTCCGGTTTCGGGTGTAGCCACGGTTTAGTTCATCTCCTTGGGGTAGTGGGTCAGTTTGAAAATGTAGCGGCGAGTTTACCTCGCCAAGTGACGGCGTAAAGCCGCCTCTACATCAAACTGACCCACTACCCTCCTCGGGAAGAGAATGTAAAGACGGCCGCCGGATGGGAACCCGCACGCTGACCGTCGTACCCTTTTGGGGCGTTGAGCGAATCGCGAACGAACCCTGAAGGTGCTCGGCACGCTCGCGCATGCCCATCAATCCCATGCCTTGGCCTGCGGCTCTCTTCATTTCCGGACGGGCTGCAAAGCCTTTGCCATTATCGCGGATTTCCAGGTCTAAATGGTTATCTTTTTCTCCCAGCGTTACCCACGCCTCCCGCGCCCCGGAATGGCGGGCCACGTTGCTCAGCGCTTCTTGAACGATGCGATAAACGTGGATGGCCGCCTCGGGAGGGAAAAGTCCGTCCGCAAGCTTCCCTCCGTAATGCACCTGCACACCCGTCTGGCGCGAAAATTGTTCCGCGAACCACTCCAGAGTTTGTTGCAGGCCGAAATCATCCAGAATGGCAGGACGAAAAATCTGGGACTCGTCGCGCACGCTCTGCAAAGTATCTTCCACAATCTTTTTGACGGCGCGCACATCCTGCACAAAGACGGGGTCGGTTTCCGCGGCTTTTTGCCCCGCCCGTCCCAACATGACACCAATCGCTGTGAGAATCTGCCCGAAATGGTCGTGCAGATCGCGCGCCACCTGGCGCAGGGTTTGCTCCTGCACCTCGATCAACTTCCAGGAAAGCATCCGCAGTTGCTCCGACTGTGATTGCAGTTTTTCCGCCAGGTGGTGCAGCCGCTCGAAGGTCGTGCGGTTGGCTTGCAGAGTGTAGAGTCCTGTTCCCAGCGCCACGAGGAAAAGCACGGCGATGAGCAGCAGGATGTCCTTGGAGACCTGTCCATACACCAGGATGACGCGCTGGCCGGCCTCTTCTTGCGCATGGTCATTCAGGTTGAGCAATTGCGAGACGACACTGGAAATCGTCTGGTGCTGCTCTTCAAGTTGGGACCGGATGAGGTAGCGCGCGGAATCCTCGTGGCCCTGGTCCGCCAAATTGAAGGCTTCGTCGGAGAGCAGCCAGAAGTTGTCGAGGATGTCGCGCAGTTGCCGCCTCAGCGCATCGCCGGCAGGAGTGCTCGCGGCGTATTGGGCCTCCAGCGCCAGCCGATTGTTCATGTCCTCATGTAGCGCTGAGAACTTGCCTTTCCAGTAGAAAATCGGGTAACGGCTCTCCGGCAGGGTCATGTCGCGAAGCGACACGGCGAGCTGGTAGGTATCGTCCTGCAACCGCAGGAGTTGGAGGGAATCTTTGCGATTCCTCTGCACCACATTCACCTGGTAGTCCTGGAGCCAGCGGATTTCGTGGATGGTGTAAGAAGCAAAAATGACGAAGATGGCGAGCGTGACACACAAGCCCAGCCAGAGACGGCGCGTGGGCGAGGGGATTTCACGCAAAAGATCGTGCTCGGCTTCCGGCTGACGCGTGCCCCGGCTCGTATTTCCGGTGTCGGAAGCTTTTGCCGATTCCTTGGTTTCTTCCCGCATAAGAAGGGTTTTGTCCGTCCCCAGTATGAATGGCGCTCCCCAGTAGCGCCGGCATCCTGCCGGCCTTAGCCGCGTCCGTCCGCGCCCTCGTCCCGGGGCTTGCCTATAAGTTATCGCAAGGAAGTGATTGCAGCAACTCGGAATGGAACGGGAAGGGGGCGAGGGAAGAAGGGTTCTTGGAGGGAACGTCAGGAGTGAAGACCGGGGACGCACTGCAAATGAACTTTGACGTAATTCTGGAAAGCCACTGCAAGCTCACGCGTAATTTTCCCCGGCGCGGGAAACTTCCAATTGGGCTGGATGCTTCCCACGCCGGCAACTTCGCGCGTGGTGGAGCTGACGAAGACTTCCTCCGCCGAATCAAGGTCGCCGGGAGTGAGGTCCTGCTCCAGAAGTGTGAATCCTGTCGCGGGAATGAGTTCGCGGAGGACCTCGCGGGTTATTCCCGGCAGGCAGCCGGAAGACAAGGGAGGCGTCATAATCTGGCTGCCGCGCACCAGGAAGACATTGGCCGATGTGCATTCCGCCAGGTGGCCTTGTTCGTTTAGCAGCAAGGCGTCGTCGAAGCCTTGCGCGTGAACGCGTTCGAGGGTGCCGGCGTTCTGCACCCAGGAAAGCATTTTGGCGCCGGCCAATTTGCCGATCGAAAAGATCGCATTGGGGACGAGCAAGAGCTTATGCGACGCCGGCCACACGGCCAGTTCGCGCGTAAAGATCAGGAGGTCCGTGGCGGGGCTGCCCGGCGCGTCAGCCCAAAGGCCGCCGTGATTCTTGATAAAGGAAAGCCGCGCCGCGCCTTCCGGCCGGTGGTTGGCGGCGGACAGCATCACAATCGCTTCCCACACGGATTTCTGCTGGTAATCGAGGGCAATGCCCAGGCGTTCCGCGTCCCGCGCCATCCGCTCCCAATGCCGGTCGAAGGCAAAGGGGACTCCCTGGTAAATGCGCAGCGTCGTGAAGACGCCCCAACCCATCAACAGGCCCATCTGGCCCGGAGAAAGGCGCGCTTCCGCGAGGGGAACAATCCGGTCGTTATGATAGATGAGGGAATCCATCCTGATGCTTACCAAGGGATGTGGACGGTGAGCGGATAATTCAGTCGCAGACGGCATTGGGTGTCGGGGGGCATGTTCACTTCGTGCCCGCGATGCCAAAGGGCTTCGTAGCTGATGATGGCGGCTCCGCCTAAAGGAAGCGCCAGAGAAGCGCCGGCGGAGCCCACGGCAGCAATTTTCAAAGCGCCGTAAGTTCCCAACGCGGCGAAACCGCCGACTAGGGTTTTCCACGACATCGTCCGGTTGCTGGTCAGGTGACCCTCTTGATCCAGGTGAATATCGAGAAACTCGGGGTGTTCCAGGGCTGCCAGAACGGCGGCGACCGGTTTTTCCTGACCATCCGGAAGGGTGATGTGATCAAAACGCATGCCCAGTTCCGCTGAGCGATGCATGTGACCGGCATTGCGGATCATAGTGATGTGCCCATCCAGCAAACTTCCGGGCGGCAGAGCGATTTTTCCTTGGACGAAAACGGGTTTCAACACTTCGGCGATGACGGGGTCATTGACGTGGTTGATTTGAGTGTGAATCCCCGACAAAACCTGGACTTTCATTTCCGTCTCGGCGGGAACAGTCAGCGAGAGGCGCTCGGCCAGGGTCGCGCTTTCGCCCGTCGTGTTGCGGTGAGACAACGGCACACTTGGGTTGTAATCCTGAGCCATGGCCGCGAACGCCAAGACCAAAACCAGGACGGCGGCTCGCCTCACATTCATCATCGCAACTTCCTCCCTACGGTCCAACTCACTACACTCACGTTTCGCCACGCCGGATGGCAATTTGCCCCGCGTGTCGAATTGTAAGCTTGCCCCTCTTCTGCTGACCGGAGTATTGTCTCGCTTGGGCAGTTGAAAATCAAGCGAAAGGTGGACACGAGTGGGCCGGACGCTTGGGCGGAAGGGGGATAACGCTTTCAACCTCTTGAAAAGAAAAGGCCCAACCCGGAGGGTTGGGCCAGGAAATGGAGAAGCAGATGCCGGTTAACCGAGCTTTGTGACCTTGTCGGCCTGAGGTCCTTTCTGCCCTTGGACGATCTCGAACTCTACCGTGTCGCCTTCTTGCAAGGTCTTGAATCCTTCACCCTGGATGGCCGAGTAATGGACGAAGACATCAGCTCCGCCTTCCTGGCCGATAAACCCATACCCTTTGCTGTTGTTGAACCACTTTACCTTACCTTGAAGTCTTGCCACTTGCGCCCTCCTTGATTTTACTTTTGAGGATGCTGCTCCCCTGAGAAGCGCCCAAAAAGAAAAAAGCCGAAGATCTCTTCGATCCCCGGCCCCTTATTCCTATGAGCACTTTCCCAACAAGAACACTTTCCTAACTCCCTCATTAATACAGATAGCTTTTCTACCCCCAATTTGTCAAGAAGATTGTTGTGCGAAACCGAGCAATAACGAGCTTCGAGCCCGCCGAGGATCACGCTGAACCCAATCTTGCTCCAAAGAGCAAGAGAATGCCCACCAGGGTTTTACCATCGCGAATCTCACGACTCCTAATCATCTCCATTACTCGATCGACAGTAAAGAATCCGATTTCGATTCGTTCGTCGGCATCCGGTTGGCCTTGGGACGGAGTCAGGTCCCACGCTTCGACGAGATGCATCTTCTCACTCAGGATGCCGGGGCTCGGGTAGAATTCCAGCAGGGGCTCGATGATGCGGGCGTGGTAGCCGGTCTCTTCCAACAGTTCCCGGCGCGCGCTCTGGCGAGGAGATTCCCCGCGTTCCATGCCCCCGGCCACAAGTTCCCACAGGCTTTCTTTCACCGCGTACCGGTACTGGCGGACCAGGATCAAGCGGCCGTCAGGAAGATGGGGAACGATGACCACTGAACCCGCGTGGCCAACAACCTCGCGCGTGGTCTCAACACCACCCGGTTCGATGACGCGGTCAACCTTCAATTCCACAACTTTTCCGCGGTAGATGGTTTTGCTTTCCAGGATGCGGGCGCGTTTTTGCACAGGTTTGGCCTCAAATCGTAACAGTACCGCTGCAAGCGGAGGCAGCCAGTATAACATCGTCAACCGGCAGCCGCGGGCGCGGCACCATTCTCGGCGCCTCGAACCTCCGCTATAATACCTGGCAGGGGGAACCGTTGCACAAAGTGTGGTCCGCGGCTTGGGCCACCGAAGGGATTCATTCATTATGAAAATCACGGCGTTGATTGTGGATGATGAACAGCCGGCTCGCGATGAGCTGGCATTCCTGCTGAAGAGTTGCTCCGACGTCGAAGTGGTCGGCCAGGGAAAGAACGGCGTTGAAGCCGTGAACATGGTGCGCGAGCTGAATCCGCAGTTGGTCTTCCTCGATGTGCAAATGCCCGGCCTCGACGGTTTTGGTGTAATCAAACGTCTGCTGGAAAAAAAAGCCCGTCTGCCGTTTTTCGTTTTTGCCACGGCCTATGACCAGTACGCCGTGCAAGCCTTCGAAGTGAATGCCATCGACTACCTCTTGAAGCCGGTCTCCAAGCCGCGACTGGAAAAAGCCATCCTGCGAGTGCGCCGCTTGCTCGAAACTTCGGACACCACCAGTCAGAAGCTCGACCGCTTGGTGCAGATGGTGGAGCAGCGCCCCCTGCCCCAAAAAGGTAGGCTGGTGGTCAAGAGCGGCAACCGGCTCTTCCTCGTCGATTCTGATGAAATCATTTACGCCAGCATCGAAGACGGAGTTATCAGCATCGTCACTCGCGAACTGGAAGGTCAGTCCAACTTCCGCACCGTGGAAGACCTCCAATCCAACCTCGATCCTAAGGTTTTCTGGCGCGTGCATCGCTCCTACCTGGTCAACATAAACCACATCAAGGAAGTGGTCCCCTGGTTCAAGAGTTCCTACCAGCTCAAAATGGAAGATCGCAAGCAGACGGAAATCCCCGTCAGCCGCGCCCAAACCCGCAAATTGCGCGAGTTGCTCAATTTGTAGATTTGGTTTGCTATCGGCGGCATTCTGGTTAACCGGAGTTCCGAGGCGGGGAGATTGCCGGATCACCTATCGATGGGTCGCCGGTGGGCATGGCGGATGGTCAGGATTTGCACGCTCTCGTTTTTGACGCGATAAAGGATACGGTAAATGCTGCGTCCTTCAGCGTAGAGGAGTTGGCGGACCCCCTTTTTTCGAAGAGTTGATTCGGGGGAGAAGGCGCAACGGTCCGGAAATTCAGCAACACTCTCGACCGCATCCGCGAGACCGTCAAACCAATCCGGCGTCGCGGCCTCCGCGAGCTTCTCGATATCGCGTTCAGCGCGTCTGCGGTACAGGACGTGGTACGCCAAAATATTTCTTCCTCAACTCCGCGTGAACTTCTGCTGCTGGACGGCCTTTGCCCTCCTCGGCAAGGGCCTCGTTGACCGCTTCGATCGTTTCCATCCGATCCTTCCATGCCTCGTATGCCTTGGCGTCGAAAACTACAAATCGCGCCTTCCCTTCAACGGTCAGGACCAGGGGTCTCTGGCTCTTCTTAAGGAGCCGGGCGAACTTGGCAGTTTGCCGCTTGAACGCCGTGAGCGGATGAATGTCCTTTGCAACGTCAATCATCTAAGCACCTCATAAGCATCTAATCAGATGCTATCGAAAGCAACCAGGCATTTTCCAGGATCACTTCCAGGCATGCTCGGCAATTGCTCGAACCAGCCCCGCCATTGTGGACTCGCTCGCCTCGATGGTGACCGTAAGGCCGAGCTTGCGCAGGGTTTCGGATGTGACCGGGCCGATCGAGGCGATGACGGCGCCTCGAAGCGTTTCCGCGAGCTGATCCTCACCCACTAGTTTTGCGAAATTCGTGGCGGTTGATGAACTGGTGAACGTGATCGCATCGGGCGGCGGCGTGAGCAGGCGGGCGAGTTCTTCCGGAGACATTTGCGGTATGACGGTCTGGTAAGCTTCCACCACTTCCACGCGAGCTCCGCGCTCCTCCAGCACCCGCGGCACCAGGTCCCGCGCCACCCGCGCGCGCGGAATCAGAAACGCTTTGCCCCGCAAATCGCGGTCACCGAGCGCCGCGAGCAGTCCCTCCGCCACATACTCCGTTGGCAGCAGATCAACCTTCACGCCCGTGCGTGCAAACTCAGCCGCCGTTGCCGGGCCGATGGCGCCGATCGTCAGTCCCTTCAAGGCGCGCACATCGCGTCCGGACGCGGCGAGGCGTGCCAGGAAATTCCGCACCCCATTCGCCGACGTCACCAACAGGTAGTGAAACTCTTCCAGCCTGCGGATGGCGGCATCGAGTGGCTCCCAGGAGTCCGGGGGCCGGATCTCGATGGTGGGAATCTCGATGACTTCGGCGCCGAGGGCTGCCAATTCTTCGCGTACCGCGCCGGCCTGCTCACGCGCGCGAGTAATGGCGACGCGCTTGCCAAATAGCGGCAAACGTTCAAACCAATTCAGGCCCTCCCGCAGGCTCACCACCTCACCAATGACGGTGATGGCAGGCGTCATGACGGCGGAGGCTTTAGCGGCGACGTCCGCCAGAGTTCCCTCGATCACCTTCTGGTTCGGCAAACTTCCCCACTGGATGACGGCAGCGGGTGTGGCGGGGGCGCGTCCATGCTCGATCAGGGCCTGGGTAATGCGCGGCAGATTTCTCACGGCCATGAAGAAAACCAGCGTGCCGGGGCAGGTTGCCAGTTGCGACCAGTCCAGGCGCGAGGATTCCTTTTCCGGGTCCTCGTGCCCGGCGATGAAGGTTACAGTAGATGTAATGTCGCGGTGGGTTATAGGAATACCCGCATAGGCCGGAACAGCGTGCCCCGCCGAAACGCCGGGCACAACCTCGAAAGAGATGCCGGCCTGGGCGAGCGCCTGCGCCTCTTCGCCCCCGCGCCCAAACACAAACGGATCACCGCCCTTCAAACGGCAAACCAACTTGCCCTCGCGGGCGCGCGCCACCAGAAGCTGGTTGATCTTGCTTTGGGGGAGGCGATCGGTTTCACCGCGCCGGCCCACACGAATCTTCTCGGCATCGGCCCGCGCCAGGCGCAGCAAATCTTTGTTCACCAGGAAATCGTGAACGACGCAGTCGGCGCGCTCAAGAATCTGTTTTCCCTTGAGCGTCAGCAACCCCGGGTCGCCGGGCCCCGCGCCCACAAGATAAACTTTGCCGGAATTCATAGGTGGTCTTCAGTTGTCAGTCATCAGTATTCAGTTTCAAGCGGTCAGCTATCAGCGGTCAACGTTCAGCTCAAGCCAGAACCAACAGCATCGCGGGATTCCCCGGCATTCAAATACCCTAAACTGATGTACGTTAAGCAACGATTGATGAAGCACCACTTTTTACTTTTGCCTTTTGCCATTTGCCCTTTGCCTTTTGAATTGCTTTTCTGTCTCAGCCGCACTACGGTGCGTCGCCTTACTCGAGGGAGTCAAGTATCTCCGCCGCCCCTTGCCGCAGCAGGTCTTCCGCCACGGCGGCGCCCAGCGCTTCCGGATCGGAGGCGGGACCCCTGGTATGGGCACGAATCACTCGAGTCCCGTCAAGGTTTGCCACCAGCCCTTGTAATCGCAGATTGCCATCTTCCACCACGCTGTGTGCGGCGATGGGCACCTGACAACCGCCCCCCAGGCGGAGCAGCACGGCGCGCTCGGCGCGAACGGCCTGATGTGTCGCCAAGTGATCGAGGCGCGCCACGGCCTCGCGCGCGCGGGGACCGTCAGCGCGAATTTCGATCCCCAACGCCCCCTGGCCGACCGCCGGGCACATCTGGTCGAGGCGGAAGTAACTGGTTATCCGCTCGCTGAGGCCCAGGCGGTGCACGCCGGCTGCGGCCAGCACCAGCGCCTCACAATCGCCTCGCTCGAGCTTGCGCAGTCGCGTGTCCAGATTCCCCCGCATGGCCACATAAACCAGATCGGGCCGCAAGGCGCGCAATTGCGTTTGCCGCCGCAAACTGCTGGTGGCAACACGCGCACCGGGCGGCAGGTTCTCCAGGAGTTGTCCGTCCCGGGCGATGAAAACATCGCGCGCGTCCTCTCGCCGCGGCACCGCGCCGAGCGCGAGCCCCGCGGGTTGATCGGTGGGCAGGTCCTTCAAGCTGTGCACGGCCACATCGATTTCCCCGGCCAATAACGCTTCTTCGATTTCCTTGATGAACAGGCCTTTGCTCCCCGCCTCCGCGACCGTTTGCGCCATGGAAGCGGGCAGCGCATCGCCCGGCGCGACGGCCTGTAGCTTGTCGCCCGTTGTCTTGATGATGCGAACTTCGATTTCGTAGCCTGAAGCGGCAAGCTGGTCACGAACCCAGTGGGCCTGCCAGAGAGCCAGCTTGGAACCGCGGG
>Ga0209039_10004491_pt1 | contig 10169 bp, 12 predicted proteins | sample BogFormECP12_OM1_FD_188238 | JGI IMG/M metagenome (GOLD analysis project Ga0209039, IMG submission 188238) | Bog forest soil microbial communities from Calvert Island, British Columbia, Canada - ECP12_OM1 (SPAdes) (version 2) | ecosystem: Environmental > Aquatic > Freshwater > Wetlands > Bog ... | reverse complement strand
CCGCCGGCGTGGAAGCGGATCAGCGTCTTCTTCAGCCAGTCAGTGCCTTCGCGGCAGGGGATGCACCAGCCGCAGCTTTCGTGCTGGTAGAACTTCATCGTGCGCAGAGCGAATTTCACGATGCACTGCGCGTCGTCAATCACCACCACGCCACCGGAACCCAGCATGGAACCGGCCTTAGCGACCGAATCGAAATCCATGGCGACGTCGATCTCGTCCGCGGTTAGACAGGGGCAGGAAGATCCGCCGGGCACGATCGCCTTCAGCCTGCGCCCGTTGGGGATGCCGCCTCCGACTTCGTAAATCATTTTCTTTAAGTTATAGCCCATGGGCAGTTCGTAGACGCCGGGCCTGGCAATATTGCCGCTCAGGCAAAACAGGCGCGTGCCGCCGTTTTTCGGCGTGCCCAGCTTGGCGTACCAGTCCGCGCCGCCAAGAATAATGTGAGGCACGTTGGCCAGCGTTTCGGCGTTGTTGATGACCGTTGGCCCGCCCCAGAGGCCGACGACGGCCGGAAAGGGAGGCCGGATGCGGGGAACGCCACGCTTGCCTTCGAGCGATTCCATCAGGGCTGACTCTTCGCCCACCTCGTAAGCGCCAGCGCCGCCGTGCCAGTAAACATCGAAATCGCGGCCGCTGCCGAAGATATTCTTCCCGAGAAAGCCCTTGGCGTAGGCGTCGCGGATCGCCTTCTGCATAATGACCGACAGATATCGATACTCGCCGCGGATGTAGATGTAGCCGCTGCGCGCGCCCACGGCCAATCCGGCGATCACGACGCCTTCGATCACCGAGTGCGGATCGTGCTCGAAAATCAGGCGATCCTTGCAGGTGCCGGGCTCGCTCTCGTCGCCGTTGCACAGCACATACTTTGGCTTGGCCGACTGCTTGGGCACGAACGACCACTTCATCCCGGCGGAGAATCCAGCGCCGCCGCGCCCGCGCAAGGCCGAATTCTTGACCTCGTTGATTATGGCGTCGGGCTCCATGGCAAGCGCCTTCTGCACGGCCTTGTAGCCGTCGAGGGCAAGGTAACGGTCAATGTTGGTCGCACCCTGGCCGAAGCGCCGGGAAACGACTTTCACCTCGTCGGGATGGGAAACCAAGTCAGCCATGGAACATTGAGTGATTGAGTAATTGTGTAATTGAGTAATTGAGCAATTGAGTAATTGAAAACCCCTTGCCACGAACGTTTTTCAATTACTCAATTACCCGATTACACAATTACCCAATTCTTACTGCGTTCCCTTCTTCTTGTACTCGTCGAGAATCTGATCCATCTTTTCCGGCGTCAGGTTCTCGTGAAAATCGTAATTCACCTGCGCGGCCGGAGCCCAGCTGCAGGCGCCGATACACTCCACTTCCTCCAGCGTAAACAGGCCGTCGGGCGTGGTTTGTTTGTGGCCGATGCCCAGCTTCTTGGCGCAGTGATGCAGGATTTCTTCCCCGCCGCGCACCATGCAGCTGATATTGGTGCAGACCTGAACGTTGAACTTGCCGCGCGGCTTGGTGGTCAGCATGGAGTAGTAGCTGATCACGTTGCGCACTTCGAGTTCGGTCAGGTCGAGGCGGGAGGCGATTTCCGCGATGACTTCGTCGGACAAGAATCCAATCTCATCCTGCGCGTAGAGCAGAGTCGGAACAAGCGCGGACCTCTTCGTCGGATAGTGGGGGACCATCTCCGCGAAGCGTTGCTCGAACTCGTCTGAGAATTTCATAATGTCTGATTGAGTAATTGTGTAATCGGGTAATTGTGCAATTGAAAACCTAAGCTGCTCCCCTCGCCGTTCGCCGCGATGCAGTGAAGATCGCCGTTAATTCATGAACTTCAGACAGCAGAGATTCCGTTTTCTCTGTCTGCACAATCCCAGACTCGGTCAAAAGCTCCAGCCAGAGAATCGCTTCGTCCGCCTCTTCTACTACTACACCCATCTTAGCGATAAACTCCGTCTTCGTTCGCGCCCTGCACGCCGCACGATAATTCGCTGCCACTGACGTTGCACAGCGTAACAACTGCTTGCCTAGTACCTGGCAGTCCGTCCGGTAAGGCAGCGAACGAAACAGCCGGATCACGCGCAATGCAAATACCTTCGTCCGATCCCGAAGTTGCTCGGGTTGTGAACTCACTGCAGAACCTCAATTGCTCAATTACCCGATTGCCCAATTACTCAATTCCTACCGATCGATCTCTCCCAGCACGATATCAATGCTGCCGATCGCCGCGACTACATCAGCCAGCAACCGCCCTTCGCACATCGTCGAAAGCGTCTGCAGATTGGCGAAGCAGGCCGAGCGCATGTGCACGCGGTACGGCTTGGCCGTGCCGTCGCTCACGATGTAGTAGCCCATCTCGCCGCGCGGCGATTCAACCGCCTGATAGACCTCGCCCGCCGGCACCGCAAATCCCTCGGTGATGATCTTGAAGTGGTAGATGAGCGATTCCATCTGCGTCTTCATCTTTTCGCGGTCGGGCAGCACCACATGCGGAGCGTCGGCCTTGATGGGGCCTTCCGGCATGCCATCGAGCGCCTGTCTTACGATCTCGACCGATTCGCGCAATTCCTGCACCCGGCAGATGTATCGGGCGAAGACGTCGCCTTCCTGCGAAACCGGCACCTTGAACTTGAAATTCTCGTAGCCCGAATACGGCATGTCGCGGCGCAGGTCAATGTCAACTCCACTGCCGCGCAGGGTCGGGCCGGTGGCGCCGAGGGCAATCGCGTCTTCGGCGGTCATCCGGGCGACACCCTTGGTGCGCATCATCCAGATGGGATTCCCGGTCAGCAAGTTCTCGTATTCGTCAATCTTCTCGGGAAAATAACCGGCGAAATCGCGCACGCGATCGAAGAAGCCAAGCGGCGGTTCCAGCGCGATTCCACCCACGCGGAAATAGGACGTCATCATGCGCTGTCCGCTGACCATCTCGAACATGCGCAGAACTTCTTCGCGCTCGCGGAAGCAATATAAGAAGACGGTCAGCGCGCCGATGTCCATGGCGTGCGTGCCCAGCCAGACCAGGTGAGAGTTGATGCGGGTCAGTTCGTTGAGCAAAACCCGCAGCCACTGCGCCTTCGGAGGAATCTCCAGCCCCAGAAGTTTCTCCACGGCCAGCACGTAGCAGAGGTTGTTGGTCATGGGGCAGAGATAGTCAATGCGGTCGGTCAGGGGCACGACCTGCTGGTAGAACTTGGCTTCGCAAGTCTTCTCAATGCCGGTGTGCAGGAAGCCGATGTCAGGCATGAGGCGAACGACGTTTTCGCCATCGATTTCCAGAATCACGCGCAGTACGCCGTGCGTAGACGGATGCTGCGGGCCCATGTTCAGGATCATGGTGCGATCCTGCCCGGGTTCTAAGACGGGAGTTGGCGTCAGGTGGGCCATCGTTCGATTTAGCGGTAGCCCTCCACCGGGTAATCTTTGCGCAGAGGGTGACCTTCCCAATCCTCGGGCATCAGGATGCGGCGCAGGTAAGGGTGTCCGTTGAAACGAATGCCGAACAGATCGAAAACTTCGCGCTCGAAGAAGTTGGCGCCGGGCCAGACCGGTGTCACGGACTCGACCGCCGGGCTGGCGCTGTCGAGGCGAACCTTCAGGCGAACGCGCTCCTTCTTCGGAATCGAGAGCAGATGGTAGACAACCTCAAACCTGGGTTCGGCCGGGTACCAATCCACGCAGGTGATGTCGGAAAGGAAATTAAAAGGGCAGGCCGGGTCGTCCTTCAGGAGGGCGCAAGCCTCGCGAATGCTGCCGCGATCGACGTAGATCGTCATCTCCTCGCGGTCGAACTTCGCCCTTTGCACGGCCGCGGCGTTCCAATCCAGCAAACGGGCCACCGCCGGATGATTCTTGAGTTGCTCCAGATCGGTGATGGCGGGTGCCATTGGCATTAGAGTTTCCCCTGGCGGATGGAGGTCTCACCCCAGTCCAGAACGCCCTTTTTCCAGACATAGAAGAAGCCGACCAGGAAAATGCCGATGTATACCAGCATTTCCCACAGGCCGAACATACCCTCGCCGTTGGCTTTGAGGCGGCGCAGAATTACCGCCCAGGGGTAGATGAAAACCGCTTCTACGTCGAACAAAATGAACAGCATGGCCACCAAATAGAACTTCACCGAGAAGCGCTCGCGGGAGTCGCCCACCGGGGTCATGCCGCACTCATAAGGGGAGAGTTTAGCGGCGGTGGGCTTCCTTTGCCCGATCAGCCAGGAGAGCAGGACCATCGCGACCGCAATCCCGCCCGCCATAAGAATATGGATCAAAAACGGGAGGTAGCGTGCGAAGTAATTGTCGGGCATAGGACAAGCTATATATAATTCGCGCCAAGCGATGCTTAAACATTCTAGATTAGGGGCTTGCGCTTAAGAGTGTCAAGCGAGCGACAGAGAATTGAGTAATTGTGTAATTTGGTAATTGGAGAATTGAAAATCAGCGCGGACGAGCAACCAGGTCTGGGCTGAGGACTTCTTCAATTACCCAATTACTCAATTGCTCAATTACCAAATTAGCCAACCCCTATGATTTTTGGCTTCAATACCGACGTGAAGCACGGCGACACGATTTACCACGTGCAGAGCGAGGCGCGGGAGAACGAGCGTCTGCTGCAGACGCAGGTGTTTGTGCGCGGACGCTGCATCGGCAAAAGAGCCACTTCGTACGCCGGGAAGGCCGACGAAGCGCCGCCCGGAGACACGCAGAAAGAGCAGCGCCTGCGCGAGCAGCACCGTCTGGTGCTGGACGCGATCCGGGAAGGAAAGCTCGAGTCCGTTCTGGATCGTCCCGAACCGGAAGTTCTGGCGACGGTGAAGGAGTTGGATGTGCAATGGCTCAATGCCGGATCGGTTCATGCGAATCGCGCTCTGACGATGCAGCTGCGCGTGACCGAAGGCGGAGCGGCCGCTCCTGGCGCGCGCCTGGTTTTCCGCTTTGCCCGTCCCGGCGCACCGCCTTTCTACACCCAGGCCGTGGCCGACTCCGGCGGCGCGGCCGAGATCAAGATTGAAGTCGAGGAAACGGTGCTGCCCGATGCATCCTTGCTGGTGCAGGCCAGTTTCGAGGGGCGGACGGCAACCCGGAAGTTCGTCTTGCGCCGGGCGGAATAAGGGGCTGGCAGGTTGGGGAAGAAGTCAGAATTGGGGTGGCGCAGCGCTTCGGTGTGTGCGTGAGAACTCGAACTTGGGTGAGATGGCGGAGCAAGCGCTGCCAAATCCTAGCCCCGCAGAGCCTGCCCTGAGCAAGCGCAGCGCGTCGAAGGGGGCGGGATGTGATAGCCCGGCACGGGAGTGCCGGGTAGAAGTGGGACAACGGAGCGAGTCCCCAAGGGACGGCACTATTCTCACGCACACACTTCAGCTCAGCGCTGCGATAAGGGACCTACTTTCAGTAGCGGCTTCAGCCGCTAACCTCTGGGGCTAAAGCCCATTCCTTCTGCCACCTTTGTCGCAGGCCTAGAAGGCCTGCGCCACCCAAAATCAGGTGCGACATTGAGTTTTTCAGCAGCCTGCTAGGGCGCTACAATCCTCCTTGCGGGTGCCCAGCCACCTCGCCACCGAATGAAGGCTCACGCCGCATGAGAATGCACATCAATGGAGAAGAGCGGGACTTTGGCAGTACTCCCGTCCCGTTCACGCTCGCGGCGCTGGTCGAAATCCTCGGGATGAAGGCCGATCGCGTGGCGGTGGAATTGAATCGCGATATCGTGCCGCGAGATCGCTGGGCTGAGACCCATCTGGCCGAAGGCGACCGGCTGGAGGTCGTCCATTTCGTCGGCGGCGGCTTGGCATAGCCTCGCCCCAGGAACTCTGTTAGTCACTCCTCCTCTCCGATTCTGTGCTTGATCCACAGCCACTCGTGCCTAAAATGTTTGAAACATTCGGCTTGAGGTTTGTTTCAGGCAGATTCGAGGGTCATGCAAGATCGCTTCACATCGCAGGAAGTGAACGCGGTGCGGCTGGAGCAGACTGAGGTCGTCTCCGCGAAGACGAATACTTCGGTAACGTCGCCGAATTACAGGCGGCGTGCTAGAAAAGCTTCATAGATAAGGGTTTGGATAGCAGCCAGGGCACGGGGAGGGACACATGGTCGGTGAACTGGACATCCTGAATGAGTGGATTCCGGAGCAGATGCAGCCTGGTACCGTCTTTGTGCTGGAAAACGCCGGCGAAATCGGCGAAAAGGAAGATCCCTACTGGGCCGTGCTCTCCTGCCCGTCGTGCGGGATGCTGGGCTTGATTACGCGCAAACAGATCAGCGGGTTCCTGCCCGTCATTTGCGGCTCCGAGCACTGCTCGGCGCAGTTCTTCATCCGCGACAGCGAAGTGGTGGCGCGCAAACCGTTCTGACAGATCATGTGGCGCGGGCACTCCTGCCCGCGAAATGCCGGCACATAAGAGAAGCGATGTTCCAGCCGTGCTCCAAACACATGGGGCCTTTGGATTGCTGGCAGGCTCAGAGCCGGGGTTGCATTATTCCCTGAGTTGAGAGTTCGCGGGCAAGAGTGCCCGCGCCACATCCAAACCCCAATTCTTATTTCTTCCTAAGTTCTTTCAACTCCACCGGAACTTGCTCCACAATCTCAATCCCAAATCCTTCGAGGGCCGCGACTTTCTTGGGGCGGTTGGTCAATAGGCGGATGCGGCGCAGGTCGAGATCAGACAGAATCTGGGCGCCGATGCCGATTTCGCGCTGCGTCTGCTTCTCGCTCTCGAACAGCGCTGGCAACTTCCGGCCGCGGTGGAAAGTGAGCGCGGTGCGGTCACCGGCCTTGTCCACGGAAAATCCCTGGGAAGTCTGGTGCAGGTAGATCAGCGCGCCCCGGCCCTCCTCGGAAATGCGGCGGAGAGCGCCTTGCAGCGTGGCGTGGCACTCGCAGCCGGTGGCGCCAAAGACGTCGCCCATCAGGCAATGGGCGTGCATGCGGACCAGAACCGGCGATTCGCTGTGCTCAATGTCGCCGCGAATCAGGGCGACGTGAGATTCCCCGCCATCCACTTCGCTTTCATAGGCGATCAGACGGAACTCGCCGAAGCGCGTATCCACCAGAGCCTCGCCTACGCGATGCACGTAGCGCTCGTGGGCCATGCGGTAGCGGATAAGCTCGGCCACGGTGAGCATTTTGAGATTGTGTTCGCTGCAAAACTTGATCAGATCTGGGACGCGGGCCATGCTGCCGTCGTCCTTCATGATTTCGCAGATGATTCCGGCGGGGATCATCCCGGCCAAACGCGCCAAATCCACGGAAGCCTCGGTCTGGCCGGCGCGCACCAGCACGCCGCCCTTGCGGGCGCGGAGAGGGAAGACGTGTCCGGGACGCGCCAGATCGGTCGGCTTGGTCGCGGGGTCGATCGCCACCTGAATGGTGCGGGCGCGGTCGTAGGCGGAAATGCCTGTCGTCACGCCCTGTCGCGCGTCAATGGCCTCGCAGAAAGCGGTGCCGTACTGCGAAGTGTTCTCCGCCGTCATGGGCCCGATGCGCAGATGATCGAGGCGTTCTTCAGTCAGGGCGAGGCAAACCAGCCCACGGCCGTACTTGGCCATGAAGTTGATGGCCTCAGGGGTGACCTTCTCGGCGGCGAGGGTAAGGTCGCCTTCATTCTCGCGGTCTTCATCGTCCACAACCACGATCATGCGCCCAGCGCGGATTTCTTCAATCGTGTCAGGGACGTCGGTGAATGGAGGCTGGGGGCTCACAATCGCGAAGGACCTCGGGCAAACCTACTCCAAGCGAAGCGTAATTTCGTCCGCGTGCGTCTGGATTCTCATTTCCCTCTCACTCAGAAAGGTGACCGCCTCCCTCGCCAATTTCCGGTTGCCTGATAGCAGGAATCTTTGGAATACCCCGGCGTGAAATGACTCGTGGCGCCGACGCCCGCAAAGCACAATGATACCGGGATGGGTGCATATTGGGAATGTCTTGTGATTCATCCCGCTCTCAGTCGTTACCACAATTCGGTCTGTTTGCTTGGCGTAAGCGATCACTCCGGGGTCTTTTGCTCCCTTAATGGGTAGGTCGCGGATATATTCGACGTTGATGGCTGAGGAGGACCGTTTGATCTCGTCGGCGAGAACGTTGGTAATCGCCTCATCCAGCAGAAGCCTCAGATTCGTTGTCAACCGCATGCTCCAATACGGCACCGCTAAAACACAGCGCGTCCTTCACTTGGTCTTCCGTCAAGTCGGGATAAGACTTTAACGCACCTTCGACTGTGCCGTAATATTCCACAGCATCAAGCACCATGTACACCGGTATTCGTGTGCCAGCGATACGGGGAGTGCCGCCAAGTACGTCGGGGTCCATTGCGATCGACCGGCACCCTCTCAGAGCCTTCTCGAGAATAGCTGAAAATGGAACGTTGAAGTTCTTCTCATATACATGGCACTCGTCGCCGCACGGACGCCAGAAGTCATCGGGTCTCTTCCGGTCTCGAGGCCGGTTGCGTAAGGTGAAATTCTTGCACCGACGGCGCTCTGCAAGGGCTGAACTCACGGTTTTTTCTCCTCTAATATCGTATCGAACACAGAGATAAATGCGCGTACGTCCTCATACGGCGTGAATCCCTTGAACGTAACGCGCCTATTTGCGGCCGATTGAACTCTCCAGTTTGTTTTCCACCGCAGCACCCAGGCATCTAGAACGCCTTCAGGGTGGGAAGGAAACAGCAAACAGATGCCATTAATCTCAGCTTCATTTCCCTTGGGTCCTAAGCTCGTCTTCAGAGGAAGAAGGAACTTGCTCTCCTTTTGCTCAGTTGGGAACATGAAGTCGGCATGGATGTGAACGTGCGCATTCTCGTGCTTGAAGAATTGGCCAAGCCACTCCATGAACCGCTCTGCATATGGTTCCCGTTCGTCCTTTTCGTGATCCTTGGTTCCTTCCACGTAATCAATTCTGAAATCGACCTCGTCGGGACCTATCGACCATTCAGCATGGACGTGATAGTCGCCCGTCTTCGGGTCCTTCGGAGCACAGACAGTATTAGCCTCGTCCCTAGCCTTGGCCTTTGGCATGAGCTGACTCCGGAAGGCGTCAACATTAAACTTCTCGCGGCTCACGTTGAGTCGATACGAGATTTCTTCGCAGTGGGCGCTCTTGAAGGTAAGGCGCTCTACCACGGGACTAGCGTTCTTAGCTGCGTTGGTCACCTTGCTATTCCTGCTCCCTCCGAGTATACCGCCGCCAACCCGTATAGGGTGGCGGGGGCGCAGTATCCCGGCTATTTGCCGCTAATTCTAACGCTCCACCCAATGAGTTGCATATTACTGGCGCGCGACAGGGGTCTGTATCACCCCGCCAGTTCCTGCTCGGCCCCGCGAAACAGCGCCCGCAGGGCGCGGATTACCCAGCGCAGCAGGAGCACGATGATCACAACGAAGATTGTGGCCAAGGTACCCGCTACATAGGGATGGCGCGTGGCCAGCCAGGTCAGGCCGATGGCGAGCGCGTCCTCACCCAGACTGAGAGTGAAATTCGAAAGCGGCTCGGGCGAGGGCGTCACCGCGGCCCGTGCGGCGGTTTTCCCGCCATGCGCAGCGAGAGCCACAGCCGCGCCGAGGAGCGTAGCCAGCAACTGCGTCCCGGGAGAAAGCTGGCGCGTTGCCTGATAGGCCAGAAGGCCCGCCACAGGAACCCGCACGAAGGTGTGCAGGGCGTTCCAGATCAGGTCGAATGCAGGAATCTTGTCGGCGAAGAACTCGACCGCGAACAGGGCAATGCTGGCGGCAATGACGGGCCAACTCTGGAGCAATTGCAAACCTGGGGGCAGAGGCAGGTGTCCGAAACGCGCCAGCAGTCCCAGGACGGCCACGGTAGCGTAAAGATTCAGGCCGGCGGCGAAGCCAATCGCGGCCAGAACGGCAAACAGCTCAGCGGGCGGGATTTGCAGGACGTTTAGCATCAGGTCTTAGGTCTTAGGCTTTAGGTCTTAGGACATCGTTTCCAAGTCCTATCCTAAACTCCTGTCCTGATTCTTCGTACCCTGCTCGAATTGTTCAAAACCTAACACCCAACACGTAATGCCCAGGCTCCCAAGCACCGAATCACTGCTGCCCCGCGCAACTGCCCGGCTTTGCCCGGGCCGGACAGCCGAGGGCGGCTGTCCCCACATGAGTCCAAATGCAAAGGGCCGCTCGCCCAAAATACGAAGGAGCGGCCCTCAAACCGTTGTCACAACT
>Ga0209039_10004490_pt1 | contig 10173 bp, 10 predicted proteins | sample BogFormECP12_OM1_FD_188238 | JGI IMG/M metagenome (GOLD analysis project Ga0209039, IMG submission 188238) | Bog forest soil microbial communities from Calvert Island, British Columbia, Canada - ECP12_OM1 (SPAdes) (version 2) | ecosystem: Environmental > Aquatic > Freshwater > Wetlands > Bog ... | reverse complement strand
CTGGCCTGGATGGGCTATGGCGAGAGCAAGACCTACTACCACACCATCGCCGAATACCAGCAACTCCAAGGCTCCGCGCGGAATCATCGCATGCGCCTGTCGGGGACAGTGGCGCCCGGCAGCATCCATCACTCGACGGGACGTACCGATTTTGTGCTCGAAGAAGAGGGCAAAACCCTCTCCGTCAGCTATGTGGGCAGCGATCCGCTTCCAGACACATTTGTTGACAAGTCTCAGGCACTGGTAGAAGGCCGCCGCGGCGCGGACGGGCGTTTCGTCGCGGAACATGTGCAGGCCAAATGCGCTTCCAAGTACGAAGCAGCACCGGGTGGAGACAAGCCCGCAACTTCCAGTTCGACCCAACAGAGCGGCATGTAGCGCGTCCAGCAGAAAACCTTCGGGGGAGAGGCGGAAGGCTTATGGATGTATTCGGCTCGTTTACACTTCTGCTGGCGTTTGCCTGCGCCGTGTATGCGTTCGTGGGGGGCATTGCCGCGATCATCACGCGGCATCCGCTGCTGGTGAAGAGCACGCGGCAGGCGGGCATCGCCACTTGCGTACTGATCTTTATCGGCACGTTCAGCCTGGAATACCTGCTGTTCAGCGACAACTTCTCGCAGGCTTACGTGGTTTCCCACAGCAATCGCGATCTCTCGGCGTTCTACAAGATTGCCGCACTGTGGGCCGGGCAGGAGGGCTCGCTGCTGTTCTGGAGCTTCCTCCTCGCCGTTTACGTTATTTCCGTTCTCATCGCCTATCGCCATAAGAACGGCGAATTGATGCCTTATGTGGGCGTGATTCTCGCCGGCGTGCAGATTTTCTTTCTCACACTGAACAATTTCGTGGAGAGCCCGTTCAAGATTTTGACTGCGGTGAATGCCGGCGGCGTGCTGGAACCGTTCGTGCGCCAGGATGGCAACGGCCTCACGGGGCTTTTGCAGTACCCGGAGATGGTCATCCACCCGCCAAACCTTTACGCGGGATACACGGGATTCACGATTCCGTTCGCGTTCGCACTGGCTGCGTTGCTGGCGCGATATCCCGGCGAAAAGTGGATTCACCTGACACGCAAATGGACCATGATCGCGTGGTGCTTCCAGTCCATCGGCATACTTCTCGGCGCGCACTGGGCCTATGCCGTGCTCGGTTGGGGTGGGTATTGGGGCTGGGATCCGGTCGAAAACGCTTCGCTGCTGCCGTGGCTGACGGGCACGGCGTTTCTGCACTCGGTGATGATGCAGGAAAAGCGCGGCATGATGAAGGTGTGGAACGTGTGGCTGGTATTCTGCACGTTCCTGCTGTGCATCCTGGGGACATTCCTGACGCGGAGCGGCGTGGTGAGTTCCGTGCATGCCTTTGCCAACTCGCAGATCGGGCCGTGGTTTGTGAGCTTCATGCTGTTGACGTTGGTGGTGTGCTTCGTCGCCTACGTGAAGAATCACGACTACTTGAGGAGCGAGAATCAGCTCGACTCCCTGATCTCCCGCGAGTCCAGCTTTCTGTTTAACAATTTGCTGTTCCTGGTGGCTTGCATCGCCGTTCTTTCCGGCACGCTTTTTCCCGTCTTTACAGAGTGGTTCACGCCTTCGCGCATCAGCGTTGGCGCGCCCTTCTTCAACAAGATCATGGTTCCCATCGGGCTGGCGATTTTGTTCCTGACGGGGGTTGGCCCGCTGCTCGCCTGGCGCAAAACCTCTACGGACAGCTTGAAGCGTAATTTCACCTGGCCCGTTGTCGTGGGCGCACTTTCTGCCGTTCTGGCCTATTTCCTTGAATATCGCAATGCGATTTCACTGGTCTGCCTTTTCCTTTGCGGCTTCGTTTTCTGGACGATTGTGATGGAGTTCTACCGCGGAGCGAAAGTTATCTCCGCGCGTTCCGGTATGAGCATGATGATGGCCGCCCACGAACTCTCCATGCGCAACACGCGCCGCTACGGCGGCTATGTCGTACACTTCGGCATGATGCTGATCTTCATCGGTTTGGCGGGCGCCGCGTTCAACACGGACGTGCAGAAGACCATGAATATTGGCGAATCCATGAAGCTCGGCCCTTACACGCTGGTGCTGCAAAGCGCCGACACGAAACCCGAGAAGAATTACACGGCCGAGCGCATGATTGTGGAAGTCATGAAAGGCAACAAGCAGCTCATGCTGCTGTACCCGGAAAAGCGCGCGTTCGCGGGTAGGGACCAGCAAAGCGGCACGATGGTGGCCATTTATTCGACGTTGCGCGAGGATGTGTACGTGGTGTTTGCCGGGATGGACCCCGACACCAATCTCCCAGTGATTCACGCCTTCCTGAATCCCCTGGTGAAGTGGATTTGGCTGGGCGGGGTGTGGGTGGTGATGGGCACGCTGCTGGCGCTGATGCCCAACCGCCGCGCCGCGCTGGTGATTGCCGGTGCGACGCAGCCGGCGGCCTCGGCGGTTGCGCCTGCATTGAATCCTTCGGTCACGCTGAGAGAGCGCCATGATTAAACATCGCAATCTGTTCGCGTTGGCCCTGGTGGTTGCCCTGGGGGTGCTTCCCCTTGTGGCGCAGCAACAGCAGGCGGACCGCGTCAAAGCGATTGGCGGGAAATTCCTGTGCATGTGCGGTTGCGGGCAGATCCTAACGCAGTGCAACCATGTGGGCTGCACCATGTCCGCAGGCATGCTGAAAGAATTGGGCCAGTGGGTGAATCGCGGTGATTCGGAAGCCACCATCACACAAGCGTTCGTGCAGGAATTCGGCACCACGGTTTACGCGGAGCCGCCGAAGAGCGGCTTCAGCCTGATCGCGTGGGCCATGCCGGTGGTCTATTTCGTTGTCGGCGCCGTGCTGGTGCTCTTTGTGATTTCCCGGTGGCGCAAGAGGCCGCAGGCCGCGGGCGTAGACGCGGCGGCTCCTGTAACCGCTTCGGGCGTAAGAATTTCCCAGGAGGCCATGGAACGCGGGCGGGCCCAAGCAGCCCGGGAGACTGAGGACTAACGTGATGCTGGCAGGAGCGATTTTCGCATTGGCGGTAAGCTCACAGGACCTGGCGGTTGGCGGCGCGTGCCTAGGGCTGGCTGCCGCTGTTTTTCTTTTCGTGTTTTACATTCATCCGGACGCCTCCGACCTGGCTCCGCACCGCACCAAGCTGGACCAATTGCTGGAGCGCCGCGATGCCATCTATGACAACCTGCGGGACCTGAAATTCGAATATCGCGCGGGGAAATATTCCGAAGGCGATTACGAGACGATGAAAACCACACTGGAAAACGAAGCCGCGGTGGTACTCACGGAGATTGAGCAGGCCACCGAATTCCAGGTGCGGCGCCCGCGGGGCGTTAAAGCAGTCGTGACGGAGCGGGGCACTCGATGAATCGGTTCTGTCCGCGAATCCTTTTCGCCATCCTCGCTGGTTTTCTCGCTGTCTCTGCCGCTTCTGCGGGCACCGTTCATGGCACGGTCATCAATCGCACCACCGGGAAGCCCGCGCCGGATATTCCGCTCACGCTTCTGAATCCGACGGCGGGCATGGTGGAAGTGGGCTCCAGCAAAAGTGATGCGCAGGGTCAGTTCACGGTCACGAGCGACGCCATTGGCATAGGGCCCATCCTGATTCGCGCCACTTATAAAGACAATTCGTTCAACACGTTTCTTCCGCCGGGGCGCACGGAAGTGGATGTGGACATTTACGAGACGTCGAAAGATGCCAAATCCATTACCGTGGATTCGCACATCATCATTTTCCAGCCCAGCGGCGGCAAGCTGATTGGCGCGGAAGAATATCACGTGCAAAACAGTTCGAATCCTCCGGTCGCTTATTTTCGCAGCGAAGGCAATTTCGATTTCGCGATTTCGGATGGGGCCACGCTGCAGCAAGTGAGCACGATCAGTTCGCTGGGCATGTCCGTGCCGCAAGCGTCGATTGATAAGGGCAAGGGCCGCTATGCGATTGCCTACCCGTTTCGTCCCGGCGAAACGAGCATCCGCCTCTCCTACGAGATTGCCTATCCCGGAAATGCTGCCAGTCTGAAATTGCCGGCCGCTTATGGCGGCTTGAAAATACTCGTCGTTGCGCCGCCGGGTGTCAGCGTTAGCGGGGACGGCTTGAAGTCCGCCGGGCAAGAGCAGGGCATGATGGTGTACACGCACGAACCGCTGGCCGCGAAGGCGAGCTTGCTGGTGCAGCTTTCAGGCATTGACAATCCGCAAGCCGCGGACGCGGGTGGCGCGCAAGGGCAACAGGGCGGCCAGGAAGGGAACTCGCGCACGGAGACTGAGAGCGTTCAGGTGGCTCCCGCGCGGCTGGATGATCTGAAATGGCCGCTGATGATCGGCCTTGCGGCGCTGTTTGCCCTGGGTGCGGTCATGCTTTCTAGAAAGCAAGTGGTTGTGGCCGCGGGGCCTGCTGGGGAACTCGAAGATGTTCCTAGTGCGCCGCGCAAGCCGTCCGCAAAGGCCGGCAAGCCAGCGACTGCCGCTGGCGCCGCGTCAGCTGACGTTTCGGGGAGCAGCATCGCCGACGTGAACGCCCAGGTTAGTGCGAACCTCGATGCGCTGAAGGAGACCATCTTTCGCTTGGAACTCCGCAAGCAAGCCGGTACGATCTCCGAGGAAGAGTACGGCCGGGAGCGCGCGCGCGTGGAAAAGCTTCTGCGCGATCTTGTGCATGGCTGAGGTTTGGGAGTGCGGCGGCTTGTGTCCTGAGTCAGAAATGGTGTGCACATGTCACTGCACAAGCCATGTCATTCCGAGGGGCCCGCGCTGCGCGGGTCCCGAGGAATCTGTTTCTGTTTTCAACGGGGTAGAAAAAAGCAGATTCCTCGCTTCGCTCGGAATGACACGTTTATTTATTCAACGAATTTGCAATTCAGGAGACTACGTTACCCTAAGCTTCGCTAGGCCGCTGCTTTTACGGAGTAAGCGAATCCCCAAAAGTGCCTGTGTCTTGGGTTAGTATTGGCTCGACCCTTAGCTTGAGAGTAGGATCCCGGAAAACGATCTGTGACTGCGCTGCGCATACCTCCAACTGGGCTTCGCTTCGAGAACATCGACAAACGCTATGGCGGACTCTTCGCCCTGCGACGCGTGTCTTTTGAAATTGCTCCCGGAGAATGCGTGGTCCTTGCGGGACGCAACGGCTCCGGCAAAACCACGCTGCTACGCGTCGCCGCGCAAATCGTGAAGCCCACGGCAGGGAAGCTGAGCTTTCCCGGCGCGGATGAGGTGCTGCCCGCCAATGGCCGCCCCGGCTACGTCGCTCACACCACCATGGTGTACGACGAACTCACCGCCGAAGAAAATCTGCTGCTCTTCGGCAAACTGCAGAACGTCGAAAATCCCGCGGCGCGCGCCGAAGAGTTGTTGCGCGAGGTCGGCCTGATCGAGCGCCGCGATTCCCTGGTACGCACTTTTTCCCGCGGCATGCGCCAGCGCATCGCCATTGCGCGCGCGCTGATTCATCGCCCCTCGGTGCTGCTCTTTGACGAGCCGGCCACGGGCCTTGATCCGCCCGGCATCACGTGGCTGGCGAATACCTTGCGCGAAGTGAATCGCGCGGGCTGCACCGTGGTCATGAGTTTGCACGGGGAATCGGAGATTTCCGCGCTGGCCACGCGCGCGGTGCAGCTCGATGCCGGAAGCGTCGTTGCCGACACGCAATCGGGCGCGTCGCTGCACTCGATTCTCACGTTTGGGAGCGCCTGAGCGCCGCCATGAGCCTCCTGTCCAATACGGCGATCCTCCTGGGCAAAGAATTGCGCACGGAATTCCGTTCGCGCGAACTGCTGACAACCACCGCCGTCTTCATTTTGATCGTGCTGGTGCTGTTCAGTTTTGCGATTAATCCCGGCACGGAAGAGGCGCGGGAATTCGCACCCGGGCTGTTGTGGCTGGCGATCTTGTTTGCGTCTTCACTAATGTTTCAATCATGCTTTTTGCGCGAGCAAACCAACGACACGCTCAGTTCGCTGCGCCTCGCCGTCAGCGACCCCTTCGCGATTTTCCTTGCCAAGCTGATCGCCAATACGCTCTTTCTCCTTTTGACCGAGCTGATGATGCTGCCGTTTTTCGCGATCTTCTACAACATTCCGCTGTGGTCCAAGCTTCCTGTGCTGATCTTGGTGTTATTTGTTGGGAGCCTGGGCATTTCCATCACCGGGACGGCCATCTCCGCGATCTCCGCGCAGGCGCGCATGCGGGAATTGCTGCTGCCGCTGCTTTTGCTGCCGCTGCTCACCCCCGTGCTGGTGGTGAGTACGCTGGTGACGGCGAGCCTTCTGGACCGCGAGCCGGTTGTGCAGTGGAAGGGCATCGGGTTTCTGGCAGTGTTTGACCTCATTTTTTTGACGGCGCTATGGCTTTTCGGCGAATATCTTCTGGAGGAGTAATCCGCAATGGGTAAACGCATCGTTCTCGGCGCGGTCGCCATACTGTTGGTGATCGCGGCGGCGTACGCTTCGTTTTATGTGGCGCCAGAAGAGCGCACCATGGGCGTGCTTCAGCGCATCTTTTATTTCCACGTCAGCAGCGCCTGGGCGGGCATGGATGCATTCCTTCTTTGCTTCATCGCCAATCTGCTGTATGTGTGGAAGCGCGATCAAAAATATGACTGGCTGGGCGTCTCCAGTGCCGAAGTCGGCCTGGTCCTCACGACGGTGGTGCTGATCACCGGGCCCATTTGGGCAAAACCCGCGTGGGGCATCTATTGGACGTGGGATGCGCGGCTGACGTCCACGTTCGTACTGTGGCTGCTGTACGTTTCTTATCTTTTGTTGCGTTCGCTTATCGAAGAGCCCGAGCGCCGTGCGCTGCTGAGCGCGCTGTTTGGCATCTTCGCCTTTATCGACGTTCCCCTGGTTTTCTTCTCGATCCGCTGGTGGCGCACGCAGCACCCTGCTCCGGTGATCATGGGTAGTCCCGGCTCCGGATTAGATCCCACGATGAACAAGGTGTTTTTGTTTAGCGTATTCGCGATGCACGTGTTTGCGGCATTCCTGATCGTCGAACGTTACGTGCTGGAAAAGCTGAGGTCGGAAGTGGATTTGCTGCGGCGGGAAGTGGAGGCGCAATGAAGAATCTGGACAGCGTGTTTGCGGCATACATCATCGGCTGGGGCGTGTTCTTTTTGTTCTATGTTTCCATCGCCAAGCGCACCTCCGATCTGCGCGCGGAAGTCGAACGTTTGAAGAACGCGTTGGCGCGCGGGAAGTAAGGCGCGAAAGATTGCCTGGGTGAATCCGTGACCTCGAACGGCAAAAAACGGGTTGGCATCGTCCTCTTTCAACTTGGCGGGCCAGACTCGCTCGAGAACGTGGAACCGTTTCTGCGCAATCTCTTTCTTGATCCGGACATTATTCCGCTGGGTCCTCTAAATTTCATTCGCGGCCCGCTGGCGCGCTACATTGCCAAAAAACGCTGCGTGCCGGTGGCCCAGCGCTACGGCATGATCGGCCGGCGTTCACCCATCGGGATTCTGACGGAGCGCCAGCGGAACAAGCTCGTGGCCGCGCTGCAGCCTTACATCGAGCCCGTCGCATTCACCGCGATGCGTTATTGGAAGCCGCTGACCGAAGACGCAGTCTCCGCATTGAAGAGTGCTGGCCGTCTCGATGAAGTTGTGCTGCTGCCGCTCTATCCGCACTACTCTTATGCCACCACGCTGAGCAGCTTGAAGGAGTGGCGGCGCGTCTATGGCGAGCCCGTCGACGCTCTGCCCGAACGCACCATCGAATATTTCTACGATCACCCGCTGTATATCGAGGCGCTGGTGAAAAATATTGGGAAGATTTTGCGCCAGTTTCCGGATAGCTCGCGCGCTCAGTTGATTTTCAGCGCGCATGGCTTGCCCATGAGCCTCGTCGAAAAGGGCGACCCGTATCCGAAACATGTCGAGGAAACCGTGCGGCTGGTCTGCGAACAGGGCGCGCGGGAATATCCGAACTGGCCGCGCACGCATATCCTGTGCTTTCAAAGCAAGGTCGGCCCGGCGAAGTGGCTGGAGCCTTCTTTTCTTGCGACGCTTGAACGCCTGGGCCACGAAGGCGCAAAAGAGGCGCTGGTGGTGCCGATTTCGTTTGTCACGGAGCACATCGAAACGCTGCACGAAGTCAACATTGACGGACGTGCCGACGCCAAGAAATGGGGCATTGAACGCTTCCGCATGATGCCGGCGGTGGGTGATGGCCCGCTTTTCATAGGCGCGCTCAAGGACCTGGTCCTTCGCGCCGTGGAAGTGCCCGCGGATTAGCCCCGCGTTGTTAGTGTTGTGTCCCGAGAATACAGAGAAAAAGTGTGGATTCCTCAGGGGCGCTTCGCGCCCTGGGCTGAAGCCCTGACCTCCTAACAGGCTACTGAAGAATACGTTTCGCCGTCATTCCGAGCGAAGCGAGGTACGGTTCTCCATCGCACGTTTTTTGTGCGATGAATCCCTCTTCGATCAAAATGTCAGGAAAAGAGAGATTCCTCACTTCGCAGACTCCGTTCGGAATGACGAATTCGAGGTTTTTCAGCAGCCTGCTAAAGAGGAATGCATGAAACTTACGGGACGGGACGCGCCGGTCCCTTCGACTCCCCTCAGGGCAGGCGGAATGACAATCGGGTGGTGGGGTTGCAGGCTAGAAAGCGGCGCCAAGGCGCCGCACTCCAAATGGGTTCGGGGCATGCGCGGGGACACGTATTGGTTTTCGTTGCGCTATAATCCATCTTTCGGGTAGTGGGGCCCGAAATTCATGAAAGCCACCTATCATCCTGGCATTCATCGCTACGCCATATTCGTGGTGTGCTGGACCGTGGGTCTGCTGACCGCGGGCGCCCTGGTCACTTCCGAGGACGCAGCGCTTGCCGTACCCGACTGGCCGCTGTCCTACGGCAGCCTCAATCCACCGATGGTTGGCGGGATCGCCTTTGAGCATTCGCATCGCATGATCGCCGCGGCCCTCGGGCTCCTGGTAATCATCCTTGCGTTTCTGCTTTGGCGCAAAGACGAACGCCCCCATGTCCGCTGGCTGGGCGCTTTTGCCGTGGCGGGCGTCTGTCTGCAAGGCGGCCTCGGCGGCCTGACCGTGCTGAAACTGCTGCACTACTGGCTTCCCGTGATGCATGCCTGCACGGCGGAGATCGTGTTCGCTATGCTCGTGAGCATCGCCGTAGTCACCAGCCGCTGGTGGATGGAGAATCAGCCGCAATACGAAGACCGCGGCAGTCCGCCGATTCACACGATTGTGACGCTAAACGCTTTCGTCATTTTCCTGCAGGTCCTCGCTGGCGCGGGTTTTCGGCACAAATACCTTTCACTGAAGCCGCACGTTTACGGCGCACTTATCGTGCTCCTGATGGTGGTCTGGACGGCGCTGGTGCTTCGCAGCCGCTTCCCGCAGGTGCGGGAGATGGTCCGCGCGCGGGTGTGGCTGCACATGATCGTGGGAATTCAGATTCTTTTGGGTCTCACGGCGTTGTGGGCGCGCGTGCAGGGCGCCGGTGATCCACAGCCCATGCCATTCATGGTGTTTTCGACGGTGGTGCACACCGTCGTGGGGGCGATTCTTTTTGCCACTTCTATATTGACCGTGCTGTTGTGCTACCGGCTGGTTCCGCGAGACAGGGAAGTGATCCTGGCCACGACGCGAGGCGAGGTGCCCGCGCAATGAGCACGGCCGGGACCACGGAGCTCACGCAGGCCAGCAAGCTGAGCGCGTACATCGCGCTTACCAAGCCGGATGTGTCCTTCCTGGTGCTGATGACTACCGCGGCAGGCTTTTATATGGGCGTGCGCGGCGCCGTGGACTGGCTGCACCTGCTGCACGTGGTTTTTGGCACGATGATGATCGCGGCGGGCACGGCGGCGTTGAATCATTACATTGAGCGCGAAACCGACGGCACCATGCGGCGGACGGCTTCGCGGCCGCTTCCCAGCGGGCAGCTCACCCCTGGGGAAGCGCTGGGCTTTGGCGTGCTGCTTTGCGTGGCGGGCGCCGTGGATCTGGCGATTACTGGCGGGTTACTGCCTTGCGTGCTTGGCGTGTTCACTTGCCTTAGCTATCTGCTTGCTTACACGCCACTGAAGAAGCACACCGTGTGGGCCACGTTCATCGGCGCGATTCCCGGCGCGATTCCGCCGATGATTGGCTGGACGGCGGCTACCGGCAAGTTGGACACGCCGGCATGGTTGCTCTTCGCCATTCTGTTTTTCTGGCAATTCCC